>Ga0326597_10006195_pt1 | contig 16442 bp, 11 predicted proteins | sample RVTome_12_FD_203789 | JGI IMG/M metagenome (GOLD analysis project Ga0326597, IMG submission 203789) | Soil microbial communities from uranium-contaminated site in the Upper Colorado River Basin, Wyoming, United States - RVT100D185 | ecosystem: Environmental > Terrestrial > Soil > Contaminated >...
ATCAAGATAGAGTCCGGCGCCGCCGTCCTGGTTCGAAGCCAGTCGTTCCAGTTGTTCTTCCGCGATCCACTGCGCGTACTGATGGTACAGCTCATCGTTGGAGTCGTAATCATTCGGCTTGAGATTCTCGCTGCGCAGCCGCTGCGGCCATGCCGGCCAGGGAATTTTTTGCCGTTCGGTCGTGGCGCGGAATCGCGCGTAATCAGTGAGCTGTGGATGCGCTGCGACATATTTCAGGAATGCAGTCGTCCGTTCCGACTTCGAATTCAACAGCCATTGCGCCATCGCCTCCAGCACCGGCCGCTTCAGCGCCATCAGACGACGATGATCCACGCGCGGCAGCTTCCGCAGCGCTTCCACATCGCGCAGGAAAAAATTGGAATGCACCAGCGTGCGAGCGGCGGGGCAGCGTTCAAACTCCAGAGTGTCTCGCGGATCGACGTAGAGCTCATTCCAGAAAAGCCGGCTTGCGGGCATGTACGGGCTGATCTCGAGAGGCTGGCCGAGAAAGGTCGCCAGCAGCGGGAGCGTCGAGACTACCTCGCCGCCCTTCGCGTTCACCCATTCGCCCAATTTCTTCAGATCGGAGAAATCTCCGCCACCCCAGTTCTCTCGTGATGCCAGAGCATAGAGGGGCAGAAAGAGGCCCCACCCTTTTCCCGGCGCATCGTAGGCCCGCGCCGGAGCGGAGATCAGCAGACAATCAAATCCACCGGCATGGCATTCCATCTGAAATCGGTGATACCCATTGGGGAGCCGCAGGCGGCGCGGCATTTTGGCCGCGGCTATCTTCAACGTGACATGTCGCCTGCCGCCCACCTCGGCGGCGCCTGTTGTCGCGAGGTCCTCCAGCTTGAGCTCCCATTCCTGCAGCAGACCGCCCTCAAAAACGATGCGGCAGCGCGCCCGGCCCTTGGCCTGTGCCGCTTCCAGCCGCAGGCTCAGGGGGCCGAGCCTCCCGTCCCAGGCTACCGCTACCGGCTCCAGCCCGCTGCGCCAGGAGTACGCCTCGTGACTACCGAGCGCCGACGGGATGTCCTCCACGCGATAGATCGGAGCGCCGAGCGCCTGCAACGTCGCGATGAGCGAATCGACCGAAGCCGCCGTCCGCTTGCCGAACATATCCTGATGTTCTGTTTGAATTCCGTACCGCGTGGCGAGTTGGCGCAGGTCGGGGAGGGGGAACTTGGAAGGAGATTTCATCGCTGGGGCCGTTCGCTGTCCGGGGAGTGCGTGACTTTCCCGACCTAAGCCGGAAACCTATTCTAGGAACCCTGCCGGCGCCAAGTCAAACCACCCGTTTCGATCCGACTCGCCGTGTTCCGTGCAACCCTAGTGACTACTTGATTTGCTGGACGAGGCGGGCGAGGTATTTCTGTTGCTGATTCGGGGTGCGCAACTCGCCTTCGATCGAGGCGAAGAAATAGGCGTCGAGAATCTTCTGGAAGCGCGGGACGCCCGGCTTCACTCCCAATTGCTGCAACTCTTTTGCGGGGAGGTTGGCGCCCAAGGGCAGGTACTTCGTGAAATACGTTTTCAGGCGCGACTGGATGGTCTTGTTGGAGAAATTCGTCATCAGCAGCAAGAGCAGGTCCGGCGGAGTCTTTGACAATAGCTGGAAAAGTTTCGTCGGAGTTCCCCCGGCCCGGCTGCCCAACTCCTTGGCAAGATGTTTCGAGTCCGCATCGAGTTTCTGCGGAAGGTTCCGCTCGGCCTTTGGCAGGCGCAGCTTGTCGGCCAGCTGGGTCTTGTCCCGCGCCGGAAGTTTGCGCGTTACCAGATGCAGGAAGAGCGGGAACGAAGGGGCGCGAAGCCCGGCCGCTGAAAGCATTTGCGCTGCCTTGGCGGCTTTGGCAATCCCTGGCCAGTCGAGAACCTTGCCCTGCAGCCGCGGGTTCAGCGCGCGCAGGAGTTTTTCCTTCTCCATCTCTTTTAGAATCGGGACGGGATTGCGCTCCCGCGCCAGGTGACGTAACTCCTGGGCCAGCGGTTCGCCGCTGCAGCTCTCCGCCAGGCCTTCGTCGCGAGCGCTCTGGAACAGCGCGGCGGTTTTCGGGTTCCATGTAAATCCCAGCCGCGCCCGCAGACGCACGGCGCGGAACATGCGCACCGGATCGTTGAAGAAAATGTAATTATGCAGCGGACGAATCTCGTGTTTCTCAATGTCGGCGAGTCCGTTCGATGGATCGAGCAACAATCCGCGCGATTTGGGGCTGAGGGATATCCCGATGGAGTTCATCGGGAAATCACGGCGACGGAGATCGGCAATGATCGTGGCCGGAGCAATTGTGGGCGTCGCGCCGGGCTTGGTATGCGTCTCGATGCGAGCTATGGACACGCTTCCTGGAATCCCATGAGCGAACTCCATCTCTGCCGTTTGCAGCGCCGCGTTTTCCCGCAGTACCCTGGCGCCGCGCCGGGCCAGCTCCTTCACGAGCTTCGGCGCTTTGCCTTCCACAACAAAATCAAAATCGTCAATGGGCGAGCCCGCCACCAGATCGCGGATCGCTCCTCCGACCAGATACAGATTCATCTCCAGGTCGGCGGCGGCGCGCTCGACCCCCATCAGCATCTGCCACTGGTCCGGGCTCACCCGGCTTTCCATCAGGAAAAGGTAGTCGCTCATGACCGGTTCAACTCTCCTGTTCAGCTCCCTGCTTGCTTTCTCTTATGCCCGCGGATGGTGCTGGCGGTAAATCTCCTGCAAGCGCGTGGCGACGACGTGCGTGTACACCTGCGTGGTGGCGATGTCGGCGTGGCCCAGCATCATCTGCAGGGAGCGAAGGTCTGCGCCGCGAGCCAGCATGTGCGTTGCAAAGCTGTGGCGAAGCAGATGCGGAGTTACACGCTTATCAATCCCCGACAGCCGCCCGTAATGGACAAGCAGCAGCCAGATGCTCTGCCGCGTAAGGCGTGTGCCGCGGCGGCTGATGAATAGCCAGGGCGACTGGCGCGATCCGAGCAGCGCCGCGCGGGCCTCTGCCAGATACTCGCCCACAGCGGCCACGGCGTGCCTGCCCGCAGGCACAATGCGCTGCTTATTTCCTTTGCCGAGCGCGCGCACGGTTCCCTCGGCCAGATTGACGTCCGGCACGCGGAGCGAGATCAACTCGCTGACGCGCAGGCCAGTACCGTAAAGCATCTCCAGGATGGCACGGTCGCGCAAACCAAAAGGAGTATCCGGTGCCGGCCGCCCTAAAAGATTTCGTGTCTCCTCCACGCTCAAGTATTTTGGAAGCACCTTCCAGGCGCGCGGGGATTCCAGATGCTCGGTCGGATTTGAGGAAATGAATTCTTCGCGAAGCAGATGAAGAAAAAATTGGCGCAGGCTCACAACGTGGCGCGCAATTGAGCGGCTCTGGAGTTGCTGCCGGTCGAGCGCCAGCACAAATTCCCGCACATCGGTCGCGCTGACTTGCTTGAGACCGCGATCGCTCTTGGCCAAGTAACGGCTGAATTTTCCGAGGTCCCGTCCGTAGGACTCCACCGTATTCTTCGCCAGTCCCTTTTCAACGCGAAGATAGTTCAAGAAGGCGGTGATTTGTCGATCCGTCTGCGGTTTCACTGTCTGCGAGTTTTTAGATCCATCGACGTAGTATAACTATATTAAAAATCAGCAGGTTAGCAAGTAGCTGTTCATTGACAGCAAACGGAGGTCATACTAGCATAGGCGAGGGAAAGTGTAAACGATGGTTTTCACTCCCGCCCGTGGTGAGCCCAATGGCACACCCCCGAATTGAGGCCCCGATGAGTCCACAAGTAATTGATAATGAGGATATTAGCTATTTTCTATGGCGCCTGAGGAATTCCCCTCAGGCTTAGAAAGGATCACCCATGAAACTCCGTGAACTGGCCGAGCGGCTGAAGGCCCAGTTGGATGGAAATGGCGAAGTTGAAATCACCGGCGTCAATACGCTGGAGCGCGCCGCCCCGTCGGAGCTGAGCTTCCTTTCCAATCGGAAATACGCTCCGCTGCTTCAAAGCACCCAAGCCGGCGCCGTCTTGATCACCAAGGAATTCATTCCTGTGAATCGACCCACATTGCGACCCATGCTGCGGTGCGAGGATCCGTATCTCAGTTTCGCCAAGGCCCTGGAAATATTTTATCAACCGCCGAAGCCGCAGCCGGGAGTGCATTCCACCGCGGTAATTCATCCGTCGGCCAGAGTGGGTCCCGGCGCCAGCATTGGACCGTACGTGGTGATCAGCGAGGATGTTGAGATCGGCGCGCGCGGCGTGCTGCACAGCCATGTGGTGATCTATCGCGGCGCGAAAATTGGTGACGACTTTTGCGCCCACAGTCATTCTGTGGTTCGCGAGTTTTGCCGGATTGGAAACCGCGTCATCTTGCAGAACGGAGTTGTGATCGGCGCCGACGGGTTCGGGTTCGCCAAGCAGAGCGACGGAAGCCACTACAAGATCGTGCAGTCCGGCATTACGGTCATCGAAGACGACGTGGAAGTGCAGGCTCTGTCCGCTGTGGATCGCGCCACAGTGGGGGAAACACGAGTCCGGCAAGGAGCCAAGCTTGACAACATGGTGCAGGTGGGACACGCATCGGTGGTGGGCGAGAATGCCATTCTTTGCGCGCAGGTGGGCTTGGCGGGGAGCACCAACGTCGGGAAAAATGTGCTGCTCGCGGGGCAAGTCGGAGTAGCGGGCCACCTCACGCTCGGCGACAACGTGATCGCCACGGCGCAGACCGGCATACCCAGTGACGTTCCGGCAAACACGATGGTCTCCGGGTACCCTGCCATCGAGAATCGACTCTGGCTGAAGTGCGCCGTCATCTTCGCCAAGCTTCCCGAACTGTACGACACTTTGCGAACTCTGAAAGCCAAGGTCATGGAGATGGAGAAGAGGTAGCGCCACTTTTCTCACCGTATCGCCAGTTGCTTACTCCTCTCCGTGCTGCCACACGCGCTGCTTGATAATTCCATTTCACCAACGGTCGGAGGGAGGATAAGATAGCGGGACTGGTTGCCCCGACCAACTCGAAAGTGGCGGCGGGTGGAAACCTGTTAGCTGGCGCTGGCGTATAATGCAGTAGCCACGATCCAGGAGGAGCAAGTCCGCATGATCCACGACCAACTGGCAATCTTTGATGGCCAGCCAGTTTTGGTACACTCTTACTTCACCGAGGAGTATAATCGCCGTTTGAGCAATTGTATCGGAGAGATAGCGGTCTCATAGGGGGAATTTTCAATATGTTAACGACGGATTCCATGTTGATGTTCGTCAGGAAATTTCGTGGATCGCGTGCAGCCATCTTTACCGCGAGGGTTTTGCCAGTACTGGCAGGGGCACTCATTCTCGCTTCATTTGCCGCAAGACCGGTGGCGGCTCAGGAGGGAGATGTGCGTATCAATGTCGGTATTGCCGCCGCAAAGCCCGGCGATCCGATTGACATGCCGCTGACTCTCTCGGGCGGCGAAAATGTCCAGGTGGGGAGCATCCTTCTGCATGTGGGAATCCCCAAAAAACTCCTGACCTATACGGACACGGAGCGAGGGCTCGCCGTGGAGCTGGCCGATGGCGAAATGAAGGTCACCACGGGCGACGACAAGGATGATTCCTCGCAGATGCTGCTGGAAGTGTCCGCCACGGGCAAGAACTGCATCAAGCCGGGGATTCTCGGTTACCTGAAGTTCAACGTCTCCGCCGATGCCCAAAAGGGTGTCATCGATTTAAAGTTGAATGACAGCAGCGCTACTGCCTGCCCTAGCGGCGATATGAAGTTGGCTAAGGGGGATAACGGCCAGCTCACCATCTTTGCTCTTGATGAGACCATCCCAGTCGTGGGTTGTTTCTTCTTCACTCACTAAGGGCCTGACATCGGGCCACGCACCGGTGGGCTGAACCATCCTCGAAAACAATTCCCCGGCTTGCCAGTTTTGGCGGGCCGGATTTATTTTGTTCACTCTCTTCTTTTGCGAAAGAAAACTTCCTGTTTCCAATGCGCCCGTTTTGGGTGATACTACTGCCCAGATGATCGGCCAGAGGGACGGATGGACGAGAGCACTGGACGAGTTCCAAGAGCACTGGACGAGCTCGATGACGTGTGGGATTTGGTTCTTTCGGGGTTGAGTCGAACCCTGTAATCCGGATGGTGAGGTGCTGCAACATGGTACTGCGAAGCTGTGAGCTATCAGGCCTGCGAGCGCCAAGAAATCATATTCGCGTCGCGCATCATTTGAGCACAGCATTCTTGCTCGCAGTCGCGCTCGCGATCCCATTGCCGGTGCCCGCGCAGCAGCCCCCCGCGGCAGGATCATCTGCCACTCAAGCTCGTCAGGGACAAAACGGAACTACCGATCCCGCCGGCGGGAACGGCGCCGCCAGGACGGAAGGCGCCGCCCCCATAGCCAATCGTATCGATGAAAGTCAGTTGGTCGGGCTTCCGCTGAACGGCCGCAGCTATACGCAGTTGGCGACGCTCGAAGCAGGCGTCAGCGATCCGTCCGCAGCCAACTCCTCGCGCGGCACCGGTGGCGGATCACTCAATGTCTCGGGCGGCCGTGCTTCCTCGAACACATTTCTGCTGGATGGCACCAATATCATGGACACTGGCAACCGCTCATCGCGCAGTGCTGCGGGCGTACAACTCGGCACCGATTCCGTGCTTCAGGTTCTCGTCTTCAGCACCACCTACACGACCGAATACGGCCGCGGCTCAGGCGGTGTTTTGAATTCCATCACGCGCTCCGGCAGCAATGAATTCCACGGCGCGCTCTTTGAGTTCTTGCGCAACAGCAAGTTCGACGCCCGCAATTGGGTGGAGCGCGGTCCCGAGCCAGTCGAGCCGGCGCCGTTCAAACGGAATCAATTCGGATTTACCATCACTGGACCCATCCGCAAAGATAAAACCTATTTTATGGGCAGCTTTGAAGCGCTCCGCGACCGGCTAAGCGACAGCCAACTCGACACTTTCATTGACACCTCCGCGAGACAAGGGATCATCGTGGACAAGGACGGCCGTCCGCGGCCGGCCGCGTGCCCGACTCCGCCCGGGTCCTGCGTCGCGCCGCAGCTCGGCAGCGTGGAAAACCCCATACAAATACCGGCTTCCGTGAAGAGATACCTGCTCCCGGAGGTCATGCCGATTCCGAATGCGGAACTGCTGGGAGGAGGTCTGGCACATAACGTCGCCTCGCAATTCCTGCCGACCAATGAGAGCTTCTTCACCATCCGGGTGGACCACGCATTTTCCCAGCGCGACAGCATTTTCGCCCGCTATTCCTTTGACGATGCGACGGGCGCTCGCGGCGGGGGCATTTTCGCTTTCGGGAGCCGCGTCCAGAGCCGGCAGCAATATGCGACGCTGGTCGGAAGCCATATCTTCAGCACGCGGCTGGTCTCTTCTTTCCGGGTCGGCTATACGCGGCCGGTGGATGCCACGGAGAGTATCTCCGTCATTGACATCCCGTCTTCTTTGTTCTTCGTCAGGACCGCTCCGCAGTTCGGCGTCATCAATGTTCCTGGAATGGTTGGGTTCGGGCCTGCCGGAACCAGCCCCGAGTTTAATAAGATGAATAGCTTTCAGTTTGCCGGGGATATTCTGGCCCAGCGCGGCCCGCACGGATTGAAGTTCGGAATGGAGGTCAACCGTTACCGTTGGGATGTCCGTTCCGGCCGCGACCAATCCGGCACATGGAATTTCAACAGCCTCGAAAGCTTTCTTCAGGGAGGACCCGACGGGACTTCCGTAACGGTAGCGCTCCCCGGCTCGGACAATTCGAAAGCCTGGCGCCAAACCCTGTTCGGTTTTTATGTCCAGGATGGATACAGGTTCCGTTCCAACTTGCAGTTGAGTCTCGGACTTCGCTATGAATTCACGACTCTGATTCACGACCGGCTGGGACGGACGTCGCATCTGGAGGACATCCTCCGCGACACCAAGATGACCAGGGGGCCGCTGCTAGATCACAATCCTTCTCTCGGCAATTTGTCGCCACGGATAGGTGTATCGTGGTCGCCGGGCGGCAGCCAATCTACGCTGGTCAGTGCTGGCTTCGGCATCTATTTCGACCAGTTGCTTGGCTACGCCCTCGATACGCAGAAGAATGCCGCTCCTTTTTACAGTATTGGAACCAATCCCACGTTCGATTCCCGGAGCACTTTCCCCGATGCCCTGGCGGGCGCCAGCCAGCTCGGCGGCACCTTCCCGCAGCAGGGTTTGTCGCTCGATTATCACGACTTCACCGATACGCGTGTGTTGCGCTACGAGTTCGGCATCCAGCATCGCTTGCCGCAGCAAACCAATGTGCAACTCTCCTACGTTGGGGCGCGCGGGAATCACGTCTGGCGCAACTATGAGGCCAACCTGTTTCCTGCTCCCATCATCCGCACCGATGGGTCGCTGTTCTTTCCAGACAACTGCGTTGCTACGCCGCCGCCGCGGGAACATATTCCCTCCGCGCTCTGCAGGAGTTCCGCGGGACCTGTGAACCCCGCGTTTCAAAGCGGGATCAACATCATGGCCAGCGACGCGCAGTCGTTCTACAATTCCTTCCTGCTGACCGCGGACACTCGGCTTTCGCGGGCCCTCACCTTGCGCGCCAGCTTCACTTATAGCAAGTCAATCGATGACGCCTCGAGTATCGGCACCAGCGCCAGCGCGCAGCAGTATGGACTGGACCGGAAGCTCGACCGGTCGCTCTCGGACTTCGATAACCGCAAGCGGCTCTCCGGAAGTTTCTTCTACAATCTACCTGCGCCAAAGGGGCAAACAGGATTCCTGTCGGTGGCCTCCCAAATTGTCGGCGGCTGGCGCATTGGAGGCATCATGAGCTTCCGAACCAGCACGCCCACCACCGCAAAGATCACCGTTCGCAGACCGGGCTACCTGTTCGCCGCCGTGAGACCCAACTTGGTTCCTGGCCAAAGCAACAACCCCAACCACGGCGTCTCGATCGGATGCAAGAATCCGGACGGCACGACATTTATCGAAGCGGGAAGAAAAATCGCAGGCCCGGCTCTATTTTACGATCCGTGCGTCTTTACGGTCCCTCCGGCAGGTACCATCGGAAACTTGGGCCGCAACACCCTCACCGGCCCCTCCCTTGTCAATCTGGACATTTCGCTCCAGCGGGATTTCCCGCTCGGGGGCGACCGGCGCCTCCAGTTCCGAACAGAGATTTTCAACGTGGCGAATCACACGAATTTCCGCACGCCTACGGCGAACTCGATGCAGGTGTTTACAGGTGGCGGCAGATACAATACCGGCGTGGGGCTGTATGTGAACACTTCCACCACCTCACGCCAGATTCAGTTTGCCTTGCGCCTGTCGTTTTAACAAGGCCGCAGTGCTTCTCTTTTTGTTCCGATTCGGAGGCGCCCCACGCGTGCTCGCACGTGTGGGATTTTATCTCTCCGCAAGATTTTTCCCGGCATCCGATCACGCGGAAACTCTGCGTTCACTGAACCCCCACCCCAACCTCGCATAAACGGTGAGAGCCTACCTGCCCCCCTCGGAAGGACTCGACCGAGGTATTCACGCTCCAGGCGTGGTAAAATGACCCCTCTTAACGAAGCCAGCCTCCTGGGCAGGGCTTCCTCAATTGAACGGGGCAGAGGTTTCCATTATGATTTCGGCAGGTCTGACGGGGGGAATTGGAGCAGGCAAGTCCACGGCCGCGGCACTGTTTACCTCACTCGGCGCGGTTACCATTAATTCGGATGAAATCGGCAGAGACATGATGAAGCCCGGCACGGTGGTCTACGACCGCATCGTCAGCGGCTTTGGCCCGGCGGTGGTGGATGCGGGCGGGCAGCTCGATCGCGCCAAACTGGCCGACATTGTTTTCCATGATCTCGACAAGTTGAAACATCTGAATGCCATCGTCCATGCACCGGTGCTGCGTGAGATTGACCGTCTGGTGCAGCTACAGCGAGCCAAAAATCCTCAGGCCGTTGTTGTGGTCGAATCGGCGGTTCTATTCGAGGCGGGTCAGGAGCGCCGCTTCGACAAAATGATTGTGGTGTGGTGCCGTCCCGAGCAGCAAGTGGAGCGCTTCGTTTCGCGTTCGCGCATGGCAGAAGCGGATGTCCGCGCGCGCATGGCCGCGCAGATGCCCGGCGAAGAGAAGAAGGCCCGCGCCGATTTTGTGATTGATACTTCGAACTCGCTCGCCGACACGGAGCGCCAAGTGAAAGCAGTCTTCGCCCAGCTCCAGGCCCTGGCCTCACAGCCCGCCAAGAATGCCGCCATCCGCGATTAGCTCTTGAACCTGGGCTTTTTAACAACTAACAGCTAATCACTGATCACGGATAACTGATTACCGCTCTTACCGGCGGATGAAGGGGCGGAAGCCTTCCTGTTCCAGGATTTGCTTGGTCTTCTGAGCTTCGGCGTCATTCCTGTAGGGGCCAACGACAACGTGGAACAGCGCGTCGTTTTCACCGCTGGTTACCAGCACGGGAAGGTTTCTTTCCTTGAGCAGCGCAACGAGGCTGTCGGCATCTTCCCGCCGGGTGAGCGCGGAGACCTGCACCAGAATCCCCGGCGGAGGCGGCTCGACGGCAGAAGGAGCGGGCGCTGCGGCTGCGGAATCAGCCGACGGCGTCATGCCCTGGGGGACATCCTGCTGCACGCTGTTATAGAAATTGAGGTCGGTAGCAGGAGTGCTGCCATCAGGGGCCTGCGAGGCCGCGGCCTGGTTGCGTGGCATATAGGAAGGGGCGGGCATGGCGCTCGGCTTCTCACCGGATTGGGCCATGCTGGCATCGTCCTGCGCCAGCGCGGTGGCCGGAGACGCTGTACTCCGCCCCACGACGTATCCAAGCGAAAAGAAGACTCCGCAGATAAGCGCGAGACCCAAAAAGATCGCTACCACCTGCCGGTTTTCAAGCACCAGTTCAGTTTGTTGCTCTTCCTTCTTAGTCATGTGTTATCAATTTACCTCAAGTGCCAGGTCTGGAATCATCGGTATTCGCCAGGGGGGCAGTGCAACAATTGGTAACATCTGCGCCCGCGCAAGATGACTACGGCTGCCTGGCGCCGGATATCACCCCTTATCACCCCTTGGCGGAAGCACCTGCTGACGTCGCGAGCGGCAGAATCTTCGAGAAGACATCGATTGGAATGGGAAAGACGATGGTGGTATTTTTCTCCACGCCAATCTCGGTCAACGTTTGCAGGTAGCGGAGCTGGATGGAGAGGGGCTCCTTGGCCAGAACGGCGGAGGCTTCCGATAGCTTGACCGCAGCGCTCAGCTCGCCGTCGGCGTGGATGATCTTGGCGCGCTTTTCGCGCTCGGCCTCAGCCTGCTTGGAGATGGCCCGGATCATCTGTTCGGGAAGCTCAACCTGTTTCACTTCCACCTTCGACACTTTCACGCCCCAGGGGGCGGTGTGAAGATCGAGTATCGACTGCAGGCGCGCGTTCAATTTCTCGCGCTCGCTGAGCAGCTCATCGAGCTCCACCTCGCCGATCACGCTGCGCAGCGTGGTCTGCGCCAACTGTCCGGTAGCGTAGAGATAGTTCTCTACTTCCACGACGGCGCGGTTGGCGTCAATCACGCGGAAGTAGACCACGGCATTGACCTTCACGGTAACGTTGTCCCGGGTGATGGTTTCTTGCGGCGGGACCTCCATAGTGATGAGGCGCAGCGAGATGCGCACCAGCCGGTCTATGGGCGCAAAAACCAGGATCAGCCCCGGGCCCTTGGCTTGCGAAAGGAGCCGCCCGATGCGAAAGATCACGCCACGCTCATACTCGGAGAGAATCTTGATGGACGAGAGCAGATAGATTCCGACAATCACCAGGAAGACGGTTCCAAACGAGATAGGGAACGGCATTGAATCAGGCTCCTTTCGGGGTTGGCTGCTGTAATTCGGAGTTGGCCGCGCTGGGCCTGGATCGGAGGACAGTGACAGGCTCGACTTCGAGCCTCATGCCGTCGAGTGAAAGCACGCGCACGGCCGCGCCGGCTGGAATCGGCTGCGCGCTGTAAGCGTCCCAGAGTTCGCCGTGAACGTGTACCTTGCCTTCCGGGGAGAGCGCGGTTTCCGCCCGGCCGACTTCTCCGACCATGCCGGAAGTCCCCGTCGCCACTTTCATCTGCCGCGCTCGAATGACCAGCCGCAGCAGAAAAACGGTGATCAGGGCGAAGGGCAGCGCCACGGCCAGCGCTGTCCAGAGGCTGATGCTGCCTCCCGGCAGGCGCGTGTTGATGAGCATCAATGCGCCGAGCACCATGGCGACAACGCCTCCGGCCGCAAGAATTCCGTGGGTAATGAACTTTGCTTCGAGCACGAAAAAGACAATCGCCAAAAAAATGAGCGCCGCTCCGGCCCAGTTCACCGGCAGCAGCGAGAAGGCGAACAGCGCCAGGATCACCGCAATGCCCCCGGCAACACCCGGCAGGATCAATCCCGGATGAGTGAATTCCACGTAGAGCCCGAGGACCCCCATGATGAGCAGGATGAAAGCAATATTCGGGTCGAGTATGCGGGAGAGAAAATTCTGGCGGAACGAGGGATTGTACACTTCCACCTGGGCGCCCGCGAGATGCAAGACTTGCTGGGCGCCGTCAAAGCGCGTAACCGTGTAGCCATCGAGCTTCGCCAATAGCTCGGCGCGATTCGGCGCGATCAGATCGATGAGGCGGTCCTTCAAAGCCTCTTCCTCGGTGAAGGACTTGCTCTCCGTGACACCGGTCTGCGCCAGCTCCACGTTTCGGCCGCGCTTGCCGGCGATGCTGCGCAGGTAGGCCGCGGCGTCGTTCTCCACCTTGGCTTTCATGACCTCGTCCATCGTGCCGCCGAGAAGGACCGGGTGAGCGGCTCCGGTATTCGTGCCCGGCGCCATGGCGGCAATGTCCGCCGACAGCAGAATAAAGAATCCCGCCGAGGCCGCCCGGCTGCCGCTCGGCGCCACATAGGCTACCACTGGAACCGGGCTCTGGATGATCTTCTCGATGATCTTTCGCATTGATTCATCGAGTCCCCCGGGGGTTGAAATCTGCAGCAGGATCAGCGAGTCGCGGCGCTCAATGGCTTGCTGCATCCCGGTAGTGATGAAATCGGCCGAGACCGGATGAACCATGCCGTCGAGATGAATCTCCATTACTTGCGGTGTTGGCGCCGGAACCGTCGCGGGGGCTTGCAGCAGGGTTTGCGCTGCCAGCGGCAGGAACGTCATCATGCCGAGCAGGCCGCCGAAGAGAATACTTGGATGCGTTACTGATTGTTGGGTTCGCACGCGATACCTCTTTGCGATCGGTGGCAGCTAGCGCGGCAGGCTGCGCAGATTGATCTCTGCTTGCAGGCTGGCCGCCGCTGTGTTGGAAGGATCGAGACGCGTGGCGTCGTCGAGTCGCGCCTGTGCCTCTCCCATTTTCCCCTGTGCCAGGAAGATTCGCGCCAGTAACACGTAGCCTTCCGGCGTTTTATCCCATTCGAGGGCGCGTTCGGCTGATTTCATGGCATCTTCCAGGCGGCCCGCCTTCAGGTGAATCGCGGCGAGCTGCAGGTAGGCGCGGGCGTCTTCCGGATCAAAGTCTATCACCATTTCGAGTTCGTCCACCGCCTGACGCTCCGAGCCTGCCTCCAATGCAGCGAGCGCCCCTTGATAATGAACGTCGGCATGTTCGCGTAATGTGAGCTTGGAGTGCTTCAGTTCTTCCTGTAACTGCACCAAGCGTCGCAATTGCCGGAAGCTGGAGCCATCGTAAGTGTCTTTAGGGCGCTCCAGATTCTCAAATTTGAGGCTTCCGGAAACGTACGATGCTGGCAGAAGCTGCTGCTGCCGTTGAGCCTCTTCCTTCTGACCGGCTTTCTGTAAGCACTCGATGTAGAGCGCACGCCAAAGCGGCGTGTTGGCGTTCTCTAGCGCGCTGTGCAGATGCTTGCCCGCCTGAAGAAAATCGCCGCGTTGCCACAGCGCGTATCCGAGATTGAATTGGTAGTCCGGATCGGCTGGATTGCTCTGCGCCGCTTTTTCAAAATACTGCACCGCACCGGGGCGGTCCTGCCGCGCCAGAGCAATGCCCAAATTGTTGTAGACCTCATTGAGGGGGAGTTGCTGCTCCACGACTCGGAAGGCTGCGGCGGAAGGTTCGTATCGCTCCTGATAGAGATAGGCCAGCCCTAGGAAATAGTTTGCCTCCAGGTAATCGGGGTCCGTACGTCGAAGCTTGGAAAGCCACAGCACGCTGGTGGGGTAGTCGTGATCCTGGAAATACGACATGCCCAGCTCGAAGGCCGGTTTAGTAAAGGCTGGATCAAGGCGCTGCGCAGCGCGGAAGTAACGGACCTGCTGCCCCTTGTCCTTGGCCAGCAATCCGCGCAGGTAGTTTTCAAACGCGTCCAAACGCGGTGCTTTGCGCTCGGCCAGGTATTCTTCTTTCGAGAGCGGAAAACCCGGACGCAAGAACTGCTGCACCTGCCATGAAAGTCCCGTTTGCAACTCGAGCAGAGATGCCAGAGGTCCGGATTCAGTGAAGGTCTTGCTCAGACTGGGGCCTTGCATGTCCAGCACTTGCGCGGAAGCACTGAAGAGGTTGTCCTTGTACTCGTAATGTCCCAGGATAACCTGATCGGCGTCGAGCACGTCGGCGACTTTGTATATCGTCGCATCGCTCAAGATGTTGGAGGCAGGAATGCCCAGCTTGTCGAAGGCGGTGGCCCGCTCCCGGCGGTCAATCATCAGAAACCGCGGCGAGGCCAGATCGGAGGCCAGCGTTTCGGCGAAACTCTCGCTGATCCAGTCCAGTTTCGCGTCGCGGCTATTATTCTCAAACGGCAGGACCAGCCCCACGCGGAACTGTGCGAACAGGTTGCTGCCGGTAATCAGCAGAGCCAGAACAATATATCTGCTACCCTGTTTGCCGAACCTGGTTGCGCGTGACACGCCATTATTATAGCAGTTCTAACCGCAGACTGCCCGACACGCGGGATGCTCCCCCCATGGCCGCCTCCGCCTTACAGTTTGTTGAGAAACTGGTCCCGCTTTTCGTACACCCGCGAGTAGTACTTGTCATAGGTATCGCCGCGCACCGCGGCAACCCAGGCATGGTTTTCGCGGTACCAATCGACGGTTTGGCGGAGCCCCGCCTCCCATTCCACTTCGTGCCGCCAGCCGAGATCGCGCCGCGCCTTGGAGGAATCCACAGCGTAGCGGAAGTCGTGCCCAGGCCGGTCGGCGACAAACCGGATGAGGCTCGAAGGCTTGCCCAGCAGTTTGAGAATCGTCTCGGCCACCTGAAGATTGTTCATGCGGTGCCCGCTGCCGAGGTTGTAGATCTCGCCGGGCCGTCCCCGCCGGATGACCTGTTCGAGGCCGCGGCAGTGATCCTCCACGTGGATCCATTCGCGAATCTGCGCGCCTTTTCCGTAGACCGGGATGGGCTTGTCCTGGAGCGCGTTGGTGGTCATCAGCGGAATGAACTTTTCCGGATGCTGATACGGCCCGTAATTATTCGTGCAGCGCGTGATGATGACGGGCAACCCGAACGTGTGGAAGTAGGAGCGCGCCAGCAAGTCCGCTGCGGCCTTGCTCGCCGAATAGGGGCTATTGGCCTGGAGCGGAGTTTGCTCGGTGAACTCCCCGCTCTCGCCCAGCGCGCCATAGACTTCGTCCGTGCCGATCTGGATAAACAGCGACACGCGCTCACGCCGCGCCGCTTCCAGTAGTCGCTGCGTGCCGAGCACGTTCGTCTGCACGAATACCTCTGCCGCATCAATGCTGCGGTCGACGTGCGACTCGGCGGCGAAATGCACTACGCAATCCGCTCCCTTCATGAACTCGCTCACCGATGGGTCGCAGATGTCGGCTTGGCGAAACTCGTGCGCAGCCGGCAGCCCGTCCAGGTTGCTGCGGTTGCCTGCGTAGGTCAGCTTGTCAACATTGATGATGAAGTCGCCGGGATGATTCCGCAGCCAGTAGCGTATGAAATTGGAACCGATAAATCCCGCGCCGCCCGTTACCAGAAGTTTCATAGCTGCTTCAGGAACCTTCCCCTATTTTGATGCAATCCGGATAAACCATCTCTTCGCCGGGGGCTGAGACGGCGGGCCCGGCGCTCCCGGTAAAGTCGCGCGCATTGCGTGTGTAGCGCAGATGTTCCAGCAACCGTTCCGGTGACTCCATCACGCATCGCCAATCGTTGCCGTGCTCGCGGGCGCGCTCCTCCAGGCTGAAGACGAGCTTGTAGAATTTCTTCAGGACCAGCACGCCATCCACTCCGCGCAACTGGCACGGGGTCTTGCCGGATAGTTGGCCGCTGTCAGCCCGCCCGCCGGGAAAGACCACATCCACAGCGTACTCGCAGGTGACATCTCTGGGAGTCTCTTCTCGTGGGGGAGCCGCCTCGCGGGACTCCAGCCTGCATTCCAACTGCCTGCATTCTAAGAAGATGCGTACCACCTCATCGCCTGAGCTTTCCTGCTCCTGCCGGTAGCCAATGAATCCCAACGCCCTCTCCTGCTGCGGTTCGCCA
>Ga0326597_10006196_pt1 | contig 16437 bp, 21 predicted proteins | sample RVTome_12_FD_203789 | JGI IMG/M metagenome (GOLD analysis project Ga0326597, IMG submission 203789) | Soil microbial communities from uranium-contaminated site in the Upper Colorado River Basin, Wyoming, United States - RVT100D185 | ecosystem: Environmental > Terrestrial > Soil > Contaminated >...
CTAGGGCATGCTGCCGAATCAGCGGGATCGGCAAGCTCAAACTCGACCTGGGGCCGAAATCGCTGGGAACCTCCGTCTGCTCGGCGGCGAGAATGACGTTTCCCGCATCCCTGATCGCGTCAGCGAGGGCGCGGTCTTCGCGCGGGTCCGGTTTGGGCTCGGTGAAGAGGATGTCGAAAGCGATGACTTTCGCCCCGGCTTGCATGAGCTTGCGGATCAATTCCGCATGCAGCGTTCTCGGCCAGGGCCAGGGAAGGTTGAGATCATCGAAAGAGTCCTGGTCGATGCTGACGATCACGAGAGGAAGCCGCGGCGCCTTAGGCCCGCGCATCTGGAATCGCAGGTCGAGAGTCTTGAGCTCCGCGGTATCAAGCAGCCCGCGCTGGGAAATCAAGAAAACCAGCGTCGCCAGAGCGGCTCCAATGATCAGCGGTCGAGTGAGCTTTGTGAGTTTCATGCGGGTGGACCTGATGACCTGGGAGGGTAAAGAGCGTCTACGTCGGTGTCAAGCCACGCACCAATGATGTAACGCACCAATAAATACTTCGCCCCAAGGGCCGGGGTTTTTGCGGTCACGTCATTCCCTACCGTCCGAACATAGTATGCGTTTGCCCAAAATTCTCCTCCCCATAGCTTCTTCTTCACCTGTGCAAACCGCGGAAACATCTCCCGCGCCGTTATACTCCTCGTGATCTTGACTGTGCCTCTGTTCGCATAACCAATTTCTGCTTTCCGCTTACTGCCGACTCCTACACACACCCCGACTCTTTCTCTACTTAACCTCTATTGAAATCTCCGTAATTGGGTTTCTAACGGCAACTTTACCCTTCTCCCATTTCGGCGCCCTCAGAATTACTGTTAAATTATTTGAAAAACCGTAGGTCTCCTTAGGTATGCCCAATAAATTCTTATCCATCTTACCGTTACTGTTTTCATCGTGAAATGCCGCAATGCCGTAATCCCCATAGGGAACATCGTCAAGTTTCCATGTAACTGATTGACTGTCCACCTTAATCGTCGATGAGTACACGGGATGTTCGCCTAGCCATGTCTCGGACGAATTGAATACCGCGATTCTCACCTGCCCTTTCTCAGAGTGAAACCCGGTGACTCTTATAATTATAGTAGCCGGTCCACCCGACTGCGCCCACGTCAGTGAGGGAATACTCACAACGACAGAAAATAAGACAACGCACGCAAATGAAAATTTAGTTCTCAGACGTCTTGATGGCATGATTATCTTAGGTCAGGCGGAATAGCCCATTCGTTTTGTATTACTGATTCTCCGGCGCTGCGTCCTGACGAACGCTTCGCGACCAACCCGAGGCCGCCTTTCTGGCCACCAGATCATTCTGTTGGTTGGTCAATTTACGCCAGATGGCACACGAATGAATGAATCGAATGATTAAGATCTCAACTGACTTTACTGGGCTTAGGTCTCAAGCCGCATGTTAACCAGCTGCCTCCTCGCTTCGAATCGCTTCGAGAACCGCGAGAAGCGGAGCGTCCTCCCCGGAAACCTCGGCATGGTGCCAGATAGCTTTCCAGGAATATGGAGCTTGGCGCGACGCCGACCGCTCCAAGATGTACTGGCGCTCCTTCCCGTCGAAGCAGATGCGCAGAGGATAGCCCTTGTAGCGAATAATCGTCGCCCATGAACCGAAGGACTCGTAGGAGTAGTGGTGCTCTAGCACCTGGGCGGGCAGACCCGTGAGGTTTGTCGCGAGCAGGTTCATTTCCTTGAAGTGCTGGATCGGGTAGTCTTGAGAGTTCATCGCGTCCGGTCTGGTAAACTAGGATTATACGGTTCCGTATAGTTCGGCCGCTTTTTAGTATGACACTGCCCCGTCAATTCCATTTGAATGTGCATCTTACGTCTGTTTCCGAGCGGAGGACAAGAAACGGACCGGGAGTCTTTTAGTACATTGATTCACCGCTTCCGACTGTCGATCACTCGCCCGTCCGAGAGAATAAGTTGGATATCGCCGTCTCCAGTGAAATACTGAGCCACGACCTCAGGACCTTTGCCCCGGAGGGCGTTACAGATACGCTTGTGCAAATCTGCAAACGTAATTGTCGCGTAGTCCCGGCCTGAGAGAACCAGCAATGAGTTCACGTACTCTTGAGGTGAGCGAGGGGTGCCCTTGGCCGTCCCTCTGGTGACGAACACGACCGCCCGCATAAATTCGCTGTCCCCCTCGCTATCGACCGTCACTGGAGGCGGTAGAAACTGACCAAATAAATCACCGTCTTCATAGCCAAACCCTGGGGTCGGTGTACCAATATGCCCCGGAACTCCTTGCGCAACGACTTCGACCCATTCGCAGCCGGCATAGTGATCGCCAAATCGCGGAAACATCAGTGACCAAAGTGTGGCGTAGATGCTCATGACAGTGCAGCCTTATGGTCTTCGAATAAACCTGGACCGTTAAGTCATCTCGATTCGAGTCTGGAACTAAGTGTCCTCGCTTGGTTCCGTCTTAAGTCTAGCGAGCAATTGAGCCACGGTCAAAATGGGAATTCCCTCATAGTTCTCTAGCTCAAGGAGATGGCTATCGCCGGACACGATGGCCTCAGCACGAGCCGCAACTGCGCAAGCCAGGACGGCATCGTCATCGGGATCTTCGGTTATGACCGGTGCGATTGCTGCCGGTTCGATCAACAAAGCCAAGGCAGCATAGCCCAAAACCAGAGTGCGCGAGGAAACGCCTGCCAGGGACAGACGCTGAGCAAACTTGGGACGCTGAAGGACCTCGTCGACTTCGGCAAGGAGAGCGGCGCTTGTGTACAACTGGAACCTGCCTTCACGAGCCGCATCGAGCACGCGGCGAGGGTTCCCATGCCACAGTAGACCGGATATCACGGTGTTGGTATCAGCGACGACTCGCAAGGGAAGCTCGCTTCTCGGCACGAGCGGCCTGAATTTCCGCTTCCACCTCTGCCTCGGTCAGTGGCGGCAGTCCAGCACATTGTTCCGCCGCCTCAAAAAGTTGAGTTATGCGGCGACGCTGCACTTCCTCTCGCAGAAGGGCTTCTAAGCCTTGCGGTGTTAGCAAGCCTCTGGATTTCGCCTCGCGCACCAATGAGTCAGGCAACGTTAGCTTCAGTTCGAGCTCCACTGAGCTTTCTTCTGTCGTCATAGTGATCCCCCAGCCGAACGGTTGCCCTATTATCGCAAAATCCTATTGATGGTGCCATACCGTATCAACATCGCGAGTTCCGGCACCTTGATCGCACTTGACCGCATCCTTTCTCCCCGCCCTGGCATCTAAACAGCCAGATCATCCCGATCATTCAGGCCGGGGGGGCGGTCGGGACGGGAAGCAAGCCGTACGTAAATCAAGAACATTATATGGGAGGATTTTTCCATGAGAAAGCGCAATATCATTATCGCCGTGGCGATCATCGTCGTCGGAGGGCTCTGGTACGCGTGTCGGCCGGAGTTGTTGTTCGTAAAAATCAGCGAGCTTTCTTACGACAGCAACCCCGCCGCCGGCGTGCGCGCTGAAACCGAAGGGCTGGTCAAGATCGTCTATGAAGAAGGAACGGAAAGGATTTTGGGCGCCCAGGTCATCGGCGCCCATGCTGAAGATATCGTGCAGATCGCCGCGGTGGCCATCAAGGGCGGGGTGAAAAAATCCGAGGTCGGCGCGATGCACTATGTTTTTCCGACCATCGGCGGCGCGATCTTCGATACGATGGCGAGCTAGAACGTGGTCGCCAAACAATTTACGCAGTGGCGTTACGTCCAGCTGCGCATCGACTTTCGCGGTTGCGGTGAAGCGGTTTTGTTACTCGTCGTAGACTTCCACTCGAATTGCCTGGCCTCGTCCTGACTCGGGACATGCACTCACCGCAACCAGGCAATCCATTTCGGCGCGGAAATCAACATGCGCCTCGTCTTTGGGACGGATCATCGTGTCGTACATGATGCCGGTGTCGGGATCGATGCGCATGCACTGAAAAATATTGAAGGGGCTCGGGATATCGTCCGGGGAAATTTTCCACGGCTTCACCGCCGCGCTCAAATTTTCCCAGCAGCCGTGATCGGGAATTTCCTCCGACTTTTTGGGATTGATATCGACGCCTTCGGCGAAAATTCGCTTCGCCGTCCCCTGCGCCACCATCTCGAAGCGTTTGCGGCTGCACATCCCTTTCTGCAGATCGTGGCGGCCTTCTTTGAAGGTGTCCGCGACGATCGTCAACATCGGATCGTTCCGCTTGGAATAGAGAACGTCGCCGGTGCTGATAAAGATTTTCACCTGATTGGTCTTCGTGCGCGCCTGATCGAACCGCTCCGTTAAATCGCGCAGGTTGAAGGCCACGAAATCGACGATGCTCTTGCCCGCGATGCGCAGCCTCTGCCCTTTTCTCACCTCGAACGCCGCCCCGGAGTTCTTCGGCACGACCTCGCTCTTCAAGATAGCCATCAAAGTCTCCTCGTATACACAACGCCTGCCAAGCAGCCAAATTATTTCAGTAGATGATATACGCTGTCAACCGATGCATTTCCCGGCAGAGGTTCCGTTCGGCGACAATTTGAGCATCGGTTCGCGACGCTGTAGTTTCCGCAAGATCAATAGCTTAGCTGCTCTCGGACAGCCAACATGCGTTGATCATGCCCGGAAAACTATCTCTTGTGAAATGTATGGGCAGTCTAAACGTCTAAAGGGAGTGATTAAGAGCTACTTGGGGGGCATCTTTCATGCTGGCGCACGGAGGAAGAATATAATGAAGATCGCAGCGCGAATTTTTGGATTCCTGGCCTTCGTCTTATTGGCTCTCGCCGGTTGCCATGAGCTGGGCCATGTGGACGGTCTCGGCGATTACGGCACGATCGGCGGAAGTGACATCGTGGGCGAGGTGCGTTATGTCGATGCGCGGGCGCGCGAGATCGAAGTGCGCACCGAGGCGGGGCGCACCGTGAACGTGAGATACGATAATCGGACTCGGGTCACCTTTCGTCAGAAAGACTACTCAGTCTCCAACCTGGAACCGGGAGATTACGTCGCCATGCGCGCGCAACAGGACCGCGACGGAAGGCTCTTTACCGATCTGGTGACGGTGCGAGAAAGCGCGCAGGACCGCGGCGGCTCCGGCGGACGGATCGGTCGCCCGGATAGACTAGAGAGATTCGAAGGCACCGTGGAGCGTGTCGACGCACGCCGCGGCACGTTCGAAGTCCGCGACCGGGGCAGACTGGTCGTCGTCTCCGTGGCCTTCAACGCGCCGCGCTCGGTGATGGAGCGCTTCAATCGCTTGCGCCAGGGAGATGTTGTTCGGATCGAGGGCCGCTTCTCCAACCAGGACCGTTTCGACCTGGAAAACTTTCTATGAAGCTCCTCGGAGCAAAGCTCCGAGGTATCTTTGCGAAATTCTCCGAAGCCCTTCCACCCTTCTTCGCCAAGGCTACGGAGGGTTCTCCTCGCCTTCATCCTCGCAGCAAGCTGCGACGTATTCGGCGAAGGAGAATAAAGCCCGCTTAACCTTCCCCTCCCCGCGCGGGCTGAACGCCTTGCGCGGGGCTCCCGCCTCAATGAAGAATCTGTTTAAAAAAATCGTTGCCCTTATCGTCGACTAAAATAAACGCCGGAAAGTCTTCGACCTCGATCTTCCAGATCGCTTCCATTCCCAACTCCGGATACTCAAGCACCTCAACCTTTTTGATGTTCTCCTTGGCTAGAAGCGCCGCCGGCCCGCCGATGGAACCGAGATAAAAACCGCCATGCTTTTTGCACGCGTCTGTGACTTGTTGGCTGCGGTTGCCTTTGGCTATCGAGATCATCGAGCCACCGAGCGACTGAAAAAGATCGACATAGGAATCCATCCGCCCCGCCGTCGTCGGTCCGAACGACCCCGACGGCAGCCCCGCCGGCGTCTTCGCCGGCCCAGCGTAATAGACCGGATGTTCTTTTAAATACTGGGGCAGCCCCTCGCCGCGATCCACCCGTTCCTTGAGTTTCGCGTGGGCGATGTCGCGCGCAACAACCATGGTGCCGTTGAGCGACAGCTGCGTCGTGACCGGATGCTTGGTCAGTTGCGCGAGAATCTCCTGCATCGGCCGATTGAGATCGACCTTTACGACTTTGCTCATGACCTTGCCGCGATACTCTTCGGGAATCAGTCGGCCCGGCTCGCGTTCCAATTCCTCTAGCCAGATGCCGTCTTTATTGATCTTGGCTTTGACGTTGCGATCCGCCGAGCACGAAACGCCCATGCCCACCGGGCAGGACGCGCCGTGGCGCGGCAGACGGATGATCCGCACGTCCAGCGCGAAGTACTTGCCGCCGAACTGCGCGCCGTAGCCGGACTTGTAGGCCGCCTGAAGCATTCTTTCTTCAAGCGCCGTGTCGCGAAACGCGCGGCCATGGACGTTGCCGGTGGTCGGCAAATAATCGAGATACCCCGTCGAGGCGAGCTTTACGGTTTTCAAACAGGCTTCGGCTGAGGTGCCGCCGATCACGAAAGCTAGGTGATAAGGCGGGCAGGCGGCGGTGCCCAGAGTCATCATCTTTTCGGTCAGGAATTTCTCCAGGCTCGCGGGATTGAGCAGCGCTTTGGTTTCTTGATAGAGCGTCGACTTGTTCGCCGAGCCGCCCCCTTTGGTAACGAAGAGAAACCGATATTCCATTCCATCCGTCGCCGCGATATCGATCTGCGCCGGGAGATTGGTTCCGGTATCAACCTCATCGTACATGGTCAGCGGCGCCGTCTGTGAATAGCGTAGGTTTTCTTCCGTGTATGTCTTATAAATACCCTTGGCCACATATTCTTCGTCTTTGACGCCTGTCCAGACCTGCTGGCCTTTTTTGGCGACCACCGTGGCGGTCCCGGTGTCCTGGCAAAAGGGCAGAATGCCCTTGGACGACGTGTCGGCATTGCTCAGCATCGCCAGAGCCACGTAGCGGTCGTTAGCCGAGGCCTGCGGGTCCTTGAGTATAGCCGCGACCTGCTCCAGATGGGCGGTGCGCAGCAGGAACGAGACGTCGCGGATCGCTACGTTGGCAAGGAAGGCTAACGCCTCGGGTTCGACCTTTAAGATATCCTTGCCCTCGAACTTCGTCAGCGACACATGCTCTTTGGTGAGCAGACGGTACTTGGTTGAATCCTTTTCCAGCGGAAAAGGGTCCTGATAAACGAATTCTGGGGTTGCCATCGTTCTTACCTCGCTTTTGTCAATCCTAATCAAAAAAAACGCCTTTGTCGATGCGGGGTAACTGGCAAAATCATTGACATACCATCGCAAACTCCACTACCCTGCCAATCAACGGAGGACGTATGAGTCGAACCCTTTGTTTAATTCTCACCGGTGCCATTATCCATTGGACCCACGCCCTGCTACTTGCCCAAACCCAGGAACAGCTTATCGCCGGAGCCAAAAAAGAAGGCAAGCTGGTCATCTACGCGTCCGCCACCGCGCCGCAATTGCAGATGTATTTTACCACCTTCAACAAGCGGTATCCGTTCATCAAGACCGAATTCTTCCGCACCGGCAAGCAAAAACTCGTGAGCAAGATTCTCTTCGAAGAGCAGGCCAAACAACACATCGCGGACCTCATTCATACCAGCGTCATCGAAACCAATATTCTCAAGAAGCGGGGCGTCCTGAGCAGATACGTCCCGCTGGAATCCGCCTCCTACCCGGCGCAATACAAAGACCCCGAGGGCTTTTGGACTTCGGCCTACGCCAGCGGCACCCTCTTAGGATTCAACTCGCGGCAGGTCAAACGGGCCGAGGCGCCGAAAGTCTACGAGGATCTCCTCAACCCGCGCTGGAAGGGCGGACTCGCCATCGATACCAACAAGATCGAGTGGTTTGCGATGCTATTGAAAATCAAAGGCCGTTCCTTCATGGAAAAATTGGCTGCCCAATCACCCTCGCTGCGCGACGGGAACACGCTGGTCTTGCAGCTCCTCGCCGCCGGCGAATATCGGGTCGCCACGGGCGTCTACGAGTACTCGATTGAAGATTTGAAAAATAGGGGCGCGCCGGTGGACTGGATCGGCCTCGAACCGGTGATCACCTATACCGTCGCCGTCTCGCTCCCCTCTCAACCGCCGCGTCCCTTCGCCGCCAAGCTCTTTATCGAGTGGTTGCTCTCGAAGGAAGGCCAAGAGGTGATCAATCAATACGGCCGGGTGCCGATCCGCGACGATGTCGAGTCCAGGTACGGCAAGATCCTCAAGCAGCACAAGTTGCTGATGACTGACGTGGATTTGGGGCAGAGAGAAGTGGAAGTGAACGAGACATTTCGGAAACTGTTCCGATGAAGACCGGCGACGTTTGCCACCCAACAAAACGTTGACAACTCGGCGTGGCCGCCGGATATTGCAACAGATTCGGATATGATGGGTTGACCCGCGTTCGGAGATAGGCCGACCGGCCCTTGTCGCCGCGTAAAGCGGGTCACTTAGTGGTTCGCCGACTTTGAGAGGAGATCGATGGTGATCGCGTGCCTCGGCTGGGGCTCGCTGGTTTGGGACCCGCGGGAGCTGCCGGTTCAGGACAAGTGGTTCGAGGACGGCCCCTTACTTCGAGTAGAGTTCGCTCGGCAGTCGTCCGACGGCCGGCTAACCCTGGTTCTCCTACCAACGGGGACTGAGGTCCGGAGCCTGTGGGCACCATTCTCGGTATCGGTAAGTGACCTCGCCGAAGCTCGGAAGGCGCTCGGCAAGCGAGAAGGGCTGTCCGAGAAGAATCACGAGAAGGATATCGCGGTATGGTCAATCACCGACGACCACGATCCGGAGCCCCCGAGCATACGCGCTTGGGCCCAAAGCCTCGGTTTGAATGATGTAGTGTGGACGGCCTTGCCGCCCCGATTCCGGGGCGAAGACGGTCGGATACCAACCGTGGAGGAGGCTGTTCAGTACCTGCGCGATCTCCCACACGAGCAGCGCCGGAATGCCGAGCGGTACATTCGCATGGCTCCGCGTCAGGTGGATACGCTTTATCGTCGTCGATTTGAGCTGGAGTTCGGCTGGACCCCTCTGGCTGCGTCGTGAGACATCGCCGAACAGACCGCTGCAGCGGATCGGGGCTCGCGTTGCTCGCCCCGCCCGCTGAGCGCTGGCGTTGGGAGACAGGGGCTGATCATTGAGCCATCGGACTAAGATCCCGCGCGAGATTGTTGCCGACGTCGTAACGGCCTCCCGTCGACGTTGCTGCATCTGCTATGCCCTCCGCCGGGATGAGTCGGAGAAGAAGGGCCAAATCGCACACCTCGATCGCGACGCCGCGAACAATACGCCCAACAATCTTGCGTTCTTTTGCTTGGAACACCACGACCAGTACGATTCGCGTACCAGCCAGTCCAAAGGACTCACGGATGACGAGGTCAAGCGTTACCGCACCGAGCTCCTTGCGTTCGTCGCGCGGACTATGCCGCCGTCCGATGAGGAGATCGTAGCAGTCCTCACGGCAGCACTCGACCGCCCCGCGTATCGGACGCCGTTCCACAGCGAGATCTCGCTGCCGAGATTTCGCAACGCGATCGCCGAAACGATCGAAACGCTGAATACCGGCAAGACACCGCAGGGCGTCCAAATATCCTCGAAGACTCAGATCCGCGATCCCGCGCTGCGAGCACGCGTTGACGCGCTCGTCGAACGGCTGGTCGCCTTACGGGCCACCTTCGACCGCCTTGTCCGCCTGGGCGAAATCCGCCACTGCGGATGCTCGGATCCTGATTGTCCCGTTTACCAGTTCTCGGGTGCCGCGGCACGAGAAATGGACTCTGCGCGTCGACGACTCCTTGACGTGGCTCATGCGCTCAATCCAGACGTCCCGAGGGACTTCTATGACATCTAATGAGCAGCCCAACTGCCGGATTCACCCGCGGCCGAAGACCGTCGGATGAGAAGAAAAATGTACCGGGAGTCTTTTCTCGCCTCAAGCTGCTGATGACCGACGTTGACTTGGAACAGCGGGAGGTGGAAGTTAACGAGACGTTTCGAAAACTGTTCCGATAAAGACCGTCTGGGGTTACCCATCTTTGACGGCGGTTGCATAGAAACAGGCCGCGGGTTGTTCGGGAGTTGGGCCGACAGGAATCAGAATAACACCGAGCTCTTTCCCAAGAGCACTTGATGCGAGAAGGAGGGGGTACTGAAATGTCACGGATTGCCTTGAGTCTGTTGTTAATTTCGCCAACTTTTTATGCGATAGTTTCCGGTGGACTAATCGGTGCGACCGTGAATCTATTAACTGGCCTAATGTTCTCTCAGCCACTCTTAGGTCTGGCAAGTCTCATTTGGGCTTCCCTGCTATTTGTCGGATCAGCAATATTGCTAATCTATGTAAGCATTCGCCTTGAAGATATCCGTTTTGTAGCAGCAAATAGCGACCGTCGCCAGGCCATCATACGGCAGAATGTGGCGCTGTTAGGTTTTGTGCTCGCTTCTGTTTTGTTCTGTATTGTAGGCATCCTCATTCTAATTGTGGGTGCCCATGCTAACCCTGCAGGAGGCGGGCCGTGTCGACCTTCTTAGAATTCAAAAAAGAAGTCATATCAGCCGATACTAAGTATTTGTGGCCCTCTCAGAGAATTAGAAACCCTAAACCGAGTTGGGAAGACTTGGCGGAAGGCAGAGTTGCTATCCCAGAACGGGCTTTTTCCGAACTTCTGAGATGCTTAACGGCAGAAAAGATCGCGATACTGACTGGAAGCAAAGACTCTGGCAAAACGTGGCTGTGCTATTTGATCGGCTTTCGTTTTCTGATCAACGACCGCGCTGACGTCTTGTTCTGTCCGGTCGACGAAAAGTTCTCGGCTGATGAAGCTTATACCTATCTTCATGAGCAAGCCGTAATAAATTCTAAGAGCGAGAAGAAGCTTGTAATTCTTGACGACTGCCACCTTAATCCAGACGAGGCAGAGGAGTTCCTGTCTAGAGCTGTCGAGGTAGATAATCCGAGAGTCATGTTTCTGTTGTCTACGCGAAAAAGCGGGAAGTACATGTTACGAGACGTTGAACTTGACGACACGTTTCACTATGTGGGTGAGGAAAAAGACTGCGTGGTTGATCTTTCAAGCAGGAATGATGGTGGGGCGTACATCAACGGTATCGCAAATTCGTTTGTTCAAAACACTGGGATGTCGCACAAAATTGAAACCGATGAGCTGCAATATATAATCTCAATGTGTGGTGATGATTTATACTTTCTCAGACTACTTCTTGACTCCTGGAAGGAGTCAAGCAAACCAATCTCACAGCTCACAAGAAAGCACATCTACGACTCTCTATGGGCCCCTCACGGTGACATCCGTTTGGTGGATGTGTCCCGGAGGGCTGTGCTAACAACGATAGCTTACTTCTCCCAATTTGAGCCGCTGAAGGTTTCTCGCGAATACCTCCAAAAGAAGACATCTGACTATGCAACTGTGCAGGCCCTCTACGAGGTAGGTCTCTTCAACGTTGAGGCGTTCGTCGGGGTAGATTTTCTGGGATTGCCGGATACTTTATCACAACTCATCCTCGAGACCGTCGAACAAAAGGCGGGGACACTTGTTGCTCGCTCAAGCGCCACCTTCGACCTATTCAAGGACTATCTTGCTACTCATCCAGTCAACTGGCTTTTTCTCTTCTCAAGTCTGCAGTTTGCGACTCGAAGTGAGACGGCCGAGAAGCAACAGTTGGCGCGAGACGTTCTTGCAGCTTTGGTGAGTGACCTGGAGACCACCGAACGCTTGGCCACGATTCTGGAGAGCGCTCATCCCCGAGCAGTTCAGTATCTGTTGGCAATTCTAAAATCACAGCAGACCAGCGATGCTTGTCTTGCGGAATTATGGCGCAGGTTTAAGAGCGGAACCAGCCCGCGGCAGACGGCGTCACGGCTGTTGACTGAGGCACGGACACTTTCGACCGCCCTATCGTTTCTCCAACTCGCAGAAGTATTTGATGCGACTTACGCTGAGGACGTTCTTGAACAGATGGGATCCTATGCAGAGAGACTACCAGCGTTGATGAACCAGTCGACCGCCACGGTTCAGACCAACTTCCTGCTCAGATTCGCTTCAAAAAACAAAATTCTCTTGCGGGCGGCCCTCGGCACTGAGAGTGCTATCAGCCATTTACGCAATATGCTGAATAGGGATTGCACGGCAACGACCATTAGGCACGTAATGCCTCTGGCGAGAATTGCAAAGGTAGATGTGGCCCAGTTATTTGCTAACTATGGCATGGCAGACTGGCAAAGAGTAATTGTAAAGTCCACTCTTAACGGCATGCGCCTGTTGTTGTACAGATTCCTTTCTTACGGTTTGAAGGGAACGGCCAAAGCATTTAGCGAGGCTCTGTGTAGGTGCGATGTCGCCGAGGTGCTCAGAAAAATGGACGCCACTGTATACCGGCTTTATGGGTTAATGGGGAACATTAGGCAGGTGGATGCGAATCTCGGGGCAAGATTTGTTGATGCATTAGCTGCGGTCCCACTGGGGGACCTGTTTCTTCGAGAGAGCTCCTATTTTGAGAAGGAAGGGTACGCCAAGGCGAGCCAAATCAATCTGTTGCTTTCAAAGACTGACAAATTTAGGCCCGGGTTTTTGGTCTCCGTGGTTCAGCGCATCTCGGCAACCGATTGGAAACGACTCGTAAGAGAGGCACCTCTGAAGGACGCCTTGTGGATGATGTGGGGCATTTACAAAGGAGATAACGATAAATGCAAAGAGGTACTTGACGAGGATGTCGTGCTCCGATTGAGCGAAGACCTGCGGGAATGCCCGCTGGAATTGCGGCTGCCGATGTTGGGGATGTTTTTGCTTTGCGGACGCTCCGTTAGCAAAGACCCGGTTAGCGAGCGGGAGTGTGGGGTGTTTGTAGCTGGGCTGGTGAAAAACAAGCAGTATCCACGGCTGGTGTTGACGCTGATATCCTCACGTGAACTCCTGAAATTAGACGAATACGCGTCAATCCTACGTTTTATAGAGCCGGAAATTGGGGAAGTATTGTTGCGTAGTGAGGATCATGTCGAACGACTTCTAGGCGGTATTGTGAACCAACTACAGCTGTTACGATCGGGACCACCAGAGATTAATAGTGGTTAGTTGACTGTGACACCGTCTTCAACAAGTAAGTCACTCAGTGAAAGCTGATGGCGACAATCCATGACGGCTTTACATGGGGAACATAAGACATTGCCCAACCAGCCGTTGGAGCCGCCCTCGTAACTCGGCGGCTCAACTCTTCGTTAACTCGGTGATCGCTTCAAAGGGAGCCGTTAATGGCCACCGAACAATTTCATACCTACTGCGCTATATGCATTTCGCGCTGTTGCGTGGTGGCTACCGGCGAGGACGGTCGCCTGACTAAGGTCAACGCCGATCCCGCGCATCCGAACGGCTGCATTCGTGCAAAAGGAACGGCCGCGCCGGAGATCGTCTATTCGCCGAGACCGGTGGGGTTGGCCGTCGAACAAGACGTTGACAACTCGGCGTAGCCGGCGGATATTGCAACAGATTCAGATCTAAACGGTTGACCCGTGTTCGGAGATCGGCCGACCGGCCTTTGTCGCCGTGTAAAGCGGGTCACTTAATAGCCGACGAAAAACAACATGACCTTCGTTCTTGAGAATCTGAGGCTTTGGGATCTGGTCGCCATCGTTCGCCAGAATCAAGCGTTTTACGAGGAATTCGTCCAATTCCTTTCGGCCCACGGGTACGCAAACGTCCGTGCCTTCGTGCGTGAAACGACGGATTCGAAAGCCGTGCGTGTGCTCGAGGCCTACCTGACATCGCAGTCTAAGGCCAAGCTCCACGACGGTCTCGGGCGACCCTATTCCGATACGGTCGCCAAATGGTATTTTCTTGCCTGGATTCTTCGCGACGCGCCGGCCCAAAGGCTCGGTCCGCTACTCCATTCGGTCGAAGGCCAGACGCTCGACAAGAAAAAGGCAGCTCTTCTCAACCAACTCCGCAAGTTTATCGGACCCCTCTTTCCCGAAGCCGCAAAATGGGAGTGGCCGGTTCTCTCCGAAGTGATGCTTGCCCGGCTCGAGGGCAGCCGTCGAGCGTTAAAGGGAACCCTCTTCGAGTCTCTAGTGCGAGATGCTCTAAGGAACCTGTTTGCGGCGCAACGAGTCGAGCTAGAGGTCGGCAAGAAGGAGACGAGAATCAACGATGAAACCTATGACGTCCAGGTCACCAAGGGGAGTAAGACAGTATTGCTGCCCGTGAAGACCCGTGAGACGATGGGCGGTGGCCATGCGAATCTGTTCACACGTGACATCTATAAGTCCATATCAGTGGCGCGTGACAATGGATACGAGTGCATTCCGATCATTATCGCAGAATCCTGGGGCGGCGACCTGAAATCTCTCGGATGCACCCATTACGTCTATATCAAAGCTAACCCTAATCAGACAGCGGACGTTGAGACTGCGCTGAACGAAGCGCTGAGGCGTCTACTGCCGTTCTGGAAGTCATTCGCAGGAGGCAAGACATGAAACGAAGTCGTTACTCTCTCACGGAGCACCGCACGGTACATGTATTGAAGGAAGAGGGCGATCGTTATCAGATACCCCCAGAACCTCGCAATCCAAGAGATGTTGTGATTCATGGCGACGCCGCTGAGGCGTTGGAAGTTCTTCCCGAAGTTAGCGTTCAAACGATAATTACGAGTCCTCCGTATTATAAGCAACGCGACTATGATGCCGACAACCAACTCGGAAATGAGACAACCCCTGACGAGTACGTTCACCGGCTTGTCGCTGTACTCGCTGCCTGTAAGCGAGTCCTCGCGCCGGACGGGCTCCTGTGGCTGAATCTCGGGGACAAGTACATTGACGGTAAGCTGCTTGGGCTGCCGTGGCGTGTCGCAATAGCGCTCTCCGAATCCGGTTGGAGTCTCCGTTCAGACGTAATCTGGCATAAGCCGAACGCGATGCCCGCGTCTATAAAGAACCGCCCAACGACGGATCACGAGTACGTCTTCATGCTGTCCCGAGGGGCCGCCTACTATTACAACGCGGACGCGATTCGCGAGCCTCATGTCACTTTCACTGAGGCTAGTCGAATGAGGGGCGGGCGAGGTCATTTTGGGAAGCCAGGGGGGACCCCAGAACAGGGAAAGAACAAGGGAAATCCAAATCTACATAGGGCTAGGTGGGACCAAGCGTTCCATCCTTTGGGGAGAAATAAACGCACAGTCTGGTCGATTCCACTGTCGAAATTTCCTGAGGCCCACTTTGCCGTGTTTCCAGAAAAGCTTGTTGAGAACTGCGTGCTCGCGTCCACACGGCGTAGAGACACTGTGCTCGACCCATTTTGTGGTAGCGGGACGACCCTCGTGGTCGCGCGGCGGCTCGGCCGCCATTTCATCGGTATCGACGTCAAGAAGGATTATTGCAGGATGGCTTTGGATAGGCTCAACGCGGTTCAACAGGAGCTTCCGTTGATCGGGCTCGACACTCAAGAGGTCGGCTAACACCAGGTCGCATCGGACGGCACTTCGAGCCTCCGCTGAACCTGAAGAAGAAAACTGTACCGGGAGTCTTTTCTCGCCTCATGACTGAGCATATCACCGACCGCTTCAGCCGGCTCATGTCCCGGCTTCAGGATATGACGCTACTCGTGCTTAAGGGGCACCTCCTCATCGAGGAGCAGCTCGAGTATTTCCTAGAGCAAGCGACGCGCGCTCCGGGGCAGCTCGTGGACGCCAGACTGAGCTACGCCCAGAAGCTTCAGCTCGTTCGCGCGCTCTCTGGCATGAGCGGGGAGATGTTCGACTTCGCGAAGGCGATCAATGGGATCAGAAACAGCCTCGGATCCGGGGTCGGGTCTAGCATCGAAGCATCAGAATGCCAGTGGCAAGCCAGAGATATTACAATAACACGCTCTAGAGCTAGACCTGCCCCCCTGTCCGCGGCGACGTTTTCCTACGAGGCGATTACCGTTTAACCAGCGGCTTGAACCGATTTCGGGTCGGCGGCATAGCGTTAACTCGCTCATCGCTTCCTAAGGAGCCGTTTATCGCCACCGAACAATTTCACACCTACAGTGCCATGTGCATTTCCCGCTGCGGTGGGGTGGCGCCCGTTGAAGACGGGCGCTTGACCAAAGTCAACGCGGACCCGGCGCATCCGAACGGCTGCATCTGCGTTAAGGGAACCGCCGCGCCTGAGATCGTTTATTCGCCGGATCGTTTGCGCACGCCGATGAAGCGCACGCGACCTAAGGGCGATCCCGATCCCGGCTGGATTCCGATTTCATGGGATCAGGCGATGGCGCTCGTGCGCGTGAATCCGCATGGCTTCAAAAAGCGCGGCGTTTGGGTCAAGGAAGTCGAGCAAGAAATACCTCCTGATTCGGTCGCTACGTATCACGTCGTTGCGGTGGACGCGGATCAGTAGTCTTTGAATCTACTTGCGAAAGTTTGTCGCCGGCTTCCGGGGCGGCTGAATGACAGCCGTGCGGTAAGCCCCGAGGTCTGCTATACTGC
>Ga0326597_10006197_pt1 | contig 16435 bp, 17 predicted proteins | sample RVTome_12_FD_203789 | JGI IMG/M metagenome (GOLD analysis project Ga0326597, IMG submission 203789) | Soil microbial communities from uranium-contaminated site in the Upper Colorado River Basin, Wyoming, United States - RVT100D185 | ecosystem: Environmental > Terrestrial > Soil > Contaminated >...
TTGCTGCCCCACATGACGATCAGGGCGGGCAAGTGGTCGTCGTCGCACACGACGGGCGACCCATAGGTAAACGTGCCGGCCATCGCCTTGGGGACGCCGCATGACCAGCCGGGTGTGACCACTGTCGGGGTGCCGAACGCGGTGGCAAGACGCTGTGCAAACGCAAACTCCATTCCCTTGGGCTCGCCCAATCCGAACGCTACGCACTCGGGTCCGAACTGCTGCTTCACCGCGTTGAATTTAGCCGCAATCGTATCCAGCGCCTCGTCCCAGGAAATCCGCTGCCACTTGCCTTCGCCTCGCGCGCCGACTCTTTTTTGCGGGTACAGAAGCCGGTCCTTGTGGCCCATCACCTCGGGAATCGTGAAGCGCCCTTTGTTCACGGCGCACTGCTCGGCGTAGAGCCCGCTTTCCATGTCCGGTTCCAGATCGACGAGCTTGCCGTCTTGGACAATGGCCTTCATGCTGCAATGCGCGGCGCACAGATGGCAAAAGGTGAAAACCTCGGTGCTGGTCCCGCTCACGGCGCCGAAATTCGCCTGCCGCGCCCCCTCATCAGGATGGATGAAGGCCTCCATCGTTGGACTGAAGCCGAGGTCGCCGGTGGTAAACTTTTCCATCGTGGAAATGTCCTTGCCATCGGCATCCACGGCCAGCACCAGACAGGAGTTGACCAACTTGCCGTCCATCGAGACGGTACACGCCCCGCACTCCCCTACGCTGCATCCTTCCTTGGTCTTCGCCATCCGGAAGTCTTCGACCAGCGCTTCCAGAAGCGTGCGGCTTGGATGCACCGCCATTTCCCGGACGTCGCCGTTGACATGCAATCGAGCCGTGTATTTCATTCCGGTTTCCTGCGATCACTCACTGGCCAGGGCAACTACATATGGCTGATAGCGTATGGCATATGGCTGATGGTACATGGCGTATAGATAGTACGAAAGAACCATACGCCATAAGCCATATGCTATAAGCCAGGTAAACGCTCCCGCAACAGCCGTCGATCGATTTTGCCCTGCCCGGTTTTGGGCAGCTCGTCGAGAAACTCAAAGGCCCGCGGTATCTTGTGCGGGGCCAAGCGCTCCCGGCAATATCGTTCCAGCTCATCCCGCATCTCCGCACTTCCCTGCCCTCCGTCACGTAGCGCGACGAAGGCTTGGATTTTCAACAGACCGTCCCCGTCCTTGATCCCCAACACCGCGCACTCTCTGACACTGGAACACTCCTGGAGCGTGCGCTCGATTTCCAGGGGCGAAACCCACACTCCGCTTACCTTTACCATTTCATCGGCGCGCCCGATATACCAGAAATAGTCCGCCTCGTCCTGAGTGAAAATGTCTCCGGTGTTGATCCATTCGTCGCCGAGAAAAGTCGCTTTCGATTTTTCATGCTCGCGGACGTAATACTGGGCGGCGGCATCGCTGCGCGTGAGCAAAAGACCCGGTTGCCCCCGGGGAACTTCCACTCCCTCGTCATCGACGAGCTTGATCTCTGCCAGTGGTGTGACCCTCCCTGAGCTCCCAGGCCTGACCGCACCCGGCCGATTGCAAAGATAACCCATGCCGGACTCGGCTGAGCCGAAGCGATTCACCACCTCGCTGCCGAAGTTAGTTACCCATTCCTCATGAAGCTGTGCCGAGAGCACTTCCCCTGATGAAAAACAGAGGCGAAGGCAGCTTAAGTCAGAGCGCTCATGGGCGGGGGTCTGAATCATCGCCCGCATCATCGTCGGCACATTGATCAGGACTGTAGGCCGGTACTTCGCGATAAGGGAAAATATCAACGCTGCCGTTGTCCGCTCCTCAAACAGAACGACGGCGGCGCCGCTCTGTAGCGAATACAACAACCCCGGATCGCGGGCGTAGTGAAAGAATAGTTTCGGGACCCGCAGAACGATATCGTCATCGCTGTACGCGAGGATGTGAGTGAAGGACTCGCAGGAAATAACGCCGTCGCGATGCATATGGGGAACACCCTTGGGCTTGCCCGTGGTTCCACCCGAGAAGTTCCAGAACGCCAGGTCATCGCGGTGCGTCGGTTCGACCTCGAGCCGATCGTCGGCGGACTCGATCATCTCGCCCAAACCGAATTCTCCTTGCTCGAGGTCCCGGACGTCCTCGCCAGCAACGAGAAATGTTTTGGGGTAGCTGGAATCCTTTGCGCCTTCCCGCACCTTTTCCCGCGTCGCCTTGTCGACCACCACCACCTTGGGCTTGATCAAATTCAACAAGTACGCATAGTCATGCGGCATCAGATAAGTGTAGGCGTGGGTGCCCACCGCGCCCACCTTCATGGCGGCGAGCCATGCGGCGACCCATTCGGGGGAATCTTCGAGAATCAACAATACCCGGTTCTCAGGCTCGACCCCGAGACCTTTGAACACGTTGCCAACCCGGTTGGTCAAACGCCATAGATCGAGAAAACTATAGGTCCGGTCCTTGTAGTAGATGGCGGTCTTATCGCCCCTGCCCGCCTCCAAATTTGCGTCGAGATAATAGCTGCCGAGGTTCAGTTGCTCAGGTAACGAAAATTCGATCTGTTCGCCTTTGATCATTAAAAAATCGTCCTTAACGCCTCATGGATTCATCTCATGAAAGCGTCTTACCCCAACCTAAAACATATGTCTATCTCACCTTGACGCCCCCATTCCCGCGAGTAGAATAAGCGCCGATCATTTTGACGTTTCAAGAATTCTCGAAACGTGGAAGTTCCACCGACAAGACTCCCCATTCTCTTAATTCGACTAGGAGCCACGACGAAGTCTCCCTAACCCCCTTACGGCCGCGGGGAGATAGCCAGCGCTCCGAGGTCATGCTGCGGGTTACGTGAAAAGACCCTCGACCCATTTAAGTTTCAAGTCCAACCATTTGGTCTTGACACATTAACTCTTGCTGGGTAAGTAAGGGGTCATCTATGGCACGCCGACCTGCGAGAAAAAGCGTCGAATCGCGCCTGACGGCAGTAGAGCGGGGCATCAGATCACTCCAAGCGAGTGACGCGGCGATCATAAGGTCGATGCGGGACGGCTTTTCCCAGATGGAAAGCCGCTTTGCACACATGGAAAGCCGCTTTGACCAGATCTATAACCACGTCGATGGATTTATGAAGCTTCACGAAACACTCGATATCGAGTTCCGGGTTATCAAGGAGCAGATGCGGCGCCTCGAGGAGCGTGTAGAACACTTGGAGGCTACCGGAAGAAGCTAAAGCCCTCTGGCCTGACTCCTGAACCGTACCGCATGACCCACAATCCCGTTTCCGTTGTCCGCTTCCTCCTGTCCGAGGAGGCGCACTACATCGCTGGCGCGAACATCCATCTGAGCGGGGCGTCGGGAATGCAAAAAGGATCAACGGTTTGTTGAACCGGCTAAAGACTCCCGATTCTCTTAATTCGACCAGCAGCCACGACGAAGTCTCGCTACTCCCCAGACGCCTCACAGCTCCCGCCTCTTGCCTATTCCTGTTGCCCCCTGCCGGTCGCCTATTGCCTTTGTTTCTAGACACGAACCACGAGCACGTTTCACGAGCACGAAATTCCATTTGACGCCCCCATTCCCGCGAGTAGAATAAGCGGCGAATTAGCTCAGGCCGATCACGAGCATGGCCGCAAGAAGAAAAAAAATAAAAGAGCTGCTGCGCCCTTTGGTGGACAGCCTCCGCGAAGCATTGGGTGAGAACCTGGTTGCGCTGGTGCTATTTGGCTCCCGGGCTCGGGGAGAGCAACGCCGGGCAAGCGATTGGGACATTTTCGTATTGGCGCGCTCATTGCCGGATTCGCCGATGAAGCGGTATGGCCGATTGCGCTCTTTGAGTAAGGAGGAACCGGAGGGCGGAGTCTCATTTCTCGCCAAGACGCAGACAGAGTTCGAGGAGGGGTTCCCTTCTTTTTATCTGGACCTTGCCCTTGATGGGGTGATTCTTTATGACACCGACGGATACATCGAATCGAAGCTCCGGCGCATTAGGGAGATTATCAAGGAGACCGGGTTAAAACGAGAGCGGATTCCCGGCGGTTTTTTTTGGGATTGGAAGAAATACCCGGGGCCGGATTGGGAGATTAGCTGGAGGGGGTTTGAGGTGGGGGCGCAGGGTTGATGGAACACTTGGGATCAGACTCAACACTCATTGAGATCGAACTCGGCCGCATCGCCGAGCAGACGAAAACAAAAATCACCGCCCGGCCGGCGGATCTGGCGGATTTTTCCATTCTCAGACAGGTTGCCCAGGAACTGGGTCGGTAAATCTTCTCAAGGACTCAGCAGGTGTGAGTGGATGTTCTAACATTGGTCAACAACTTTCAACAAAAGATTTGACCCGTGTGTTTTTGAAACAATGATCCTGCATGGCAAAGATGCTCGGGAATTGACGTCTCACGATTCCCAAAGCAACCTGACACTTGTCGTAGTTGCGCAAATACGCAACTGTCGCCGCGAGGCCCAGGCTTTCCTTGCGGGCGGATGGAAACGGGGCAAGAATATCGCTCGCCAGGAACGGCGTGGGATTCAGCTTCCCGAGGTCGCTCGCCCAGTGACGAAACGGGTTATCGTCACGCTCTGCTCGAACAGGCGAGGATTCTCGTAGTCCCGGGGCCGGGGCAGCTCGACGTTGATCACTTGCGCGATCCGCCCCGGGCGTGGGCTGAGCACAACAATCCGGTCGGCGACAAAGCAAGCCTCGAAGCAGTTGTGGGTGACGAAGAGTACCGTCTTTCTCGTTTCTTGCCAAAGCCCCAGGAGCAGTTCCCGCATGGAGCGCGCGGTCAACTCGTCCAGACCGCTGAAAGGTTCGTCCATCAGGAGCAGCTCCGGGTCCACCGCAAATGCCCTGGCGATGGCGGTGCGCTGCTGCATCCCGCCGGATAGCTCGTGCGGATGTGCTTGGGCAAAGTCAACCAACTCCATCCTGGTGAGCCAGTTGTTTACCCGCGTCCGCCACTCGCTTTTCGGAATACCCACGGATCCGAGGGCGAACTCGATGTTACCCTGCACCGTCAGCCAAGGGAGAAGTCGCGGCTCCTGAAAGACGTAGCCGATGCGGAAAGGTTGGGTGCTGTTGCGTGAAAGCAGGCTCCCCGCCACTCTAACCTCGCCGAGGTACTGCTGATCCAGGCCGCTGAGCACGTTGAGCACTGTGGTTTTACCGCATCCCGATGGTCCCAAGAGACAGACGAACTCCCGGTCGGCGACGGTGAGGCTTACGTTGTCGAGCGCGACGAGTCCCCTGGGATACGCTCGGCTCCGGTAAACTTTGGAAAGTCCTTGGAGGGTGATTGCAGCCATAGGATTCGGCTAAGCTCGAATCTCAGGCCGCCATCTGAAGAGGCGGTTTTCCAGGGGCTTTAGCACCGCCAGCTCGATTACGAGCATTACCAGAGTGAAAAACAGGGTCCAGGCGAAAACGTCGGCCATCTTGAACATCTGAAATGAGTAGTTGAGCATATAGCCGACCCCGTCGGATCGTCCTAGCAGCTCCACCAGCACCGTTACCTTCCACACGACACCTAAGCCGAAGCGAGCGGCGGCCATCATGTAGGGCAAGACTTGGGGAATGACCACGCGGACGGTGCGCCGCCAGCGCGACGCCCGAAAAACGCAGGCCATGTCGACCAGCCGCTGATCGACAGCTTTCACGCCCTGCCAGATGTTGATGGCAATGGAAGGAAAGGTTGTCCAGGAAATAGCCAGTACCGCCGCGCGATCGTTGAGCCCGAGCCAAAGGAAGGAAACGATGATGTAGCAAAGGCTGGGGATGGTCAGCCCCACCATAACCCAGAGGTCCAACGTTTGCTCGCAGCGCCGGTAGAGCCCCATCAGAGTGCCGATCACCACACCTAGCGCCATGGCGAGCGCAAAGCTCACCAGCATCCGAAGCATGGTAGCGGTGAAGTGCCGCAGGATAGCTCCGCTGGCGATGTTCTCGGCCAGCGCCGAGAACGTCAGCAACGGTCCGGGGACGTACCTGGCAGTTAACATGAGAGAGAGGAACTGCCAGATGACGAGGAGCACAGCGAGCGAAGCGACCCTAAGGATTAGCGCCTCCGGGATCACTCCCTTCGCCTTCGAGCTAGGGATCACCAGCTCTTGCTCAGTCAATACATCCATCGAGGTTGTCTCCGGGTGTGATTTTTTTGGATAGTAAGGCCTCTGTGTGGCTAACCTGGTCAACGCTATTTCAGTGCAAGGACTCCGAAATTGCACCGCGGAGGCGCGTCCCTCGACAGGCTCGGGACGTGGTGAGCCCGTCGAACCACGGAGGTCGCGGAGAAAGGGGGAGTAGAAAGTAACCTCTGTGAACTCCGCCCTTCGATTTCCCTCAGGGTGGTGAGGTTCTCGAACCACGTCTTTGTGGTGAATAGTCTTTCACAGTAATCCCGGAAGACCCATTCTTTTAAAGCTTGACGGGAACCGGAGAGCTAAATGACGACCGGAATTTGTCTTGTGGCCTGGGGCCACTCAAAACTTGGCAATTGCCCCAACGACCAGCCACGACCCCATGTTCAGAGGAAAGCGTGGCTTCCGAAGAGAACGGACTAGCGGGGCCGATCATTTGTCCCGCCGATAGGCGCCGAGGCCGGGGCGGTAGCTCTTGTCGTCCAGAAACTGCTTCATTCCCTGCTCCCGGCCGCGCTCGGGGTCGAGCAAAATCATCTGATCGGATTTTGCGGTCAGGTAATCGGCGGCCTGATCCCAAGTCATCTCGCTCGAAAGCTTGAACGCAACCTTGGCTGTGCGCAGGGCGGTTGGGTTCTTCTTCAGCAGCGTTTGGGCGAGCTCGCGCGTGCGCTCGCGCAACCGCGCCCGCGGCACCGCCTCGGTGACGAGCCCCATGCCGGCCGCCTTGGCGCCGCTGAAATTCTCCCCGGTCATAACGTAATACAGCGCGGCGCGCTGATTCATGACCACCGAAACCGCCTTCGACACCACACCGGCGGGAATAATGCCCCAGTTGATCTCGGACAGCCCGAATGTGGCCTCCTCCGCTGCGATGGCCAAGTCGCACGCAATCACCGGGGTGAACGCGCCGCCGAAGCACCAGCCGTTGACCATGGCGATAGTGGGCTTCGGATAGTAGAGAAGCCGCCGCCACTGCCAAGTTCCATTCACCCGGTAGACGCGCATCCTCTCGATATCGGAGAGACCATCGGTGGCGCCGAAATAGCCCTTGAGGTCCATGCCCGCCGAGAACGAATCGCCGGCTCCGGTAAGCACGAGCACGCCGCAGCGCTCATCCACCTCCAGCGCGTCGACCACTTGGGCCATCTCCTGAGCCATTTCAACGTTGATGGCATTTTTCTTCTCCGGCCGATTCATCGTCACCCAGGCAATCCCGTCCTCGAACTCCACCACGACGGTTTTGCCCCACGGCACCGGCGCACCGCCCTCTGTTTTGGTCGTTGTTGTCATTGGCGTTTCTCCTGCAATGCGTTGTGGATTCGACCGCGCCGCACTCCTCCAGTTTAGGGGGCATAGCTCATGTCGAAAGTGCCTTCCGGAATCTGTTTGGGAAACTCCTCCGACTCGGCGAAATCTTTTATCACTTCAGCGGCGTACCGATACTGTTCATCGATAAATTTCTTGTCAAACCTGGCCAGCAGGCCGGCGGCGGTCCGCTGGTGCAGGAGTTTCGCGCCCTCGTCGGTTTTTATTCCCAAACTCTTCGCCAATTCGGGCCACACTTCGGGGTGAGCCTTCAGGTACTCGATCGCTTCCTTGTAGGCGGCCACAAATCTCTTGGCGATCTCCGGGTTGGCCTTGGCCCAGGTTTCGTTCATCGTGACCGAGACAAACAACGGGTCCTGCCCGGTCCTCTCCCGCCAGATATCTCCGAGGCTGGCGATGGAGCGGAATTTACCGGTCTCCAGGAGCTGCACGACCTGCGGATTTTGCACTAAGATCGCGTCCAGTTCATTGTTCTCCAGCAGCCCCATGAGGAGCGGCGCGGCGCCGAACTGCACTTTGGCTTCTTTGAGCGGGTCGAATCCGAAGAAGCGGACGGCTTCGAGCCGAAAGAGCCACACGCTCTCAGTGGCCGGCCCCCCGGAGATGCCGATCCGCCGCCCTTTCAGATCGGCGATGCTCTTAAACGGCGAGTTCACTCGCGCCACCACGTCGTCGGTGTAACTGGTCAGCGAATAGACAACGATCGCTTTGTGCCCTTTGGAACGCATCAGGGCAGTGCTGAGCCAGCCCCTGAAACTAACCTCGAAATTTCCGGTTTGCATCGCGGTGGCGAGCCCCTGCGGTCCGGCTACTTTGTTCTCCTCAAGCTTCAGGTTGTATTTGTTCGCAATTCCCTTCGTCTGCATCACAAGCAGGGGAAAACTCTGGGTTCCGTCGATAAAAGTGACTCTCACCGTGGCCTGCCTGGCTTTTTCTTCCTTGGGGACCGCAGCGGCTGCCAGCGCCGCAGTCGGATTGCCCCCCTGCGCCCCGCCCAAGAGGGCGGCAACGCATACTAATATGGTAGCCCAATGACCGCGCAGATGATTCGGCTCACGCATGACAGATTCCTCCCTAACGGTACGACATATAGGGTTTTATCCCCAAAGCGTGCGAGCAATCAAGGTCCGGGAAGATTCTGGCAGGAGCAAATGAAGAACCCCGCCGCAAGCAGCGGGGTATCGAAGAAAACGCACTTCGAGCGAAATTGTAGGGTGGGTGGAGGCGCAAAGCGCCGATACCCACCGGGGGGAACGATGGGTATCGCTAACGCTCAACCCATCCTACGCCGGAATCGCGGCGCAGCAAGCTGCGGGGAATTAACCCGTAGCGATTAAACCACAGTGCAGCTATATGAATCGTTCAGCGCCGAAGCTGCAGCACGCCCCAGGAATGAACTGAACAAAAATCACGCGATATTTTAAAGGAAAAAGTCCGTCCGATCTCAGCCGGATTACGATCTTCTATTGAAACGAAAACGGTGGGGTGGCAGGTGAGCCGCCCATCCCGTTAGGCACTCTCATTCAGCATCAGACTTGACAACCTATACCAATACTTGTATATTGAGCCGTGCCGGACAAGCTTCTGTTTTGGCTCGGATCTTCTCGGAACGATCTCAAAGCTTTTCCTCCGGACGCACGCCGCGTCGCGGGATTCCAACTACGGCGTGTCCAGCAGGGACTTGAACCGAACGACTGGAAGCCGATGCCCACTGTTGGACCCGGTGTTCGGGAGATTCGTATCCACACCGGACTCGACCATCGAGTCTTCTATGTTGCGAAGTTCAATGAGGGCGTCTACGTGGTTCACGCCTTCGAGAAGCGAACCAGGAAAACGCCGAAACAATACCTGGAAATCGCCCGAGACCGGTTTCATGCCCTGGTTATGAAACGACGGACTGACAATTCTACGGAGAGGTAGGCTCAAAATGAACCTCAAAGTGACTCGATCAAGCGGCAACGTTTTTCGGGATCTGGGCTTTCCTTCGGAGCAGGCCGAGCACCTACTTGTCCGGTCGGACCTGATGATCAAGGTCCAGGAGCTAATCGCGTCTCGACGCCTCAAGCAGGCCGAGGTGGCCAAGATTCTCCGTGTAACGCAGCCTCGGGTAAGTGATCTGCTTCGGGGCCGGATTGACCTCTTCAGCACTGATGCGCTCATCGACATGCTCGCCCGCCTGGGTGTCCGTGTGCGGCTCGTTCTTAAACCGTCCCGCCGTGGCCTCAAAGCTGCCTAATGCCAATACACCATGCATGGCATGGCCGTAGTCACGATCGGGACTGCGCCCATTCCCTGAGGATCTCCGAGCTGCCAATCCCCAAGGGACGGGTTTTGAGAGACGGGAAAGTTCGACTAGGAAGAATGGTTGGCTCAGGCTTCTCTGCGCGTCGCTCCTAGAGGTGTTTGTGAAAAAAACTTCTCACTCTGCTCTGGTAATCCGCACTCAGCTCGCCATGGCCGAACCCCCGGTGGAACCAAAACTCGGCGTGGGGATTTTTTGCCAGCGCTTGCTGCAACGACTGTGCGTGCGAGAAAGGGATCACGGCATCATCCGACGAATGGATCAAGAGAATAGGAACCGTGGTCTGGCGGATTCGCTGCGCCGGTGAGACATCTCTTAAGTCGATGCCGAGAAAAATCTTGGCCCACAAACCGACAAGATAGGCGACGGGATAATTGAGCAAGGGGATTCTAAGAAGAGATAATGCCATTTGCGCGAGACTGGCGTAGCTCGACTCTGAAACGACCGCTCGGATCTCGGGAGCTTTTTGGAGCGCCATCAAAGCCACGGCTCCACCCATGGAAAATCCCCACACGCCCACCTTTTTGATCCCTCTCGCTTTGAGAAATCGAATGGCCGCCAGCAGATCCTCGACCTCTTTAGCGCCGGCGCTGGAATAGCTCCCCTCGCTCTCCCCCAAATAGCGGAAATCGAACAATAGGAGATTGAAATCTTCATGCAGAAACGCCAGCGCAGGCAAGATATCTCCCTTGTCCGCAGGGTAGCCATGTAGCAGGATCAAGGTCTTCTCGGTGGTTCTAGCGGCTGGGATATACCAGCCGCGAAGCGTGAGGCCGTCCGCGGTTCTGAACGACGCGTCCTCGTAGCCCATCTTTAGATCGCGCGGGGTGAGCGAGGAAAGTATTTTCGGCGGGCGGATGGAAGAATAAAATCCCCAAAGGCTGATCACGACCAGAAACCCAAAGACGATAAGGAAAACGCGGAGGATAATTGCGCTCACGGGGTTAGCGCATTCTCCCCGGCGGACAGAGGATTGTCAACTCCGGGTCCTTACCGTTGCTTACTCGATAGAGGTGACCGATCGATCACTTCGCTCAGTCATTCATAACGAAGGGCATCGATAGGATCGAGGGTCGAGGCTTTCTTGGCGGGGTAGAAGCCGAAGAAGACGCCGACGGCGCCGGAGAACAGAAACGCGATGGCGACGATCGAAGGGCTGACCAGGGTCGGCCAGTTGGCCCAGAGTTTCAAGACCTCCGAGCTGCCGATCCCCAAAAAAATCCCGATACAGCCGCCGGTGGCGGCCATGACCACCGCCTCGACGAGAAACTGGAGCATGATGTCGCGGCCGCGCGCGCCGACGGCCATGCGGATGCCGATCTCCCGCGTCCGCTCCGTCACCGAGACGAGCATGATGTTCATGATACCGATGCCGCCGACGAGCAGCGAAATCCCGGCGACGCTGCCCAATAGAACCGCCATCACCCGCGCGGTGCTCTGCGCCGCTTCGGCGATGTCCGAGAGATTGCGCACAGTGAAATCATCCTCGCGCCCTTCGGCAATGCGGTGGCGCTGGCGCAGCAGTAAAGTAATTTGCTCCTGCGCTTCCGGAACTTTTTCGGCGCTGATGGCTCTGACCACGATGCTCTGCACGTAGGTAATACGCATGAGCCGTTTTTGCATAGTCGTGTAGGGGACCATTACGGTATCGTCTTGATCCTGACCATGCCCCGTCTGGCCCTTGCCCACTAACAGGCCGACGACGCGAAAGGGAATATTTCGGATGCGAATGACGGAATCGACGGGGTCGTCGTTGCCGAACAACTGGCGGGCAACGGTCTGGCCGATGACGGCGACTTTGGCGGCGGAATCCATATCGCCTTCGTGCAGAAAGCGCCCGGATTCGATCTGCCAGTCGCGAATCTGCTCAAACTCCGGCGCTACTCCCTGGGCCAGGGTGCCCCAGTTGAGATTGCCAGCGATCACTTGCTCCTGCCGGCGCAGCACCGGCGACGCATAGGCGATGGAACGCAATTCCCGGGTCATGGCGCGGGCGTCGGAGTCTAGCAGCGTATACCTATTGCCGCTGCCGGCGCGCACGCCGCCCTGAACGTTGCTGCCGGGCAAAATGACCAAGACATTGGTGCCAAGGGCGGAGATCTGCGAGCGAATCGTCGCCTTGGCGCCTTCGCCGATGGCGACCATCGCGATCACTGCGCCGACACCGATGATGATTCCCAGCATGGTGAGGAACGCACGCAGCTTATTGCGCGCCAAGGCGCGCAAAGCGATCCGAAATGTCATCAACCAGCGCATTTACGACTCCAAACGAACCAGCATTGGGTTATTGGACTTGTCGGAAATCACCCCGCCATCGCGGAAAACGATTTGCCGCTTGGCATACTCGGCGATATCCCGCTCATGGGTGACAAGCATGATGGTAATACCTTGATCGGTGTTCAAGCGTTGAAACAATCCCATGATCTCGCTGCCGGTGGCGGAATCGAGATTGCCCGTGGGTTCGTCGGCCAGAATCAACGACGGTTTGTTCACCAGGGCGCGGGCGATGGCGACGCGCTGCTGTTGGCCGCCGGATAAACGATTTGGAGTATGATCGAGACGCTGGCCCAAGCCAACCAGGTTTAAGACTTCCACCGCGCGCTGATGGCGCTCTTTGCCGGCAGAACCGTTATACATCATCGGTAGCTCGACGTTTTCCAGCGCCGTGGTGCGTGACAGCAAATTGAAGCCCTGGAAGACAAAGCCGATGCGCTTGTTGCGGATATGCGCCCAGGCGTCGGCGCTAAGCGAGCCGACTTCTTCGCCCTCCAACCAATATTGCCCGCTGGTGGGGCGGTCGAGGCAGCCGAGAATATTCATGAACGTCGATTTGCCTGAACCCGAAGCGCCCATCACCGCGACGAACTCACCGCGTTCGATGGTCAGGTTGATGCCGCGCAAAGCGGGCACTTCAACGTCGCCCATGCGGTAGGTTTTGTGCAGTTCTTCGACGCGAATGACTTCGCTCATCGGAAACCAAAACGCCCGCCGGGGCGCGGCACTTGCGCCTGGAAGGGATTGACCACGCCGCTTTGTGCTTGCGCGTTGGCGCCGCTCGGCATGCCGATGATCACCGGGTCGTTCTCATTGATCGGGCCGGCGACGATCTCGGTTTTGGAGCCATCGGTGATGCCGACCTGAACCTCCACCGGCTGGGCTTGCCCGTCCTTGAGCACATAAACATTCACTTGCCGCACCCGGCGCCCCTCACCGCCGCTGACACCGCTGCCGCCCCCCCTGCTGGTACGCCGCTGGGTTATACGTCCGCCCACTCGTCCCTGCTCCTGGCGCAGCAACTCCTGCGCTTCGTTTTTCTCCTCCGGCGGACGAAAACGCAGCGCAATATTGGGAATCGTCAAGGCGTCTTGTTTTTGTGCAACGAGAAATTGCACATTGGCGGTCATGCCAGGCTTGAGCAGCAGCTCTTTATTGTTGATGCGCACGACCGAGTTGTAAGTCACGACATTCTGAATGACCTGGGGCGCATTGCGCACCTGGTGCACCTGGCCGCGGAAGCGCCGCTGCGGATGGGCATCGACGGTGAATGTGACATCCTGTCCTTCCGAAATATTACCGATATCCGCCTCGTCGACGTTGGTATGCACTTCCATCTTGGTCAGATCGTTGGCGATGATAAACAACGTCGGCGCCGACAGCGAAGCCGCCACGGTCTGGCCGACATCCACGCTGCGCGAGATCACAATGCCATCGACCGGCGAACGAATGGTCGTGTACCCCAGGTCGATCTGCGCTTGATTCATTGACGCCTGGGCCTGGCCCACTTGGGCTTGGGCAACGTTTAACTGGGAGCGCGCCGAATCATACGCAGTCTGCGCCGCATCTAACTCGCTCTGCGACACCAGCTCTCGCTGTTTTAGCTCTCTGGTACGTTTTAGCGTCCGCTCGGCATCTTCGAGGGCAACCTTCGTCTTCGCCATGTTGGCTTGGGCTGCCAGCACATTGGCGCGGGCCTCCTCCACCTGCGCGGCAAAGCGCGACTGGTCGAGTTGAGCGACGATCTGTCCTTTGGTTACCTTGCTGTTGTAATCGGCGTTGAGCTTGGCGATGGTGCCGGACACCTGGCTGCCAACCAGTACCGTGGTCACAGCCTGCAGCGTGCCGGTGGAAGACACCACTTGGCGAATGGTCGCCTTCGTCACCGGCGCGGTTAAGTATGGCGGTTCGCTCGGCCCGTTACCCATGCGCCAGTAGGCATAACCAGCGCCGCCGGCAGCCAGTAACAAGACCAATGCGATGATTGCTTTCTTGAACTTCATGACTCCTCGCGCAGAATGCGAAAAACTTTCACGCTGAAATCGTTGGGGGCGCGCTCACTCATGCGCCGATAGGTCAAGCCCGTGATGATCTCGGCGTTGGGCTCTTGATCTTCTATGACCTGCTCCAATGTGACTCGGAAGCGCGAAACCGGCGCTGCGCCCGCCACTTCATGCTGAAGCTCCCGAACGCTTCCCTTGAGATAATAATTGACGCTTTTGTCACTGACCATCAGTGTGACCTTACCCATACGCCTCAGATTGTGCGCCGTCGAGCTGTCTTTCCACAGCGCCATGTCGAGCGTCGACGGGTTCTTAGCCACGATCTCATAATAAGACAGCAAACCAGGATGCGCCCAGCCTTGCTCGTCGGTGGTGAAGATCGGAATGATCTTGCCTTCATGGGACTCGACGTCCCGCCCGCTCAGCCGGTCGAGCAGCGCTTGCGTGAGTTCTTTTCCAACGATTTGCGACATCTGATGTTTAGACGAAGAATAAGCCGGATCGTCTATTCCGTAGCCGGCAACTCCTGACGTTTGCCGAACCCCTGTTCATTGTCGATGTAAAAAATTCTTTGCGGGATTACGCAGTAGAACTTGACCTTTAGGAATGCTTTATAAAAAACGCCGCTCGCCGGATCGGTAAAAAGCTTGATCACTCCCGGGTACTTGCGCGCGTAGACCGCCATCGCCTTGGCTTTCTCCAAGACGCCATCCACAAGAGTGACGGCGCCTTCCATCTGGATGCCCTTGATTTGCCGCCAGTCATGATAATCTTCCTGAATCGTGACGGCGACACGCGGGTTGGCCGCCAGGTTCTGGCAGTGGCGCGAGTCCGGCGCGGAAAAAAAATAGAGACGCAGATCATCGCTCGCGTAAAAAACCGTCGCCGCCCACGGAACATCGTCCGCCGAGGTCGCCAGCGTCATGGTGTTATGCGCCTGCATGTATTCGAGAATTTGCCGTTTCAAATCGTCAGACATGGCGCAATCCGAGTCCTGGGTTTCGTGTCTAGAGTCCGGCGTCTGGAGTTCAAACTCCAGACTCCAGACGCGAGACTCCAGACCCTTATTATGATCCACGCACGAGCGGCGCGCGGCGCAGCGCCGCCAGATCGGCCGCCCCGACACAGAGCATCGCCACCTTGAGCTCATAGAGAATCCCACGGAGAAATTCTACCACCTTGCGGGGCGACTCCAAAGCGGGCGCCAACAGCGGCTGGCCCAGGGCGGCGAGGTTTGCGCCCAAGGCGATCGCCTTCGCGATATCCAGGCCGCTGCGAATGCCGCCCGACGCGACAAGCTCCATCTCCGGCAAGCATTTGCGCACGGAAACGAGCGCTTCCTCGGTCGGGATTCCCCAGTTGGCGAAAGCTGCATCCACCGGCTTGCCCGCTTTCGCCGCGCGGGTCGCCTCGACGGCGTACCAGGAAGTTCCGCCTTTACCGGCAACGTCAATGGCGCGCACGCCCGCCCGAGCGAGACGCAAAGCGACATCCACGGAGATACCGCTGCCCACTTCCTTGGCGACCACCGGAACTTCAAGCTCCTGGCAAACCGCCGCGATCTTTTCCGTTAACCCTTTGAAGTTTCGATTCCCCTCCGGCTGCACCGCTTCCTGGAGGACGTTGAGGTGAAGAATCAGCCCGTCGGCGCCGATCATTTCCACGGCGCGGCGGCATTGCTCGATGCCGTAGCCATAGTTGAGCTGGACCGCGCCGAGATTGCCGAGTAGAAGGATATCCGGCGCCAGATCTCTCACCTGAAAGGAATTGGCCACCGATGGTTCCTCGATGGCGACCCGCTGGGAGCCGACACCCATGGCGAGGCCGAGCTCTTGCGCCGCGGCGGCGAGGTTGCGATTGACCTTGCGCGCCAACTCGAAGCCGCCGGTCATCGATGAGATCAGCAGTGGCGCCTGGAGTTTTTTGCCGAGAAAAGACGTTCCCAGGTCGATCTCATCGATATCCAACTCGGGCAACGCGTTGTGCGTGAAACGATACCAGTCCAACCCCGTGCTCGACGGACCGGTGACGCTCCCCGCGTCGAGGCAGAGTTCAAGGTGCTCTTTTTTACGCTTTTGAGTTTTACTGAGGGCTTTTCTCACCCCGCGGCGTGACATGATGGGTCGGCAGCGGCTATGCTCAGCGCTGCTTTTTGGCTTCCCGGCGCGCTTGAGCGACCGCCAGCGGCGTGGTCTTGCCGGCTTCGGGATGACGGCTCATCCCTTCCTCGTCCCAACGGTGAAAAAGCTTAACGTCGATATCAAACTGATCGAGAATGCGCGTGACGGTCTGATTGATGACGTCGTCAAGCGATTTGGGCCGATGATAAAAGGCCGGCACCGGAGGGAAAATCACCGCCCCCATCCGCGTGAGCGCAACCATCGCCTCCAGATGGCCGAGGTGAAGCGGCGTCTCTC
>Ga0326597_10006198_pt1 | contig 16434 bp, 16 predicted proteins | sample RVTome_12_FD_203789 | JGI IMG/M metagenome (GOLD analysis project Ga0326597, IMG submission 203789) | Soil microbial communities from uranium-contaminated site in the Upper Colorado River Basin, Wyoming, United States - RVT100D185 | ecosystem: Environmental > Terrestrial > Soil > Contaminated >...
CTCCCGCCCCCCCCCCCTCGAACAGGTAGATCGCGACGGCCTGCTGCCGCGCCTCGAGCTGGTAGGAGCCCCACGTCGGCGACAGCGGCACGATACCGACGGGTCGGAACAGGCGTCCCCGGCTCGTGACGTTCACCTCTTCCGGGTTGAAGCGCGCCTGAGGCACCAGGCCGTAGAAAGTGACGAGCACGAGCGTCGGGTCGGTCACGCCGGCGCGCTCCGCGGCCGCGGCGATGTCGTCCTGGCGGTTCCGGATCAGCTGCGTGAGCGATCGGTAGGTGTCGGTGGCGAGGAGGCGAATGACGTGCTCGTCGAGCGGCAGGAACTGGATCTCGACGGTGCCGGTCGTGAAGCGCACGACGATGTCGTCGCGCCTCAAGGTCCCGAAGCCGGGCGGGATCGTGTCTTGAGCCGCCAGATGTCTGGACGGATAGACCGTTAGTAGCACCGCAGCCAGCAACGTAGCGCTAACTGCCTGCATTCGCTCCTCCGATCAATCCCGCGATCGCCTCGCGCAGCTCCGGAATGCCTTCGCCCGTCCGCGCGCTCGTCACGATCACCTGATCCTCCGGGAGGCCGAGCGCCGCGCGCAGCTCCTCCTGCCGGCGCCGGCGCTCTCCGCGCGGAAGCTTGTCTCCCTTGGTGAGGGCCGCAAGCGCGCGCGTCTCCCGCTCGGCGAGCAGGTCCTGCATGGTGCGGTCGTCCGCGGAGGGCTCGTGGCGAATGTCGAGGAGCCAGACGACGCCGGCCAGCCGCTCCCGGCCCAGCGCGTGGCGCACGAGCCGCCGGAACGCGATGCGATCGGCCTTGCCGGCGCGCGAGTATCCGTACCCCGGGAGGTCGAGAAAGTACAGGGCGTGGGGTGTGGGGTGTGGGGCGTGGGTCGATGCCGGCGCGGTCCCACGCCCCAGGTCCCACGCCCCATTCACCGCATAGACGTTCAGCATCCGCGTCTTCCCTGGCGTGCCGGAGATTTTCGCGAGCCGGACGCCGGTGACGGCGTTGAGGAGGCTGGACTTGCCGGCGTTGGCGCGGCCGACGAAGGCGACTTCGGGAAGCGGGGGATCGAGCGCGACGTCGGCTCGCGGGAACGAGCCGCGGAAGATCGGGGGGGGGTCGGTCAGGCTTCTTTCTTCTGGCGCGGGCGCTCGGTCACGAGCAGCGGCGCCCGGCCGGCGGTGACGCACTCGGCGGTGATCGCCACCTCGCGCACGTCGTCGCGGCTGGGCAGCTCGAACATGATCTCGGTCATCATCTCCTCGAGAATGGCCCGGAGGCCACGCGCGCCCGTGCCGCGCTTGATGCCCTTCTGGGCGATCGCCCGCAGCGCCTCCTTCTCGATGGTGAGGCGCACGTCCTCGAGCTCGAACAGCTTCTGGTACTGCTTCACCAGAGCGTTCTTCGGCTCGACCAGGATCCGGACCAGCGCGTCCTCGTCGAGCGCTTCGAGCGGGACGGTGACCGGCAGGCGGCCGACCAGCTCGGGGATCAGGCCGTAGCGCAGCAGGTCGTCCGGCTCGACGTCGGCGAAGGGGTTGCGCTTCACCTTGTCGGCGACGCCCTCGGCGACCTCTTCCTTGGTGAAGCCGATCTGGCGGCGGCCGGTGCGGGACTCGATGATCTTCTCGAGGCCGTCGAAAGCGCCGCCGCAGATGAACAGGATGTCCTTGGTGTTGACCTGGATGTATTCCTGCTGCGGGTGCTTGCGCCCGCCCTGGGGCGGCACGCTCGCCACCGTACCTTCGAGGATCTTGAGCAGCGCCTGCTGCACGCCCTCGCCCGACACGTCGCGCGTGATGCTGGGATTCTCGGACTTGCGGGCGATCTTGTCGATCTCGTCGATGTAGACGATCCCGCGCTCGGCCTCGGAGACGTTGAAGTCCGCCGCCTGAAGCAGCCGCACCAGAATGTTCTCGACATCCTCCCCGACGTAGCCGGCCTCAGTCAGCGTCGTGGCGTCGGCGATCGTGAACGGCACGTCGAGGATGCGGGCCAGCGTTTGCGCCAGCAGCGTCTTGCCCACGCCGGTCGGGCCGATCAAGAGGATGTTGCTCTTGTCGAGCTCGACCTCGTTTTCACGGCCCGAGTGGGAGTTGATCCGCTTGTAGTGGTTGTAGACCGCGACGGCGAGGGTTTTCTTGGACCGCTCCTGCCCGATCACGTACTGGTCCAGCACGTCCTTGATCTCGGCAGGCGTGGGGACCTGCGTGATGGCTTCCGCGACCTCGCGCTCCTCGTCCTCCGCCAGGATCTCGTTGCAGAGGGCGATGCACTCGTTGCAGATGTACACGGACGGGCCGGAGATGAATTTCCGGACCGAATCCTTGGACTTGCCGCAGAACGAGCAGCGGAGGTGCTTGTCGTGGGACATGTGTTCCTAGTATGGGAAGCTGGTCCGGCCAGCGCAAGGGATCACTTCTTCTTCCCGTCGCCCATCTCCTGAAAATTGGAGATGACGTGGTCGATCAGGCCGTATTCCTTCGCTTCCTCGGCCGACATGAAGCGGTCGCGATCCATGTCCTTTTCGATCTGCTCGACCGCTTTGCCGGTGTGCTTGGCGTACAGCTCGTTGAGCTTGCCCCGCAGGTACAGGATCTCGCGGGCCTGGATCTCGATGTCCGACGCGGTGCCCTGCGTGCCGCCCGACGGCTGATGCATCATGATGCGGGCGTGTGGCAACGCCGAGCGCTTCCCTTTGCGGCCGGCGGTGAGCAGGAACGAGCCCATCGAGGCCGCCATGCCCATGCAGATCGTGTTCACCGGCGCGCGCAGAAACTGCATCGTGTCGTAGATCGCCATCCCGGACGACACCAGGCCCCCCGGCGAATTCACGTACAGATAGATGTCCCGTTCGGGGTTGTCGGCGTCGAGGAACAGGAGCTGCGCGATGATGATGTTGGACACGTCGTCGTTGATCGGCGTCCCGAGGAACACGATGCGATCCATCAGGAGCCGGCTGAAGATGTCGTAGGTGCGCTCGCCCCGGCTCGAACGCTCGATGATGTAGGGCGGATAAATCTGGCTCTTGCTCACGGCTGCTCCACGGTGGACTGCGACAGGAGAAAGGCGAATACCTTCTCCTCGGTGATGCTCCGCTCGACGTCGCGGAGCCGCTTGGCCTTCTCCAGCGAGGTATAGAGTTGCGCCGGCGGCATCCCGCGCCGCTCCGCCAGCTCCTGGATGCGCTGGTCCAGCTCGGCTTCGGTCGCCCGCAGCTGCTGCGCGTCCATCACATGGTCGAGCACCAGGTCGCGCCGCACCTGCGCCTCGGCCACCGGCCGGAACTCCTCCGCGAACTGCGGCCAACGCTCCTCCGGCACCCCGTACGCCTGCCCGTACACATACAGCGCCCGCTCGACGAGGGGCCGCGGCGCGGTCACGCCATTGGCCGTCACGATCTGCTCGATCAGCCCGGCGCGCACGCGCGCGTCGGCCTCGCGCTCCGCCTCCTTGCGCAGATCCTCCGTGACGGCCTGCCGCAGCGCCGCGAGCGACTCGAAGTCCCCCACCTCTCGCGCGAACGCGTCGTCCAGCTCGGCCAGCTGCTGCCGCTTCACCTCCTGCAGGCTGATCCGGACGTCCCGCGTCTGGCCCCGCTTCGCCTCCTCGGGGAAGTCATCGGGGAAACGCACCGTGGCGTCCACGGCCTCCCCCGGCAGGAGACCCATGATCCGCTCCTCGACCTCCGGAATCGCCCGCCCCTCGCCCAGCACCAGCTGGTAGGGCTGGGGATCCTTGACCTCGTCTCCGTCGCGCGTCGCGATCGTGACGTGCACCAGGTCCTTGGGCTTCGGCTTCTCGCCCTGGACCGGCGTCCACGGCGCCCGCTGCTCGCGCAGCTCGGTGAGCTGGTTGTCGACCTGTGCCTCCGTCACCGCCGGAACCGTGCGCGCCAGCCGGAAGCCGCCGAGCCGCTCGAGCTGCAGCTCGGGCTTCACCTCGACGTGGAGCTCGAAAGTGACCGGCGCGCCTTCTTCCCACTTGAGGTTGTGGATGTGCGGGTCGGCGATCGGCTTGAGCTTCTCCTGCTCCACCGCCGTACGCCAGCTCTCCTGGACCAGCTCCTGCAGCGCCTGCTGGCGGATGTCCTCCGCGAATTTCTTCCGGACGACCGCCGCCGGCGCCTTCCCCTGGCGGAAGCCGGGCAGCCGGGCGCGTTGCTGGTAGGCGCGCGTCGCCCGCTCCTCGGCCGCGCGCACGCTCTCGGGGGGAACGGTCACCGCGAGCGAGGTCTCACCGGGCTCGGCGTGCGTCTTCGTGACAACGATATCGGGCATGTGGAGGTAATCTAACCCCTCCTGTGCCCGTTTTGTCAGTCGGATCCGCTGTGGTCATCGCACGTGCGACCGGAGGGACTCGAACCCCCACGGGTTACCCCACCAGCTCCTAAGGCTGGCGCGTCTGCCAGTTCCGCCACGGTCGCGAGCCGTCCCGAATCTAACTAAGCTTCTTGGCCGTTACGACACCACACCTCCGGAGCCGCCCATGTCGAGCCCCCGTTTCACCCTCGCCGTCCTCGCTCTCGTGCTGGTGTTCGCCCCGCCGGGGCTCGCCCAGGACAAGGACAAGATCTGCCGGGACGTCCAGCATCGCCCCATGACCGTCGGTCAATGGGCCAGTTACACGTGGACCGGCGGCCGGTCCGACGGCGGCACGATGCGCTTCGCCATCGTCGGCACCGAGGCGCAGCAGGGCACGACGTACTACTGGTACGAGATGACGATCAACGACCCGAAGCGCGGCGCGAAGGGCAAGACGATCATGCAGATGCTCGTCCCCGGACTCGCCTACCAGGCGGGCGGCCTGCGCGGGATGATCATGAAGAGCGGCGACGAGCCCGCGACGCGCATGCCCGATCAGATGATCCGCATGATGGGCTCCCGGATGGCGTCGAACATCACCGCGGAGATCACCCGCACCTGTCTCGAGATGGAGGTCGTCGGGTGGGAGAACGTGACGGTGCCCGCCGGGACCTTCCGCGCGCTGCACATCCGGAATCCGCGCGAGCATACCGAGGCGTGGGTGCGGCCGGAGCTGTACTTCGGCATGGTGAAGGTCGTCATGAAGGATGGATCGGTCCTGGCGCTCGCCGCGCACGGCGGCGGGGCCAAGTCTTCGATCACCGAGACGCCGCGCGACATGATGGGGCCCGGGCGCTAGCCGGGGTTCCATCGCGCCCCCGGATGACCTAATTTCCTGTCCCTTCGCCCAAGAACGACACCGAGGCCGTGCGACCCAATCGCTTGTTGATGGTCCCGCTGTTCACCGCCGCCGCCGTCGTCACCGGTTGCGGCGGGCCGTTCCCCCAGTCGACGCTCGCCCCGCGGTCGGACTTCAGCGCGGCGGTCAACACTCTCTTCACGGGCATCTTCTGGTGGGCGGTGGTCGTCTTCGTGATCGTCGAGGGGCTGCTGCTCTTCGTGATCATCCGCTACCGCCGTCGTGAGGGCGCCGGCGAGCCCCGGCCGCTGCACGGTCACACCGCCCTCGAAATCGGCTGGACCCTCGCCCCGGCGTTGATCCTCGTGTTCATCGCCGTCCCGACCATGCGCACGATCTTCGCGACCGCGGGCCACGCCCCGGCCGGGGCGCTGCGGGTGGAGGTCGTCGGGCACCAATGGTGGTGGGAGTATCGCTATCCCGATCTCGGCATCGTGACGGCTAACGAGCTGCACCTGCCGGTCGGGACGCCGGTGCAGCTCGAGCTGACGACGGCCGACGTGATCCACAGCTTCTGGGTGCCGCGCCTGGGCGGGAAACGCGACCTGACCCCGGGGCGCGTCACGCGCATCGCCTTCACGGCCGACTCGGCCGGCGAGTTCTCCGGCCAATGCGCCGAGTTCTGCGGAGCGTCGCACGCCAACATGCGGCTGCGCGTCTTCGTCCAGCCCGACTCGGCATTCCGGGCGTGGGTCGCCGGCCAACGAGCCCAGCCGGCGGCCCCCGCTCCGGGATCGCTCGCCGAGCGCGGACGGGAGGACTTCGCGCGCGGCGCGTGCATCGCGTGCCACACCATCGCCGGCCTGCCGCAGGCGCGTGGCATCGTGGGGCCGAATCTCACCCACGTCGGGAGCCGCACGACGATCGCAGGCGCGCTCTTCCCCAACACCACCGAGTACCTGCGGCGCTGGATCGACGACGCGCCGAGCCTCAAGCCCGGGGCGCTGATGCCCGCCATCGTGCTGCCCGACGACGAGCTGTCGGCGCTCGTCGCCTACCTGCAGAGCCTGCGATGAAGAGCTGGCTGACGACCACCGACCACAAGCGGATCGGGATGCTCTATTTCTGGACCGCTTTGGTGTTCTTCCTGATCGGCGGGCTCGAGGCGCTGGTGATCCGCGCCCAGCTCGCCAGGCCGGAAGGGATCGGCGTGAGTGCCGAGATCTACAACCAGATGTTCACGATGCACGGCACCACGATGGTGTTCCTGGCGCTGATGCCGCTGTCCGCGGCGTTCTTCAATTACATCGTCCCGCTCCAGATCGGCGCTCGCGACGTCGCGTTCCCGCGGCTCAACGCGTTCAGCTACTGGGTCTTCCTCCTGGGCGGGCTGTTCCTCAACGCGAGCTTCGTGGCCGGCCCCCTCTTCGGCGCGGCACACCTCTCCGTAGCGCCCGACGCCGGCTGGTTCGGGTACGCCAACCTGACGTCGCGGCAGTTCTCGCCGGGCCCGAACATCGATTTCTGGGTGCTGGGGCTGCTGATCCTGGGGATCGCGTCGCTGGCGGCGGGCTTCAATTTCATCGTCACGATCCTGAACATGCGGGCCCCGGGCATGAAGTTGATGCGCCTTCCCGTCTTCAGCTGGATGACGCTCGTCACCCAGTTCATCGTGATCACGGCGTTCCCGGTGATCACGGTGGCGCTCGTCCTGCTGATGTTCGACCGGTTCTTCGGGACCCATTTCTTCGTGCCGGCGGGGGGCGGCGACCCCATCCTGTGGCAGCACCTCTTCTGGCTGTTCGGCCACCCCGAGGTGTACATCCTCATCCTCCCGGCGATGGGGATCATCTCCGAAGTCCTGCCGACGTTCTCGCGCAAGCCGCTGTTCGGCTACACGGTGGTCGTGTACTCGGGCGTGCTGATCGGCTTCATGGGGTGGGGGGTGTGGAGCCACCACATGTTCGCGGTGGGGCTCGGGCCCATCGCCGACTCCGTCTTCTCCGCCACCACGATGCTCATCGCGGTGCCGACGGGCGTGAAGATCTTCAACTGGATCGGCACGATGTGGGGCGGCCAACTCCGCTTCACGACCGCCATGCTGTTCGCCGTGGGCTTCATCGCCATGTTCATCATCGGCGGGCTGTCCGGCGTGTCGCACGCCTCGCCCCCCGCCGACCTGCAGCAGACCGACACCTATTACGTCGTGGCGCACATTCACTACGTCCTGTTCGGCGGCACGATGCTCGGCCTGTTCGCCGGGATGTATTACTGGTGGCCCAAGATGACCGGCCGGCGCCTCTCCGAGACGCTCGGCAAGTGGCACTTTTGGCTGACCTTCGTCGGAATGAACCTCTCGTTCTTCCCGATGCACTTCAGCGGCCTGCTCGGCATGCCGCGCCGCATCTACACCTACGGCGCCGAGCTCGGCGTCACGCGGCTCAACGAGATCTCCACCGCCGGCGCCTTCCTGCTCGGCGTCGCGGTCCTGGTCTTCCTCGTGAACCTGTGGCGCACCCGCACGCGCGGTGAGCCGGCGGGCAACGACCCCTGGCAGGGCGCGACCCTCGAGTGGGCGACGACGTCCCCGCCGCCGGTCTACAACTTCACGGTGCTCCCGCGGGTCGAGAGCCGCCTGCCGCTGTGGGCCACGGAGCATCACGGCGCCATGGCGCCGCTCCCCGCGACCCCGCCCGCGCCGATCCACGTGCCGGGCGGCTCCTGGTGGCCGCTCGTCACCGCGCTGGGCCTGCCCCTGATCGCCGTGGCCGCGCTGTCGCACCAGCTGTGGCTGGCGCTGGCGGGCGTGGCGGTCGTGATCGCCGGCATCTACCGCTGGGCCTACGAGCCCTTCGAGGCTTGATGGTGAATTCAATGGGGCTCGATAACCGCAAGATGGTGTTCTGGGCCTTCATCGGCTCGGAGTGCCTGCTCTTCGGCTCCCTGATCTCCACCTACCTGATCTACAAGGGGAAGAGCCTCGTCGGGCCGTACCCGCACGAGATCCTCAACATCCCCTTCACGTCCTTCAGCACCTTCGATCTGCTGATGTCGAGCCTCGCGATGGTGCTGGCGCTGGCGGCGATCCAGCGCGGCGACATGCGGCAGGGCAAGTTGTGGCTGTTCGTCACGGCGCTGCTCGGCCTCATCTTCCTGGGCGGGCAGGTCTACGAGTTCAGCTCGTTCGTCCACGAGGGCCTGGGCCTCACCACCAACCTGTTCGGCTCGACGTTCTTCGTTCTCACCGGGACGCACGGGGCGCACGTGACGGTGGGCGTGATCTGGCTGCTCACCCACTGGGTGCAGGCGCTTCGCGGCAAGCTCGGGCCGGCACAAGCGATCACCGTCGAGATCACGGGACTGTACTGGCACTTCGTGGACGTGGTGTGGATCGTGATCTTCACCCTCGTGTACCTGATTCAGTGAGTGGAGGCCAGATGAGCGAGCAGGCGCACGCGAGCACCGGGACCTACCTCCGCATCGCCGCAATCCTCGTGATGGTGACGCTGATCGAGGTCGGGGTGTTCTATGTCCCCGCTTTCCAACCGGTCCTCGTGCCGGCCCTGCTGAGCCTCTCGGCGCTCAAGTTCGCGCTCGTGGTGCTGTTCTACATGCACTTGAAGTTCGACAGCCGCCTGTTCGCGTTTCTGTTCAGCGGCCCGCTGCTCCTCGCCGTAGGCGTGATGATCGGCCTGCTCTTCCTCTTCTTCGGAGCGGTGCGCGTGCGGACCGGCACGTGAGCGTTCCCCCGCCGGGAGCGGAGCCGTGGAACCGGTGGGACGTGCACCCCAGCGTCGCGATCGGGCTCGTCCTCTTGGGCGGGCTCTACGTGTATTGGGGGGGGCTCCGCGCCGATCGCCGTCGCGCCCTAGCCTTCGGGGCAAGCCTGCTCGTGATTTTCGTCGCGTTGAACGGGCCCCTCCACAACCTCTCCGACGCGTATTTCTTCAGCGCCCACATGGCGCAGCACTTGCTCTTGACCCTGCTGTTCCCGCCGTTGCTCCTGTACGGGACGCCGGCGTGGGTGGTCCGGCCGCTGCTCACCCCGCGTTGGGTGATGGCGCTGGCGCGGGTGGTCACCCGGCCGGTGGTGGCGGCGGCGGTGTTCACGGCGCCGATCGTGCTCTGGCACCTGCCCCTCTTCTACGAAGCGGCGCTGCGCCACCACGGCCTCCACATCGTCCAGCACCTGGTCTTTCTCGCGGGCGGCGTGCTGATGTGGTGGCCGATTCTCTCTCCGGTGCCTGAGCTGCCGCGCATCCCCTACCCGGGGCAGATGCTGTACCTGTTCCTGCTCGGGCTCCCGATGTCGCTCACGGGGGCGCTGATCACGCTGTCGGACGGGGTGCTCTATCCGTTCTACGCGGCGGCGCCGCGCCTGTGGGGCGGTGGCGGGGGTGGGGGTGGGGGGGGGCTCGACGCGCTGGCCGACCAGCAGATTGGGGGCCTGCTCATGTGGGTGCCCGGGGGGCTCGCCCTGTGGGGGGCGATGACGGTGGTTTGGTTCCGGTGGTCGGGGCGCGAGCAACAGGGGAACGCCGAGCGGGCCGTCCCCCTGGATGTGTACGCCGCGACGCCGCGCTGAGCTACTCGCCGTCCTGGGTTTCTCCCAGGGGATGGCGGCGCAGTTCCTCGCCGATCTTGGGGTGCTCGCGCCAGAGGTAATAGCCCATGGCGAGGGCGGCGAGGCCGTTGCCGATCGCCACGTTCCACCACGCCAGGTAGCCCAGCAAGGGCCTCGCGAGCAACGCGACGAGGATGTAGAAGCCCACCTCGAAGAAGCAAAAGGCGACGATCACGAGGAACAGGGTCGACGGAGCGTCCTCGACTTCGGCGGCGAGCGCGGCGGCGATACAGCCGACGATCACGAAGGCGCTGACGTGGATCATGGTGTAGCCGACGACGTGGGAGAAGTCGATCACGACCGCCGAGGGGTCGTGCGCGCCCCAGAAGACGGCGCTGCCGAGCATCGCCGGCGTGAAGAAGGGACGGCCGTCGACTGCGTCCACCACGAGGAACCAGACCGCGACGGCCGTGGCGCCGACGCAGCCGGCGATGAAGCCCTCGCGCAGAATTCGGTTGAGTTGCATGGGGAGAATATATCGCCGCCCGGAGGAGGTGCTAGATTAGGGCCGGCTCCGACCCCCGAGGCGATCGCATGACCGTGACCCGCCGTCCCCAGTTCTACGGACTCTCACTACTGGCGGGCGCGCTGCTCGTCGGCGCCGCCGGGCTGATGCACCCGATGCTCGAGGGCAACGGGGCCGCGCAGCTCACGACCGTCGCGGCCACGGCGGCGTGGCGCGCGATCCACTGGGCGCTGCTGTTCGGGTTCCCGCTCATGTATCTCGGCTTGATCGGCGTCGCACTGCGCCATGGCGAGACGGCGGGCTCGGCGCCGGCGCGGGCGGGGATTCTGCTCGCCGGGTTCGCCTTCGGCGTGTGGGCCCTGAACGTCCTGTTCATGGTGGGGGCCGGGTGGCAGCTCGCGCACGCCTTCACGACCTCGGACAAGGCGCTCACCGCCACGCACGCCGTCTTCCTCTACGACATGCTCCATCCGGCGGGCCTCGCGGCCGAGCGGCTCGCGACGTTCGCGCTCGGGCTCGTGGCGTACGTCTTCGGTTGGGCGATCCTGAACGGGCGGGTGTACCCGCGCTGGCTCGGGTGGGCGGCGTTCGCCGTCGCGGTCACGAACGCGGCCGTCGCGGTCGGGTTCGACGAGTTCTCGCCGAACCTCTACTACGGCCAGGCGTTGTTCGTCGCCTGGCTCGTCGCGACGGCCGCGGTGATGCTGGCCGAGCGGCGCGCGGTCTAGCGGGCCCGGAGCCGCACCACCCGCTGCGCCCAGCCGTCGGGCGGGCCGTAGGTCAGCACGGTCAGCGTCACGATGTCGCCCGTCTTGACGCTCGCCAGCGCCGCGCGGAACTCGGCGCGCGTGCGCGTCGCCTGCCCGTTCACCTTCAGGATGATATCGGGGTACCCCCCGCCGCTCGCATCCCCGAGCTTCTGGTAGGCCGGCCCATCCGGGGAGACGGAGGTGACCGCGAGGCCGCCGCCGGCGCGTGCCACGGCCCGCAGGCTCGGCTCGCGCGCGTCTTCCTGCGACAGCGGCTCGACCGAAATCCCCAACGTCTCCTCCTTCGGCGAGAGGCCGCGCTTCGGGGCGCCGTCGTCCGCCGACGCCACCTGCTGGCTGTCGGCCTCGGCGCCCGGCGCGGCGGCGAGCCGCACGGTCAGCGTCTTGCGCTCGCCACCGGCGCGCACCAGGGTGACCTGGACCGCCTCGCCCGGCTTCCTGAACCCGACTTTCTGCTGCAGCTGCGATACCGTTTCGATCGGCTCGCCGTCCACGGCGACGATGACGTCACCCTCCTGGATCCCGGCCCGGCGCGCCGGCGAGTTGTCGGGCGGGGTGAAGTCGTTCACCACCACACCGCGGATGTCCGGCAGCTTCGTCAGCTCGGCGTCCTCCGGCGTGATCGGGCGGATCGAGATGCCCATTACGGCCCGTTCCACGTGCCCCGTCGCGATCAGCTGCGTCATGACGGTGCGGGCGAGGTTGATGGGGATGGCGAACCCGTACCCCGCGTAGTAGCCCGTCTCGCTCGCGATCGCGGCGTTGATGCCGATGACCTGCCCGCGGACGTTGACGAGCGGCCCCCCCGAATTGCCCGGGTTGATCGCGGCGTCGGTCTGAATGAAGTCCTGAATCGAGTAGCGCGACTGCTGCAGTCCCTGGAGCAGACGCCCCTTGGCGCTCACGATGCCGGCGGTCACGGTGAAGGTAAACGCCTCCCCGAGCGGGTTGCCGATCGCCAGGACCCACTCGCCGATGCGCGTCGAATCGGAGTTGGCGAAGCTGACGGTCGTGAGGCCAGTGGCGGGGATCTTGATCACCGCGACGTCGGTCGAGGGGTCCGTGCCGACGATGCGCGCGGAGAACTCCCGGTTGTCGAGCAGCCGCACGGTCACGCGGTCGGCCCCCTGGACGACGTGGTTGTTGGTGAGGATGTAGCCGTCGGGGGAGACGATGAAGCCGGACCCGGTGCCCTGCTCGACCTGCGGCCGTCGCGGGATCCGGAAGAAATCGTCAAAGCCGGGGGGGAGGCGGCGGGCGGTAGCCCGCTCGTGCCGCTCCGATTTGACGAACACCACGGCCGGCTTCACGTGCTCTGCGACCGCGGCGAACGCCGTCCCGAGATCCGCAGCCGGCCCTGCCGCGGGAATCGCCCGCACGGGAGGGGGGGCGCTCACGCCCTGCAGCACCGCAGCCGAGCGCTCGGCCGCGTTCCCCCGTGTGGGCAGGTCCAACGCCGAGGCGAAGGCCAGCCCGAACACAAACGCCATCGTCACGAGCGCTCCGAACTTCAACCAATCCCGCGTCCGTACAGACATCGCTTCCCCCTTTTATGGCTTCTTGTTCTTATCGTCGTCCACGATTTCGTAGTCGGCATCGACCACGTTGTCCTGCTTCGCGCCGCCGGCCTCTGGGGCGGGCTCACCCGCCGGCTGGCCCTCCGCGCCCGGCTGGGCGCCCCGGGCGGCCGCGTACATCGACGCCCCGGCGGCCGAATAGGCCTGTTGCAGCTCGTCCAGCGCCCGGCCGATCTGGTCGGCATCACCCGCGCGCAGCGCCTGTTTCGCGCCGTCGACCGCCGCGTCGAGCCGGGACTTGAGGCCGGCCTCGAGCTTGGCCGACCACTCCTTGGCATTCTTCTCTACCTCGTACACCATCGTGTCCAGCCGGTTGCGCCGCTCGATCTCGTCGCGCCGCCGCTGGTCCTCGGCGGCGTGCGCCTCCGCATCCTTGACCATCTTGTCGATGTCCTTGTCACCGAGACCGGAGGAAGCCTCGATGCGGATCTTCTGCTCCTTGCCGGTCGCCTTGTCCTTGGCCGACACGTGCAGGATGCCGTTCGCGTCGATGTCGAAGGTCACTTCGACCTGCGGCACACCGCGCGGAGCCGGCGGCATTCCGGTGAGCTGGAATTTGCCGATCGTGCGGTTGTCGATCGCCAACTGCCGTTCACCCTGCAACACGTGAATCTCGACCGTCGTCTGGTTGTCCTCGGCAGTCGAGAAGACCTCCGATTTCTTGGTCGGGATCGTCGTGTTCCGGGGGATGAGCACCGTGGTCACGCCGCCCAGCGTCTCGATCCCGAGCGACAGCGGCGTCACGTCGAGCAGCAGGACGTCCTTCACCTCGCCCGCGAGCACGCCGCCCTGGATCGCGGCGCCGATCGCCACCACCTCGTCGGGATTCACGCCCTTGTGCGGGTCCTTGCCGAAGAAGGTCTTCACGATCTCCTGCACCTTCGGCATCCGCGTCTGGCCGCCGACCAGGATCACCTCGTCGATTTCCGCGGGCTTGAGGCCTGCGTCCTTCAGCGCCTGCTCCATCGGCGGAATGCTCCGCCGCACCAGGTCGTCCACCAGCTGCTCGAGCTTGGCGCGGGTCAACGTCAGGTTCAGGTGCTTCGGCCCCGACTGGTCGGCCGTGATGAACGGCAGGTTGATTTCCGTCTGCATCACCGTCGACAGCTCCATCTTGGCCTTCTCGGCGGCTTCCTTGAGGCGCTGCAGCGCCATCGGGTCCTTGGAGAGGTCGATCCCCTGGTCGCGCTTGAACTCGTCAACGAGCCACTGGATCACGCGCGCATCGAAATCGTCGCCGCCCAAGTGCGTGTCGCCGTTCGTGCTCTTCACCTCGAACACGCCTTCGGCGAGCTCGAGCACGGAGATGTCGTAGGTGCCGCCGCCCAGGTCGTACACCGCGATCTTCTCTTCCTTCTTCTTGTCGAGCCCATACGCTAGCGCCGACGCCGTGGGTTCGTTGATGATGCGCACGACGTCGAGTCCGGCGATCTTCCCCGCGTCCTTCGTCGCCTGGCGCTGCGAATCGTTGAAGTAGGCGGGCACCGTGATCACCGCCTTCTCGACCTTGTGGCCGAGGTAATCCTCCGCCGTCTGTCTCATCTTCTGGAGGATCATCGCCGAGATCTCGGGCGGCGTGTAGCGCTTGCCCTGGATGTCGACCGCGGCCATCTCGTTCGGGCCGGGGAGCACCTTGTAGGGGACACGCTTGGTCTCTTCCGTCACCTCGGGGATCCGGCGCCCCATGAACCGCTTGATCGAGAACACCGTGTTCTGCGGGTTGGTCACCGCCTGACGCTTGGCCACCTGGCCCACCAGCCGCTCGCCGTCCTTCGTGAACGCCACCACGGAGGGGGTCGTCCGGCCACCCTCGGCGTTGGGAATGACGACCGGGTCGCCGCCCTCCATGACGGCCACGACCGAGTTGGTCGTCCCGAGGTCGATCCCGATGATTTTCTCCGGCATATGCACGGCTCCTGATAGGGATTGGATGCGCGAGACCTGCTGCCGGTCGCATCGAGCAAGCATCGTGCCCGGAAACCTTGCCAAAAAGGCAGCCTCACCGCCCCGGCGTCCAGACGCCTAAATTCATCCCAATGTTTCCGTACAAGGACGACAACCCCACCGAGCTGGCGCCGATCGTCACCGTCGGGATCGTCGCCGCCAATGTCCTCGTCTGGCTGTTCGTGCAGGGTATGGGGGCGACAGAGCCGCTGGCGCGATCGGTGTGCCACCTGGGGTTGGTCCCTGGGGAGCTGCTCCAGACGGCGAAGCCGGGGAGCGGATTGGAGCTCGCCCCCGGGTTCTTCTGTCTGGTGGACGTCCAACCCCATTACTCGACCCTGATCACATCGATGTTCATGCACGGCGGGTGGTTCCACCTGATCGGCAACATGGTGTTCCTGTGGGTGTTCGGGAACAACATCGAAGATGTGATGGGGCACGGCCGGTTCATTGTCTTCTATTTGCTGTGCGGCCTCGCCGCGGCCGCGGCCCAGATGCTGCTCAGCCCGCACTCGGTGGTGCCGATGGTGGGTGCGTCGGGCGCGATCAGCGGCGTGCTCGGGGCGTACCTGCTGCTCTACCCGCGGGTGCGCGTACACACGCTCCTGTTCTTCGGTTTCTACGTGACGACGGTCGCGCTCCCGGCTTACGTGATGCTCGGCTACTGGGCGCTGCTGCAGCTGCTGGGCGGCCTGGTGAGTCTCAGCGTGGTCGAGCGGGGCGGGGTGGCGTTCTTCGCGCACATCGGCGGCTTTGCGGCGGGGTTGCTGTTGATCCGTTTCTTCGCGTCCGACGAGGCCCTGCGGCGCCGTCCCGAGCCGCCGTCGAGCTACTACCGCCACCGCCCCTACGGCTGATCGGCCTCCGCCCACAGCGCCGGGAGGCGGCGCCGCAGCTCGTCGCGGATGGCGCGAAAGGCGGGGAGATCGGTGGGGTCGGGAATCGGCCAGTGCAACCGCCGGACCGCGCCGGGCACGACAGGACACACCTCCTCGGCGCACAGCGTGACGATCGTGTCCACGTGGTCGAGCGCGATGCCGGCGAGTCCCTTGGCGCGATACGCGGAGATGTCGATGCCCTCTTCGGCCAGCACCTCCACAGCGAGCGGGTTCACCGTGCCGGGATCGGAGCCGGCGCTGACGAACCGGTAGCCCCGCGGCGCCAGCGCCCGGGCCAACCCTTCCGCCATCTGGCTACGCGCGGAGTTCCTGACGCACAAGAACAGAATGGTCGGCACGCCCGCTACCGTTCTTCCGAGTGGTGCTTGATGGACTTCCCCTCTACCAGAAAGACCACATCCTCCGCGATGTTCGTCGCGAGGTCCGCCACGCGCTCCAAGTTGCGGCTCACCAGGAACAGCTCCATCCCCGTGCCGATGGTGTGCGGGTCCTCCATCATGTGGGTGAGGAGAATCCGGAACATCGATTGGTGCAGCGCGTCGACGCTGTCGTCGCGGCGGCAGATCGCCCGGCCCGCCTGGGCGTCGCCGCGCACGAAGGCGTCCAGCGCGTCGGCGAGCATCGTGCGCGCCTGGCGCGCCATCTCGAGCAGCTCGGGCTCGGGCACGATCGGGCGGCTCGCCACGAGTCGCTCGGCCGACTGGGCGATGTTCACGGCGTGGTCGCCGACCCGCTCCAGGTCGTTGGCGATCTTCATCGCGGCCATGAGGAGCCGGAGGTCGCGGGCCATCGGTTGCTGCGTCGCGAGCAGGCGGATGACCTCCTCTTCGATCTCCAGCTCCTGCCGGTTGATCTCGAGGTCCCCCCCGATGACGAGCCGCGCCCGCTCGGCGTCGCGTTGCAGCAGCGCCCCGACCGCCGCGGCGAGCGCGGCCTGCGCGTCGCCCGACATGTTGAGGAGCTTGACCTTGAGCTCCGAGAGCTCGTCGTGGAA
>Ga0326597_10006199_pt1 | contig 16433 bp, 6 predicted proteins | sample RVTome_12_FD_203789 | JGI IMG/M metagenome (GOLD analysis project Ga0326597, IMG submission 203789) | Soil microbial communities from uranium-contaminated site in the Upper Colorado River Basin, Wyoming, United States - RVT100D185 | ecosystem: Environmental > Terrestrial > Soil > Contaminated >...
GAGCCCCCAGTTGTCGCATTACTGGGGCTCGAAGACTCGACCCCAGCCACCCCTGCACGACAATTGACTTTGGGATTTCAATTCTCGTGAGTTGCGTTACCCGGTGATTCATTGTTGCGGAGAGGTTATCATGGAGGATGAACTCCCGCCACGGAACCTCCCACCTCCGAGCTATGAACGAAAATCGCTTCTCCATGTTTCTGAAACGTATCTACGCGACGCAGCTTCGCCTCTGCGCGGTGACCGTTGTGCTTCTCTTTGCGATGGCTTCGATCTGCCTCGCAGACGAACGACCAGAGGAAAAATCGATCGCCCACTTTGAGCAACACATTCGCCCCATTCTGGTGACAAAGTGTCTCAAGTGCCATGGCGACAAGAAACAGGAAGGCAAATTGCGACTTGATTCACGAGCCGCAATGCTCGCCGGAGGCGAGACTGGCCCCAGTATCGTGCCGGGTGAGTCGACCGAAAGCCTGCTGATCGAAGCGATCAAGTACGAGAGCTTCGAGATGCCGCCCACGGGCCAACTGTCAGAGAAAGAGATCGGGCAGTTCGAACGATGGATCGCGGCCGGAGCGGTTTGGCCCGAGAACGTTGGAACCCTTCGAGAAGACTCGGGCCTGATCGCACCTGCTGACCGAGAGTGGTGGGCGTTCCGACCTCTCCGTAAGCCAGAAGTCCCCATTGATGCGAACGATAACTGGTCGCGAAACGAAATCGATCGGTTTGTCCACGCGCGATTGGCCCAGCAAGGAATGTGGCCCGCGCCGCAAGCCAACCTCAATACGCACATCCGACGATTGTATTTCGACTTACTTGGCCTGCCGCCGACTCCGGACGAGATCGATGCCTTTGCGAACGACGAGTCGCCGGAGGCTTGGGAGAAGTTGATCGATCGGTTGCTGGACGACGAGCGTTACGGCGAGCATTGGGCGCGATATTGGTTGGATCTTGTCCGCTTCGCCGAATCCGATGGCTGGAATCAAGACGCGTTTCGTCCGAACCTGTGGCGATACCGCGACTATGTGGTGGATTCGTTCAACAACGACAAGCCTTATCCGGAATTCGTTCGCCAACAGTTAGCTGGCGACGAGATCCAAGAGGAGAATCCCGAGCACATCGTCGCGGCTGGCTTCTTGCGGCTGGGCATCTACGAATACAACCAACGCGACGCGCGAGGGCATTGGAACGACATTATGAACGAGATGACGGACGTTACGGCCGACGTCTTTCTCGGCATGGGGATGGCTTGCGCACGCTGTCACGATCACAAATTCGATCCACTGCTTCAAGTCGATTACTTCAAACTGCGAGCCTTCTTTGAACCGATCAGCTGGCGCGATGACATCATCGGCGCGACGCAAGCCGAACAGGTGGAGCATCAAAAGCAGCTTGCCGTGTGGGAAGAAGCGACGAAACAGATCCGCGATCAGATCGACGTGTTGATCAAGCCGTATCATGATCGCAAATGGGAATCGACGGCCGAAAAGTTCCCGCTCGATATTCAAGCCTGTTTCTACAAGCCCGTCGAAGAGCGGACTTCACTGGAACAACAGATGGCGTATTTGGTCGCGAGGCAATTCTACGAAGAAGGTGGCGGCCCGCTAAGTGGCCTCAAGACGGAAGACAAGGAGAAGTACGACGCGCTGAACACGGAACTCGCCACGTTTGACAACATCAAGCCGCAGCCGCTTCCCGAATTGACAACGGCCACGGATTTTTCGGGACCACCATCGCCGACGGTAATTCCCGACTCCGCGGATCAAACACCGATCGAACCCGGCTTCCTCACGGTCTTGTCGCATCAAGGGGTTGGCGATTCGCCGAAGTTCCCGGAATTGCCGCAATCCACGGGTCGCCGCACGGCCTTGGCCGAATGGATTGGGCGCGCCGATAATCCGCTGACGACTCGTGTGATCGTCAATCGGATCTGGCAGGAGCACTTTGGGCAAGGAATCGTTTCGACCGCCAACGACTTTGGCCATTTGGGCCAGCTGCCGACGCACCCCGAGTTGCTCGATTGGTTGACGGTGACGTTCGTCGAAGACGGTTGGAGTATTAAACGGCTGCATAAGCGCATTCTCATGTCGGCGGTTTGGCAGCAGTCAGCGGATCACCCTCAGGCGGCGGAATATCAGAAGAAAGATCCCGCCGAGCATCTGTTATGGCGCTCGCGGATTCGTCGCTTGAAAGCCGAGCAGATCCGCGATGCGATGCTGGCGATCAGCGGTGAACTGCAACCACAGATCGGTGGGCCTAGTGTCGATGCCAAGACACCGCGACGGGCACTGTACGTGAAGAGCTTTCGCAACACGCCTGACCTCTTTCTGGCTGCCTTTGACGTGGCCAATGGATTGAAGAGCGTCGCGGAAAGAAACAGCACGACAACGCCAACGCAATCACTGATGATGATCAACGGCGAGTACGCACTTGGTCGCGCGAAGAAGTTGGCCGAAGTCCTCGCAAAAGACAAATTCGCCACAGCCGACGAGATGTTGCGGCACGCGTTTCGACTCACTTGGGGACGCTCGCCGACTGAGTCGGAATTGACGCAGTCACTGGACTTCATCGGCGCTGTCTTTGCCGAAGAGCAATGGACATTCGACGGCGCAGGACTGATTGACTTCTGCCATGTTCTGTTTAACTCCAACGAATTCTTGTATGTGGACTGATGTCGGTCGTGGTTCGATCGAACAGTTAAACATCACTTCATAATTGCTGTCTCGACATGTCTAAGAAGAAACCCACATCGTCTCTGATTCCGGTCGAGCAGATTGAACGCACGATTCTGTTAATTCGTGGCTCAAAGGTGATGCTCGATCGAGACTTGGCCGAGTTGTACGAGGTATCCACAAAAGCTCTCAATCAGGCCGTCAGACGCAACCAAGACCGGTTTCCTGAAGACTTCATGTTTCGACTGACGAAGGTCGAAGTCGACGCGCTGAACCGGTCACAGTTTGTGACCGGTTCCCAGAAGCATCGTGTCCCTCGTTACCCACCGTATGCCTTCACAGAGCAACGCGTAGCGATGCTCTCCAGTGTCCTGCGTAGCGACCGCGCCGCTCAAGTCAACGTCGAGATCATGCGGACTTTCGTGAAGATTCGTGAGATGCTCGTTTCGAACAAAGACCTATCGCGACGACTCGACAAACTGGAAGAAAAGTACGACACGCAGTTCAAGGTCGTGTTCGACGCCATCCGGCAACTGATGGAGCCAATGACGTCAACAGACAAGAAGCGGCGGATCGGATTTTGTTCCGACGCGACTGATAGATAGTTACTAGTTTGCCATTCTAACAACCGGAAATTCTTGCAATGACTGTTGTTTCGCTCACTCGCCGCCAAATGCTCCAACAATCCGGCTTCGGCTTCGGTGCGCTTGCTCTGAACTGGATGATGCAGCAGGAATCGGCGGCTGCGACGGCAATGCAAGGTGTTCACCATGCGCCAAGCGCGAAGAGCGTGATTTGGTTGTTCATGGAAGGCGGGCCGAGTCATCTTGACCTCGTTGATCCGAAACCGTTGCTGAACGAGTTGTCCGGCCAACCGTTGCCTGCCGGTTTCAAGGAACCAATCACGGCGATGGGCGAGAAGGGTGCGGCATTACTTGCGGCGCCACGCACCTGGAAACAGCACGGTGAAAGCGGCATGTGGGCTTCCGAGTGGATTCCGAATATCGGCCAGTGCATGGACGATATCGCCGTGATTCGCTCGTGCTGGACCAACGGCATCAACCATGCCGGCGGTGTCTGTCAGATGAACACATGCATCAACGTGGCGGGACGACCTTCGCTCGGGTCTTGGGTGAACTACGGACTCGGGACGGCGAATGATAACCTGCCATCGTTCGTGGTGATGTGTGATAGTTCGGGCAACCCAGTCAACGGACCTCGCAACTGGGGCAGCGGCTTCATGCCGGCGACGCACCAGGGCGTGCGGATCGATGGGGCGAGCGATGAACCGATCGCGAACTTGAATTTGCCCAAGGGTTACTCGAACCAGCGTCAACAGGAAAAGCTGTCGCTGCTTCAACAATTCAATCAATCGCACGCCGAATCGCGGGCTCAGCAGAGCGAACTTGAGGCCCGCATCGAAAGCTACGAACTGGCTTTCCGAATGCAGGCACAAGCTCCGGCCGCAGTCGATCTGACGCGAGAAACCGAGGCCACGCAGCAGCTGTACGGGCTCGACAAGAAGGAAACGGAAACCTTTGGCCGTAACTGCCTGCTGGCGCGACGTCTGGTCGAGCGTGGTGTGCGCTTTGTGCAGCTTTACAGCGGCACGGGCAGCAAGTGGGACTCGCACACACAGATCGAGGCGAACCATTCACGGCTCTGCCGATCGATGGACAAGCCGGTGGCCGGGTTGCTGAAGGACCTCAAGCAACGCGGGCTGCTGGACGAGACGCTCGTGATTTGGGGCGGCGAATTCGGTCGCACGCCGATGAGCGAAAAGGGCGACGGCCGCGACCACAATCCGACGGGCTTTTCGATCTGGATGGCGGGTGGTGGAATCAAAGGCGGCCAAACGATCGGTGCCACTGACGAACTTGGCCTGTATGCAATCGAAGACAAAATGCACGTCCGCGACATCCATGCCTCGATTCTGTGGCTGCTCGGCCTGAACAACATGAAGCTGACCTACGACCACAAAGGTCGTCCCGAGCGACCGACAATCAATGAAGGGGCGTTCAACAGTAAGCTGGTTGCGTAAATAACTTTGACCTGCCGTGAGTACACTTTTGCAGCAGGGTGACACGCTTAATTACCTCTCTTACCAGTGCGCGCCGTCTGTTGTCCCTACGGCTTCCCTGTATCAAAAGCCTTAATCTCACTATATCAATGAGTTGTTGCATTTGGCGTTTGCGAAGACGAATCACACTTCGAGGCACGCATGATTCATCGTTTCCGGGTCCAGAACTTCAAGAGCATCATCGACGTGTCCGTTGATTTGACGGCCGTCACCGTGTTGGTTGAGAAAGCAGATAAAAGGGAGGTCCAATTCTCGGACTAATTGTCGCGAGGTGCGTCTTTGCCGGTTGGATCGGCGAACGGATCGCTGGCTGGATCGCTGAATGAATTGGTCGCCGGGTCTGGCGACAGCAAGGCGTCACGACTGGCCTTGGGCCTGGGCTTTTTCCCCTCAACTTCGGTGATAACGAGTTTGTCGCGGATCGCCTCACAGCGCAATTCGTGCGAGTAAAGCAGCATACCGAGGCCGGAGCGAAGGGAGTTTGTTCGAATAGACAAAGTCACCTGTTCCGACTCGTCCTGCAAGTCGTGTTCGATCTTGATGCCATGGGTGAAGCCTAGATCTTCGAGTACAGGTCCCAGAGGCTGCGCCAAATAGTCAATGGTCGCTGGATTCGAGAGCCTGCTCAAGAGTTCCGACGACGCATGATCGGTAATCACACGCGGCGCCAGCTCGTCATCGTGCAAGTCGCTCCCCGGAGTCGTCACCCAAAGCATTTCGTAGCGGTAGGCACACGTCAGGTCCAGAGGCGCAAGTAATTCGACCAAGGCAACGAATAACGGCACGCCGCGGATTGTACTTGTAATCGGAGTTTCGATGTCGATGCCATCGTCGGCGAATTCACGTGCGTCGATCATGATCGGAATGTTATGGTTGAACGAGATATCCTCAACAACATCCTTGAGCGGTTGGTCCAAGTAATCGAATGTTGTTTCAAAGTGCAATGCACGACAGATTCGTTGACCGTTCAGGTCGTCCGCGACCGCGGCAGAAGGCATGAAGTCGACAACTGCTATGTCACCAACACGGATCAGCCGACCGCGTTTGAACTCGCACTCGAACAGCAATTCACCGGCGTCGTTCCACCGACGATAAATACCGTGTCGGATGCCCTGTCGCCATTGCTCCTCCAGGATGATCGTTCCTTCGGCATTGACGACGGTTGTCGGGCCGTCCAGGACGGCGTCGCCCAGGCCCTTTCGCCGCTTGCTCTCTGTCTTCGCGAGTTCGACGACTTGGACAGCGGAATCGCTTGCTTGTCGCTGCCGGACAGTGCTCTCGACCCGAAACCGCTTCTGCCACCACCAACCAGCAATCGCGACCAAGGTCAGAACGACTAAGACGGCCCGCAAGCTGAACTGCAATCGCGACGCGCGAGGACGCTGCGTGGCCATGGGAGAATCTCCGAATGCTCCGTGATAGTGTTTGGAGGTTTAAATCTCCCAGCCTTTGCGGTTAAGCGAATTTGTCTAGCGCAGGCATTAGACAAGCAAACGAATCGCGAATCAATGTGCCGTCGCTTCCACAGCGAGGAACTAGCTGGTTGACGCATGCACCGTTCGTGTCGGGCGTCGAATCAGCATCACGATGCCCCAGACGATCAGGACGATTCCGAGTATTGGCAGCACGCCGCCGACAAAGCTCACGACTCCCAGCAAGATGCTCACAATTGCGCGGGCTCGCTGGCTGGTCTTGGCCAGGATCGCCCGGCCGATTCGATACGCGATTACCAGCGCGATCAAGACGGCCAGAATGGCCAACAGACCTAGAACACGGTCGCCCTGCTCGGTGGAAACGCTTTGGGCTGTGATCCGGATGTCGCCGCGGGGGGTTGTAAAGAGGTATTCGATGCCGCGTTCTGGCAGCGTGACATCAAGACTCGTCAGTCCTGTCTCGCCGCCGGAAGCCGGAACTCCGTACAGATTCTCCCGCACAACACCATCTGCAACTAGTCCGGCGAGTCCTCCGCCAAATCCGCCGCCACCACCAAAGCCACCGCTACTATCGCGAGAGAAACGTCCTCCTCCTAACTGCTCGCCGCGCTCTTCCATCGACTCGCCCAAGGTCATTTCCTGGTCTTGCGGGGTATTGAGGGAGGATTGTGGTGCAGCTTGTCCCGCGCGGCTGAGCTGTAGAGATTCGTTCTGCGTTTCCAGCCGCTGCTGATAGCGTTGGAGCTGCGATACCTCGTCGACGTGGCCCTTCATACGCTGCTCGTCGGACAGTTGCTTCCCCGCTGCGTTTTTGCTCTCAAAAAACTCGGCATCAATTCCCAGGCTGGGCTTTGACGCCGGGGCTTTGTTGGGACGAGCGGTGATTCGCGACACGGAATCCGCATCCTTTTTGTCGATGCTCTTTTGACCGAGTCGATTGCTGTCGAACCATTTGTCGTTGAAGACCTGCTCGGCAGCCGCCATCTCTTTGCCACCCTCGCGAGGTGTGGCATCGAAATTATTGTCCAGGTTGCTGACCACATCGTTGGCGGGATTGATGGCTTGTGATTCGTAGAGTTGCCTGAAGCGGGAACTGTTTCCGAAGTAGACCCGTTCGGGCTGAGCCTGCACCTTTTGCTCAATCAGCTTTTCCGCCTCTTGGACGACGATGGAATTACTGCTCAGTTCGCGATTTAGTCGTTCATTCGCGGGAAAGCTCCTATAGGTGTCGTGGTAGTTGTGTACCGCGAGTCCCAGCTGCTTAAAATTGTTTTGAGCACGCAATTTCGAGAAGTCGTCAGACGACACACTATTAATGACCTGCATCAGCCGTTGCACTTGCTTGGTTTGATACGAGACGTAGTCCGCCGCCAGTTCTCCGACGTCGGTCACGTGATGCATGCTGCCCGCAAAGTTGAACCAGCGTTGTGATTCGGGTAAGCGAAGCCGCACGTGGCTTTGCTGGACGTTGATGTTGATCGTTCTCATCAAAGGGAAGCTGATTTTTCCGAGCGACCGCAGTCGTTTCAAATCGCCGCCGTACGTAAGTACCACCGAATAATCCAAATCGCCCGTCTGCGTCTTGATCAACGGAACGCGAACTCGCCCGCCGGTTGGAGCGTTGGGGACGACGGTTGGTTTCACGGCTTCACCCGCGACGAGGACCGTCCACAACTCGGCACCCTCCGGCAACTCGATTTCCAGGAACTGTTCCGTCTGGTTATCGACGCGATATTCCTGCATGCCGCGATAGGCGCCGTTGGCATCGACCATCAACAACGTCTGCGCCAGCCCAATGCTGGCACCTGCCGTTTCGACCGTCGCTCGCTGGCGCGTGGCGATCGACAGTTGCAGGTTTTCCGCCGCATCACGCGCGACATAGGCTTGTGTGATGTTGCCGGGAAGAATCTGGGCCAGCTGCTTCCACTGCGATAACTGACGGTTCAGCTCGAGAAAGCCATCGCTTTTGGTCACGACGACCTCATCCCGCCCGGCGCTCTCGATCACGACGTAGCGAAAGTCCGTCGCCCCGGTCTCGATTGTCGGTATCGGAGCCAAGTAGTCGTCGGAAGTCAACGAACGAGAATTCTGCACCAGCACGATCAGTTCATCGATCACCTGGTCCTGCAGTTCAAGCCGCACTCGAACTTGGCGGGCATCCCCTTCGACCGGAGTGATCGTCTTCTGTCGTAGCAGTGGGACGGTGATTTGTGAATCGCGGAGTGACGCCGGCAGCAAGAACGAGACCTCGCGAATTCCCGCGTCACGGACCAGAAACTTCAAAAACACCAGCTCTTCGATCTCGCGCGGTGTGATGCGGACGTTTGTCACACTCTGCGCATTGACTTTCGGTTGCCGCGGTGTGACCTGAAAGCGAACGCTGTAGTCCGCCGTGCGATGGAACATGACAAGACGTGTCAACGATCGCTGCGCATCCACAAGCCAACTGGTAACTCGCGCTATCGGAACTTCTTCGATGTTCACGGGTTGGTCGGCAACCACATCGACCGACGGGTCGACCTGGACTGCGAGAAAGCCAGCTTGCTGAGTTGCATTTCGGACCGCAAATCGCGGGTTGGTGACTGCTTCGCCCGCCGCGCGCGGCACGTTGCCTCGCAGATCCAGATCCAAGGTGCCAATGGCACCGGTGGCCAGATAGACGGTCAACAATCGTTGGTCGTCCGCGGAAGTGATCGCCCAGTCGAACGTCCCGGGAGCAATGACTTCCTTCAATTCGAATCCGTCCGGCAGATCAACTTCGAGCTGATGCAGCGGGCGATCCCCGATGGTGAACTTCATTCGCGCTTCGAGCGTTGTCTCGCGGTCGCCGATCCGCAACACAGTTCGTTCTTCGACCGAGATGCGAGAAGCATAAACGCGGGCCGAAAGCTGTAGCTGATAGGTCGAAGCGCCAAAGCGATAAGCCTCGAATGGTTTCAAGCCTAACGGGCTCTCTTCAACAACAGAGCCTAGAGCACTCGCCAGCGTCTCGGCCGCGATCTCGATACGGCTCAATCCAGCCGCCTGCTGCGTGCGAAGGTCCAGCAGAGAACTTCGCCGAATCGCCAGCTGGCCTTGGTGCAGCACCGCATCGGGAACGGCCACGGCGGGGGCGACAAGATCGGTCGGTTCGTCGAGTCCGATGACCGATCGTGGCGAGAGGCGCAGGGTAATCGTTTCGGTCCCGGTGGCCGCCTTCAACAACGTCACGTCGATCTGCTGCTGGTCACCGTTTGGTCGCGATTGCCAGCCGCGCACGTTATCGCCGGAGACTCGCTCGACAAGGTAGTCTTGAGGCACGACGAACGTGAACGTTTCTCGTTGATTGTTACGTGTTTGCAATTCCAGTTGCCAAGCCAGGCGAACGCCGTCTTCTTGAATGTCGAGTACGCCCAGCGAACGAGCCGTCAACGTTTGATCGACTTCCCCGGCCGCAACCGCTGGCCGCCACTGCAAGCCGAACCCGCCATCGGCTGGCAACGCGGTCGCGATCGATTCGTCGGCCTGTGTCGTCTCGAAGCTGGCGCGATCGTGCGTGCCCGAAAGGCGGAGTTCGGTGTTCGGAGCGGGAACCGCGAGCGTCAGTTGCGTCGCCGGAGCGGTTGGCAACTGGCCGCGCACGATCCGCCACCCGCCGCTCCGCGCGATCGGCAACCGAATGGCGAGTTCGAATCGTTTACGCCCGGGCGAGGAAACGTGCAGCATGGCGAAGGCTTCCGGTCGGGCTTCCCGGATTTGAGCCGGTTGCTGCACCTGCTGGTTTGCTGGAGGCGCGTTCGGCGGAGGGTTTTCCGGTGTGATGATTCGCAAACGTGCCGGTTCGCCGTCCAGTGTCGCTCGTTCCAGGACGCCTCCCATCAGGTGCAACGGGATCTCGACCGGCGATTGCTGATAGATCTCCAGATCCATCCGGCCACGAATCACCAAATAGTCTTCGCCTTCGAGCGTCGTGGTGTAAGCGGCGTCGGCCAGCGCATACGATGCCGGAGGCTTGACGGCGTCGAGTGGCTTGTTGGGGAAGGCAAGATTCCAAAGGCGAGTGTACTCGGCATAAGGCACGAGGACTTTCCCGGCATTTTCGACGCCGTGCTCGTCGCTGGGATCATACGGAACGATCACAGCGTCGTCAGGAAGTTTTACGGGCTTGTCAGGTTGAAGCAGTAGCAGCAGGTCCGCCGGATCAATCGCAGTACCGTTTCGCTGTTCCTGCGAATTTGCGGGCGAGACGGACATGACCAAGCACAAGATCGCGGCAGTCGTCACCGCGGCCGCGTTTGCGCGACGTGGAATCCGCAGCGATGCCATCCACTTGACGGCACCCGCGATCAGATAGTAGGGAACGAGCAACAGTGCCGCGTAAAGCATCGGCGCAAATATCGCTGACAGTCCTAAGCCGGAAAACAGACCGATCGCCAGCGGCAATGCTAACGCCAGCACACACGCGATCAACACGAAACGACTCTTACCGCGGACACTTTCATTCGTCTTGGCGATTCCCAAAACCGCGGTGATGATCGCCAAAGCCCAAGACAGGAACGCAAAGCGATCGGTGTGAATCAACGTCGCCCGCAGTTGTGGTTGTACTCCCATGCTTTGGAAGGTGACCGTGACCTGTTCGCTGGAGCGTTCCAATTCGATCTGCAAACTTCGTACGCCTTCCAACGCCCAGTACTTCTCGCCGCGAGCAACACGACTCGGCTGGGGACTGTCCTGACGCGGAATCTGCGCCGTTACGCCGCTGACGGATGGAATCACTTGTGCTGGTGCATCGCTCGCCTCAGCCTGCGGCTCGGCGGCCTCTTGTGGAGCCATCGGCGTAGCCGCCGGTGCCGACTGCGCAAAATCCATTTCGAAGCCGTCTGCTGCTAAACTTTCGACCGCGCGAGCGCCATACTGGACGTCGTCGGTGAGGTAGTGAGCCGAAGGGCGCGAAGCTGCTTCCCTCGCAGACAAGAGCAATCCCGGCAGAATCCCGAACTCGCCGATTCCGCCCCCCAGCCGATACATAACATCCACGACGATCGCAGCGGCGTTGTCCCCACGAGACATGTCGCCTGTAAACACCGTCCCATGACTGCGCACGATACGATGCCCCTCGGGCAACACCAGATGCCACAAGACGTCCGCGGTCGGCACCTCGTAGCGTTCGTCGCCGCTATCCATTCGCACGACCAATCGCGGCGCGACCGCTTCCACATCCGCCATCCATCGGATTGAGTTGGCTTGGCTCTCATAGACGATCTGCAGGTCGCGTAGCGTATGTGTCGCGGTCGGCGGGAGGCTGATGACGAGGTCGTTGCCGTCGCGCTGGGGCGTTGCTGGCTTGCCATCGACCGTTGCCGACCAGAGGGTCGCGCCAGTTGGCAGGCTGATTTGCAGGAAAGCGGCTTTCGTCCGCAGCAAGTAACGCGCTGCCGTTTGGCTGTTGCCGCTGGCCGCAACCAGCGTGACCAGCTCGGCGCGCTGCGTGATGGCGGCGGGCAAACCGTAGCCCGGACGTTGAAACACGTCGATTGTGACTTGTGGATCGCTGACGAATCCGAAAGCTCCCAGCAATCGCTTGCCGACTTGATAGTCCGCGTCCACCAATTCGCCGACATCGATCTTGCGGCCGTTGGATTCCACTTGCGCGTCGAACTCGGGACTTCCTTCGACCGCGACGATCGCGGATTGATAGGCAACGTCCATCGCCCGCACCAAAGGCAACTCCCAATCCTGCGGTTCGTCTTCGGCAAGCGGCTGCTCGAAATCGATCGCCAAACGGACGCGCCCCATCGCCGAATCGGCCAGTGACGCGGTCCATTGACGTTGGCCGTCGATGACTTCGTTCGAGTATTCTCTCACTTGCGTGCCGTCGAGTCCGCGAACGGACAGCGACGCGGGAGTCGCTTCCGGCAGTTGAAACAGGAGTTTCCGTGTGCGAGCCTGCTGGACGTCGTAAACGAGTTCGTAGTGGGCCGTCAGGCCGTCCGGTTCAATCTTGAGGAAGCTGAACGCGCGGGCCGTAATCCGCGGCTGCACTCGTTCGACCGTAAACGACGCCGAATAGTCCGCCTCGTTGATCCGATAGACCAACGTCCCCTCGGCATCTTCCAAACCGAGCGCAGCGCGATCGGCGTCGCCCAGGGTCGTCAAACCGTTCAATTGGTCGGGACGCGCCGCCAAGTCGTCTCGCGATTGGACGGCGATCGCGCCAGTTGTTGCGATCCCCTCGACGCCGAAGACCGGGAATCGGGCCGCGGTTTCAGCCCAGTCTTCGAGCCAGCCTTCGGGAACGCTTGTTGCTTCGATCGTCAGCTTCGCCGCCGTTCCCGGCGCAACGCCGGCCGGCAATTTCACGTGCAGTCTTGTCGAATCATCGCCAACAGCCTCAATTCGCTCAAACGGAATCGGTGAACCATCTTCCGCGTGAATCGTCGCGACTCGCCACGCGTCAGGAACCGCGACATCCACCGTAAACAGCTTCTCGTTGCTGGGAATCAAGGCAATCGTGCCTCGCACACGCTGCTCCTTCTCGCCCAGGGTCAGCAGCATGGTCGTGCGCGCATCCACCTGCGCGGGAGGGCGAGTGAAACGAGCGGTTAGCTGGTACTGATCTTGCGGGGCGAAGAAGGCGGCGACGGGACGGACCTGCGGCGCGCCCGGATCGACTCGAAAGACGCTTTCCGGCAACGCCTGTCGCAGGACGTCGTTGTCGATCGCGATCAGATCGGTGGTGGTGATCGAATCGGCGGCCAAACGATCTTCGATCAACATGCCAACAACCGCCACGTGATTGGCCACATCCAAAGGCTCGAGCCGAGGCATCTTCCAGTTTTGCAATTCAACGGTGTTGTTGATTGCCGAGATGTTCAGCACAACGGTTCCGGTTGTCGGTTCACGCAGATCGACTTCCAGTGTTCGTGCGCCTTCCTCGTCGTTGACCAACCAGCGCGAGAGCATGGGTGAATCGACGTTTGTGATTTCGAAGCCCGCGGGAACTCGAAAGCGAAAATGATCGACGGCACCGTGCAACACACCGAGTGAGACAGTCACGTGTAGACGTTCGTACGCCTGTGTCATCTCGTCGATGATCACGCTGCGAGCCATGACGACTCGCCGCTCCAACAGCAGCTTGTTGTTCAGCGACATCACCAACGACAGCGGCCCACGCCGCGGCAGCAACTCGAACCGCGTCACACCCGCCTCTTGATCCACGCTTCGCGAGACAACCGCGGCACCGCTGCGGACCTCGACGTTTCCAGGGACGTTTACACGCAGCTTCGTCGCAGCGGGAGTCGGCAGCGTGAATTGGAGCGACTGTTGGGCCGCGGACGTTTGCAGAACGGTCACGAGATCGAGTTCAAGTTGCCTTCGGCCGATTCCTTCGACGAAGAGAATGACTTGTCCTTTTTCGTTGCGACCGAGCGAAGCCGGTTTACCGTCCAGCAGCGCGGTACGAATGCCGACGCCGCTCAAGTCGAGCGGGATGGCATGCAAACCGGCTTCGAGCACTTCGATCCAAAGCTGTCCGCGGATCGAGGCTCGCACTTGCCGGATCGTCGTGTCGTATTCAGCCGACAGCAGCAGAAGTGGGTGCGGCGCATGTTCGACCGGTGTCTGCTTGGCCTTGGCGATCAGCTCTGCATACTCCTCGCGCGTCAAGAACGCCCGCTCGGCATCGCCTTGTAGCAAGGCATTCAAGTCGTCGAACGGGACGAAGATTTCGCGAATCGGTTTGTTGACCGGCGGGGCGGCAGGGGCGGACGATGCGAGCAGACCGAAGCTCGTGAGAACTACGGCCAGCAAGCAGACCACGGTGTTACCGCCCAAACACCGTAACAGCTTTCGGCTGAGGACCAAAGGTCCAGCCGTTTGCCTAGCCCAGCCCATCGGGCTGGGCAATGTTTGGCTCGACCACCGGAGGGCCAACGGCCCGACCGTTTGAGTAAGTGCCGAGCCACACGACCAGCCATATCTCGAGGGCAAAATGCCGGGCCGTTGGCCCGCAAGACGCACAATGGATACATCTCCCAGCCCGATGGGCTGGGCTAGGCAAACCGCTGAGCCTTCGGCCCGCCAAACGTCGTTGCGACGTCGTCGTGAATGACTGAGGTAAAGCCTACGCATTGCTTGGGCCTCCTTCGTCCGATCCACTTTCGCCTTGCTCTTCTTTCGAGTCACTCGCTTCGAAAGGCGATTGGCCTTCGCCGTGAACTTGTTCGGCGGCAGCCGTTTCTTGGACGGACGAGGCGTCCATCCTACTTGCTTCCGATGCAGTCTCGACGGGCCTTGGCTTGCGGCTCAATACACCTGAAACGGCCCAGGCGACCAACACCAGGAACACGGCCAATAACAGGTACCCGTCGATCAATTGCATCGCGAACGTCGGTGCAAAGACACCGACGAGGACCAGACCGATCATGATCAATGCCAACACAATGAGTTTGTTGTTGGCGGAGCGTCGGACGAACACAAGACCGACCAACGCCATGCTCACGAACACAATCAAGTTCAGCGCTTTCCCGTTCCAGGCGGCAAGTTGCAACGACCCGTTCGGTGGCGGAGCCGGTCGCAGCGTCGTAAAGCTGTAGAGGCGTCCGTCGACCGCGAATGTTGTCGCATGTTGGCTCTTCATGCCAACTCCCTCGGTGACCCACGCCAGTAAATGCTCGTCGCCGGTGCGGTGGCCGGGAAGCCGATTCAGTTTCGAGTACCAATCTCCTTGCTGGTTCGTCCACGGACCCTTCGAATCCAACAACGCCAATTCGTTCGGCAAATACACGGAAAGCTCAACCTTTTGTATGGCTGGTTCGGTTTGCAATCCCTCTTGGCCAGGGAATGCCGGCAGGTCGAGTTGGCGATGATCGCCAGGGACCGTGTACCTTAGTTCGAGGACAAGCGGTGTCTCCGGGTTTTGATTCACCAAGGGGATGAATAATTGGTTCTGTTCGCCATGTTCAAGCGATTTGGGTTCGCCGTTGATGTACAGCGGATCATTATCGAACTCGCTGTCGGCGGGGAGCGAAATGGCTAGTCGTTGCACGGCGCTACGAATGCGATAGAGAGCCTGGACCGAGATTCTTTCGCTTCGCGTCACCACCATCCGTACCAACGCACGTTCAACGCTCGTGCGTTTCACCTCTTCGAGTTCGTATCGTGTCGCAGTGACCGAAAGCTTCCACACATCGTGAAACTCGAAGGCTCGGGCGGCATCGGCGACGCTGACGCCCGGCATCAGATCGTGTTGCGGATCGATGGGCAGCAAGCCGTCGAAGCCCGCCGCGGCTCGAATGTCGAGCGTTTCGGCTTTGCTGACGACGATCTGTCCCCAAGCCCGGTCAACGCCCATCGGTCGCAAGTTCGGAATCGCATAGTCCGTACTCTTGCCGACTTCCAGCTCCGGCGTGCTTCGCTCCCAGCTGAGCACGAATTGCCGCTGTCCGAGAAACTCGCTCTCGCCGCTCAAGCTCCACGCGACGTAACCCGCGGGAACATCGTCCGGCTGAGGCGAAATCGTGGTTTTGCTGATGTCGCCGGAGGCAACACGAATCTCGCCGGCGAGAGCTTCTGGAACGTCGAGTCGTAAGGACTTCACGGCACTGTACAGGATGTCATAAAAGAAGCGGGCTTCATACTTCACGACACCGGTTTCGATCCGAGCCGTCAGCAGCTGGCGAGCCGTGACATGCGGGCGTCGCCGTTCGGCGGCAACGGTCAGCTCCGCCGGATCATGAGTGAATACGAACGCGAGGACTTCGCGCAGCGCCGGAAAGCGCCCGTCACGGATGCACTGAACGTCTTTGTGAGCCTCGGCGATGGCCACGTTTCGCATTCCGCTGACGGATTGCGAGGTGATCTGGAGACTCTCGGGGCCGTGAACGATCAGGCTCCCTGAAACGTCTTCCACGTCGGTGACGATGCGCGGCACCACGATCTGAATCTCGGCCGACTCTCCCGTCGGTGCCATCAGATTTGGCTCAGCCAGCGATCGACGCAACGTTGCGGTGACTCCGACGCGACCGATGGCTTTGCGCGAGAGGTTGACTCGCAGCCGCGTGTTACCCCCACCTTCCAGGTTGCCAGCTTCTAGATGATGCGAGTCGACAACGACGGGTTGTGCATCACCCATCGCACGGCCCTGAACTCGTTCAACTTCGTAGCCGGTTGGAATGTCAAAGGCCAATTGGAAAACACCCGCTTGTTGGATATCGAAGATGGTAGAGACATCGAGTGTGATTTGTTCCGCTTCAAGGTACGCCTCGACAA
>Ga0326597_10006200_pt1 | contig 16433 bp, 13 predicted proteins | sample RVTome_12_FD_203789 | JGI IMG/M metagenome (GOLD analysis project Ga0326597, IMG submission 203789) | Soil microbial communities from uranium-contaminated site in the Upper Colorado River Basin, Wyoming, United States - RVT100D185 | ecosystem: Environmental > Terrestrial > Soil > Contaminated >...
GAGGCGAGGACGGGCGAAGCCCGGACCGGGAAGCAATAAGATTCGTGCATGCCTTCGAGAAGGCCGGCGTGGTCGAGGCCAACCTGTCCGACTGGTGGCGCCGCCGCATCGCGGGAGCTTTTGCGTTCCCGGAACGTGACACCCCACACCTGACCACCTGATACCTGACCATGGCGACCCTTCTTCTTAGCGCGGCGGCGTCGGCCTTCGTCGGCGGCGCCGGCCTGACCGGGACTCTGGTCGGCGGCCTGATCACCGGCGGGGCCGCGCTTGGCGGCAGCGTCGTTGACAGTCTGATTTTTGGCAGCGGCAGCCAGCGCGCCGAGGGGCCACGGCTCAAATCGGTCGACATCACCGCCTCGACGGAGGGCGCGGCCGTCACCCGGCTCTACGGCCGCTCGCGCCTTTCCGGGCAACTCGTCTGGGCGACGCGCTTCGAGGAGGAGGTCTCGACGGAGAAGACCGGCGGCAAGGGCACCGGCGGCGGCGTGACGACGACGACCTATAGCTACTTCGCCAACGTCGCCATCGGTATCTGCGAGGGTCCGGTGACCCGCATCGGCCGGATCTGGGCGGACGGGCGCGAGGTTAATCAGGACGAGGTCACGGTGCGCAAATATCTCGGCACCGGGACGCAGACCGTCGACAGCCTGATCGAAGCCAAGGAGGGCTCCGGCAACGCGCCGCCCTATCGCGGCCTCGCCTATCTCGTGCTGGAGCATTTCCCGCTTGGGACCTACGGCAACCGCATCCCGCAGATCACCGCGGAGGTGTTCCGCGCCGTCGGCGAGCTGGAGACCAAGGTTACGGGCGTCTCGCTGATCCCCGGCACCACCGAGTTCGGCTATGAGCCCGAAGAGGTGAAGCAATCGAAGGGGGCGGGGTCGGCGGCGGTCGAGAACCGACATTCCATGCTGGCGAGCAACGACTGGGAAGCGAGCATCGATCTTTTGCAGGACCTGGCGCCCAATTGCGGCGCGGTCAACCTGGTGGTGGCCTGGTTCGGGGACGATCTCAGATGCGGCAGTTGCACCATCAAGCCGAAGGTGGAGAACGCCACCAAGCAGACCACGCCCTATAGCTGGGCCGCGGCCGGGCTGACGCGGTCAAGCGCCGGCGTGATCAGCCAGGTCGACGGCCGGCCCGCCTTCGGCGGCACGCCCAACGACGCAAGCGTGATCCGTGCCATCCAGGACCTCAAGAGCCGCGGCTTCGAGGTGATGTTCTATCCCTTCATCATGATGGACATAGAGGCCGGGAACACGCTGCCAGACCCCTATAGCGACAATGAAACGGGCGTCGGCCAGTCGGTCTATCCCTGGCGCGGGCGCATCGCCCTCTCGCCGGCGGCGGGCTTCCTCGGCACGCCGGACAAGACCGCCGCGGCGGGAACGCAGGTTGCCGCCTTTCTCGGCACGGCGCAGGCGTCCCATTTTGCGTCCTCCTCGGGCACCACGGTCACCTATACCGGGCCGGCGGAATGGTCGTACCGCCGCTTCGTCCTGCACATGGCCAAGCTGTGCGATCTCGCAGGCGGCGTCGACGCGTTTTGCATCGGCTCGGAGATGGTGACGCTGACCCGCGCCCGCGACGGCGCCGCCAGCTATCCCTTCGTCGCCGGGCTGATCGATCTGTTGGGCGAGGTGCGCTCGATCCTCGGCGCCGGGACCAGGATCGGCTATGCCGCCGACTGGTCGGAATATCACTCCCACCGTCCCGACGATGGTTCGAACGACGTCATCTTCAACCTCGATCCCCTCTGGGCGAATGCCGACATCGACTTCATCGGCATCGACAATTACCTGCCGCTCTCGGACTGGCGCGACGGCACCAGTCATCTCGACCATGACGGCTCAAACGGGCCGGTCTCGATCTACGACAAGGCCTATCTGCAGGCCAATGTCGAGGGCGGCGAATATTACGACTGGTACTATGCCGATGCGGCCGCGCGCGACGCGCAAATGCGCACGACCATCAGCGACGGCGCCCATGGGAAGCCATGGGTCTTCCGCAACAAGGACATCAGGAATTGGTGGCTGAACGCCCATTATGACCGTCCTGACGGCGTGGAGAGCGGCTCGCCGACCGGATGGACGGCTCAGAGCAAGCCGATCTGGTTCACCGAGCTCGGCTGCCCGGCGGTCGACAAGGGCGCCAATCAGCCCAACGTCTTCTACGACCCGAAATCGTCGGAAAGCGTCTTGCCCCATTTCTCCAACGGCGCGCGCGACGACGCCATGCCGCGCGCCGCCTTCGCCGCGACGCTCGACTATTGGGGGCTCACCGCCAACAACCCGGTATCGAGCGTCTATTCGGCGCCGATGATCGACACGGCCCGCATCTTCGTCTCGGCCTGGGACGCGCGCGCCACGCCCTCCTTCCCGGACGATGAGGGGGCCTGGGCCGACGCGCCGAACTGGGATACCGGGCACTGGCTCAATGGGAGACTCGGCGCGGCACCGGCCGCCGAGACCATCGCCCGGATCTTCGCCGATTACGGCTTCGCGGATTATTCCGTGGAGGCGATCGGCTCGGTGGTCGATGCCATCGTCATCGACCGGGCGATGGCGGCCCGCCAGGTGCTGGAGATGATGGCCATCGTCCATCCCCTCGATCTGGTCGAGAGCGAGGGGGTGATCAAGGTCAAGCCCAAGCTCGGCCGTGCGCCCGTAGCGACACTGGGATTGAGCGACATCACCGCCGGCGATGATGCGCGCGACCGCTATGTGCTTCGCCGCGCCCAGGAGACCGATCTGCCGCGGGCGGTCAACATCGCCTACGGCGATCCGGTCGCCGACGACCAACCCGGGAACGCCGAGGCGCGGCGGCTCGGCACCGTCTCCAGCACGGTCGTCAATCATCAGGTCGCCGCCATCATGGCGGAAGCCAAGGCGCGGGCAGCGGCCGAGATCCTGCTGCACGAGATCTGGGCCGGTCGCGAGCGCATCTCCTTCGGCCTGCCGCCGTCCTGGCTCAAGCTCGAGCCGGGCGATGTCATCGGCTTTGCGCCGACCGGCGATCGCTATGTGCTGACCGAGATCGCCGACGGCGAGGCGCGTCGCGTCGAGGGACGCCGCTTCGAGCCGCTCATATACGCCCCCGTCGTCGAGAAGCGGCGTTCGCGCTCCGTGGCGGCGCCGGCGGCGCTGCCGGTGCCGGCCTCCGTCTTTCTCGACGGGCCGCTGTTGCGCGACGAGGACGCGGACCATGCCGGCTACATCGCCGCCTTCTCCTCGCCATGGCCCGGCGCGGTCGCCTTCTGGCGCTCGCCGACGACGAGCGGCTATGCGCTCGATACGGCGGTGTCGCTCGCGGCGGTCATGGGCGTGACAGTGGCGGACTTCCATTCCGGGCCGGCCGGGCGCTGGGATAAGGGCAACACGCTGTCGGTCCAGCTTCATGGCGGCACGCTTGCAAGCGCCAGCGAGTTGGCGGTGCTGAACGGCGCCAACGCCATCGCGGTGGAGAACAGTGCCGGAGAATGGGAGATCGTCCAGTTCGTTACCGCCACGCTGACCGCGGCGCTTAAATACGATCTGACGCAGTTGCTGCGCGGGCAGCGCGGCAGCGAACACGCGATGGAGGACCCGGTGGCCGCCGGCGCGCGGGTGCTGCTGCTCGATTCCGCGAGGCTGCGCCAGCCGGGGATTGCGACCGGCGATGTCGGCCTGCCGCTCAACTGGAAGATCGGCCCGCTCAACCGCGATATCTCCGCGCCGAGTTACGACACCAAGATTGTCACGCTTTCTGGCAAGGGCCGCCGCCCGCTGTCGCCGGTCCATGTATCGGGCGCGACGGATAGCGGCACCGGCGATGTGACGATTTCCTGGGTCCGGCGCACCCGCATCGGCGGCGACAGCTGGGACCAGGTCGAGGTGCCGCTGGGCGAGGATGCGGAAGCATATGAGGTCGACATCCTGGACCCGGCCGGCACCGTCTTGCGCACCCTGACCAGCACGACGCCTTCGGTGGCCTACACCGCCGCCGATCAAACCGCCGACTTCGGCGCTCCGCAAGCCGCCTACACGGTGCGCATCCACCAGATCAGCCAGTTCTACGGGCGCGGCACCGGCCGCGAGGCGATCATCGATGTCTGAATCCACGCATCTCAAGCTGCCCTTCATCGAGGCGGCGCAAGCCCAGAAGCACGTCACCCACAACGAGGCGCTGCGGATCCTCGACGGGCTCGTGCAGCTTTCCGTCCTCGACCGCGATCTGGCAGCACCCCCGGCAAGCCCTGCCGATGGCGACCGCCACATCGTCGGTTCGGGCGCGACGGGCGACTGGGCGGGCTGGGACCTGAATGTCGCGCTCTGGACCGACGGCGCCTGGCTGCGTCTGCCGCCGCGCACCGGCTGGCGGACGTGGGTCGAGGACGAAGCTCTGCTGCTGGTCTACGACGGCGCGGCATGGGTCGGGACCACCCCGGACGCGCTGCAGAACATGGCGCTCCTGGGCGTCGGCACCACCGCCGATGCCGCCAACCCGTTCTCGGCCAAGCTGAATGCCGCGCTCTGGACGGCGAAGACCATCGCCGAGGGCGGCACGGGCGATCTCTTCTACACCATGAACAAGGAGGCCGCGGGCGACGATCTCGGGCTGACCCTTCAGTCCGGGTTCGTGACCAAGGCGCTCGTCGGCCTCCTCGGCTCCGACCGCTTCCGCCTCGCCGTCTCGGCCGACGGCAGCACCTTCTTCGACGGGCTGAGCGTCGACAACGCCACCGGCATCGTCGACCAGCCTCGCCTGCCGCGCTTCAAGGCCTGGACCAACTACGACAACTACGTCGGCGTCGGAACCTGGACCAAGATCGGCCTGAACAACACGGACTATAACGATCAAGGGGCGTTCGACGCGGCGAACAATCACTTCGTCGCCCCCGTGGATGGCACCTACCTCTTCGGCGCGACGCTGCTCTACAAGATCAACGCCAGCGCCACGGCTCGGATGCGCGGACGGCTCGTGCTGAACGGCGCCACGGAAATCCGCGCCTCCCTCGGCGAAATCTCCGCCACCCACGTCTCGCTCGCCACCGCCATCTGGCTGCAGACCATGGTCCCGCTGACCGCGGGCGATACCGTCGAGCTGCAGGGGTATTTCCGGGTCGCGGACGGCTACTTCGCAGCCGATCACACGTCCTTCTGGGGTTGCAAGATTGGCTGAGCGGCGAAAGGAGGATCCGATGACACCACCCCGATCCGAGGGTTACGTCCGCATGCCGGACACCGAGTTCGAGGCGATCCTGACCCGCGCGGCGGAGGAAGGCGCCAGGCGCGCGCTCGCCGATGTCGGCCTCGACGGCGACGAGGCCGCGCTCGACATCCGCGATCTGCGCTCCCTGGTGGACTGCATCCGGCTCGTGCGCCGCACCGCGATGCAGACCGCCGTCCGCATGATCACCACCGGCGTCATGCTGGCGCTGTTGGCGGGCATCGCCATCAAGCTCAAGATCTTCGGTGGCGGCCCGTAACCGCTCGCCATCCCCATTCATCAGCCCAACCGCACCCGCCCTTGAGGCGGGTTTTTCGTTTTGGAGTACCCAATGACCACGACCTTCCACCGCCATTGGCGTGACGTGCCGGATAGCGCCTGGCGCTGGCCGAATTTCAACCCCGCCGAGATCGCCTGCCGGGGCACCGGCAAGCTGCTGATCAACGCGCCCGCGCTCGACAAGCTGCAGGCGCTTCGCGACCGGCTGGGCAAGCCGCTGATCGTCCGCTCCGCCTATCGCAGCCCCGAGCACAATCGCGTCGTCGGCGGCGCGACCCGGTCCAAGCACCTCGACGGCGCCGCCTTCGACATCGCCATGGCCAACCACGACCCGGTGGCGTTCGAGGCGGCGGCGCGGGAGGTCGGATTCCTCGGCTTCGGCTTCTACCCGCGTTCGGGCTTCATCCATGTCGACCTCGGACCCGCGCGGCAGTGGGGCGAGCGCTTCCCCGTCCGGGAGACAGCCTTCGCGGCGGAGACCCCGCCCGCGCGCGAAGTGCTGGCCGACAGCCGCACCATGAAGGGCGGCGGCGCGGCCGGTGTGGCGACGCTGGGTGCGGCCGGGGTGGAGGTGGCTCGAGACGTCCTGGCCGAGACCCAGACCGCCATCCTGCCGCTCGTGCCTTATCTCGATACCCTGCGCTGGGTGTTCATCGCCATGGCGCTCGTCGGGATCGCCGTCACGATCTACGCCCGCATCGACGACTGGAAGCAGGGGCAGCGATGATTATGGCGCTCCTCTCCTGGATCGCCGCCAGCCCGTTGGCGCGGGCAGCCCTGCGCTACGGCGCCATCGCCCTGGCCGTTCTCCTGTTCCTGCTCGCACTCCGGCGCTCCGGCGAACGCACCGGTCGCCTCGCCGAACGTCTCGAAGCCTCGGAGAAGACCAATGATGTCCAACGCCGGATGCTGGATGCGGCAACTCGCCGTCCTCGCGATCGCAACGAGCTTGCTGACCGCCTGCGCGACGGTCGGTTCTGAGACGGGCGGGTTCGGGACGTGCGCGCCCGTCGTCGAGTACAGCCGGGAGTTCCAGGCAAGGGCGGCCGAGGAGCTGGCCCTGCTGCCGGAGGGCTCGGCGGTTGCGGAGATGCTGAGCGACTACGCCGTGATGCGCGACCAGGCACGCGTGCCGCGCGCCGGGCGTGGAAAAAGATAGGTCGAAAGAGCATTGCACTTGGAAGCCCGTGGCCTTGACGCGCCAGAACGGATAGGCTTCGCCCATGAACGAAACTGTCAAGAAGGGCATCGCAGCCAAGCTTGCGTGACACTTTCAACCGGCTCTACACCTTCCATCTGCAATCCAACGATCCCGCCCTTCGCAAGGAAATCGAGCGGTGGATGGCTGTGGCTGGCAGATGGAGGTTCCCATCTTCCCCAAGACGCGTGATTGACATGGCGAGAGGGTTTCCTGCGATCATCAACTCGGTATGCCCGGCGATCCATGAGGTGCCGTACGCTCCCGAAGCCGTTCAGCCGTCAACCTTCATTTGGGCCTGCATATCCCGATCGGCGACGCGGCGCCAACGTTGCAAATCCTTGGGCAGCGCATAGAGGTCGAAGCGGCGACCGCCCAGGTTGCGGCTTTCCACCCAATCCGGATCGATCTCATCAAGCTCGAAGTTGCGCAGCGAGGGGTGATGGAGCTTCATGCCAAAATAGCTGACAGGAAGGCGCGCCATGGCGTCGCTCGGCACTGGCATCGCGAAGTAATCGGTCTTGCCATCGAACCACACATACCTCTCAAGCGCTGCGAGAACCGTTGGCAGATGTTGCCGCTTGCGGCCTCGCGCAGGCAATGCCTCCCAGAAAGAGTCATGGCCGTCAGGCACCAATCCCAGGGCGCGGAGCCTGCGCTCACGCATACCGATCACGCCGATCTGGAACATCTCGATCAGACTGGCCAACCCCAACGCATAGAGCGCCAGCCGGCTCGTCGGGGTTTCCCCGCGGATCAACGCGATCACTGCCGCACTGAGGAGAGAACTGGAATCGCTCGCCGACGGCGCGCTTTCAACCGGCATTTCGGTGGGGATCTGGACGATGCTGTCGAGGTTCGCGAGGGCAGCGTCGACCGTTGCCAGGAAATCCGGCGAAGGGCAAGTGTAGGTGCGACCGGTATCGACCCAGCCTTCCGTCAGATCGGTATGGATGGGAGCCAGTGTGCCCCGCAGGCTGGCGATACGAGGGCTGCGTGACAGAGCGACGGCGCGAGCGAACACCCCGGCGAGGTCATCGGCATTAGCGCGCTGAAGATCGAGGTCGAACTGCAATGCCTCAGCCGCGAGGGCGTCGGCCTCAGCCGAGGCGGTGGCAAGGACAGCGGCGTGACGGACCCGCATCCGCTGTCGAGGGCCGAGTCCGGGATCTGTGTTGCCCGGGCAGGTCCCCCCAATCGTCGTCTCCACCCGCTCCAGTTCGGTGGCCTGCCGGGCCACGAGTTGCAGGGCGACCGACGTGGTGCGCAGGCTGTCCGAGAATGATGTCAGGGCGCTGCGTGCGGGGGCAACCGCCTCGAGCCGCGCCTGCTGGCGCAGCAGATGCTCCTCGCCCGCCAGCGTGAGAAACGCGGCCGAAACCCAAGCCGACAGCGCTGAAGCGCCGAGCCCAATCACCAGCGGCATGATCCCCCCGGCACGGGAACGCAGGCTCCAGAACGCGGTGATCGCCAATTGCAACACCCCGGCGCTGGCCAGACAGATAAGGAAATGCCAGGTGGGGCGGTCGAACATGCCGCTGAGCTTGGCAAGCGTATCGGCTGCCTCGATGATCAGTGAGACGTCCTGCGTCAGATTTCGGATCCCGCTCCCGGCCAGAAAGGCCGAGAACAAGTTGACCGAGAGAACGATGAACAACATAAGGCCGTTCATGGGGGGTTCCTTTCCGTTAGCGGCTGGTCAAGGTGTCGATCACGGCGCGCTGGATGGCGACGAGATCCTCGTGGGAGAGACGGCCGAGGCCGTTGATCGTGTTCGTGGCTGCCAGCGCGACGTGCAAAATGAAGCGGCGACCGTCGGGCATGGCGAAGGCCACCGTCGAGGTGCGGACCAGATTCACACCCTGTTCCGTATGCGTGCCGGATTTGGCGACGAGCGGCGTGAGACCCTGTGCCCGCAACAGCGAGCCGACGGAAGTCAGCGTTCCGCCCCCATCAACCATCGGTGCATCAAGCACGCGCCGCGCCGTAGCGAGCGCCTGCGCATCGATCCCGGCGGCGCCAAGGTCGACTTCCGAAACGGCCCGGTCGAAGAACCGCACGGTGCCGTGACCTTCCCCCAGGATCGCGCCGAAGAGAGCCATGGCCTGCGCTGAGGTCATCGCCGAGCGACCAATGCCGAAAGCCGCGTCGAAGGCGCTGAACGCAACCGAGTTATCCTGCGCGCCCATTTGCGCCTGCATGGCTGCGATCTCGGTGGGATATCGAGCGGCGATCCATTGCATTGCGTCCGAATCCGACCGCGCCATCGCCTTGCGCAGGGAGAGCCAACGCCCGCCCATGCACGTGGCCCCGCCTGCCGAGTTTGAGCAGACCCGGTTGATCCGGTGCTGAACCGCGGCCAGCAGGATCATCACCTTCGAAGTGCTGCCCAAACCAAAGCGCGGCGGCGCAGCTTCCCAGCGGCGGGTCTGCGGATCGTAGATGGGGAAACCCGTCAGCGCCCCGTGGCGGTTCACGTGCAACGCCCGGATCGCGACGGCTCTGCCGATCACCTCGCCGAGGATAATGGTATGATCCACACGGTGCGCGCATTGTCCCGTGAGGCAGACATCGGTGGGCAGCCTGCGACCAACTTGGCCAAGCGCTGGCTCGACCGCACGATCAATGGCGGACTGGAGCTCGGTGTCGAGCGTGGTTTGTCTGATGCCACCCAAGTCAGCCCCGGACAAACGGAGCAAATCCAGCGCGACAAATCTGGTATTGCCGGCCGGCGTCAACGGCGCGAAGCGTGGCAGCCTATCGCGCGCGATGTCGATCCATGCCGCCTCGAGCCGGTCGCGGTCCATTTCGGTCGTGGCGGCAGGCGGGGACAGGCAGAGATCGGTGCCGCCGCAGGCTGCCCGTAGATCGGTCATGGCCTCGGCCTCAACCTCGGGCGTCAGCGACAGCGCGCGAACGCAAGCCGCTGCGCCGGGGCCGATGCTTTGCGCCCAGGTGCGGGCGAACCGGCCGGTCACCGAGTCCCCGATTGCGCGAATCGGGAAACCACTGGCGCGCGCCAATTGGCAAAACTCCGCAGTGGTCTGCGGCTCCCGGCCACCAAAGAGCATGTGGGCGCCAAGGATACCTGCGCGCGGATAACCCGCACCCTGGATCGAGGGCATATACATTGTGATGAACCGCGCCCGGCTTGCGTCGTCGGGAAGGGATTCAGCGGCAAAGCGACTGGTCGCCAAGAACAGTACCAGCTTGCGCCACAAGCCGATGTCGTGTTCGCCCATCACCGCTTCGACCGAGGTCAGCAAAGGCGACGAGAAACCGCGCCCCGGAAGGAAGCCGAGCAACTGGCCGAGTTTCCGGGCGAAACCGCGCACGTCATGGCCGAACCAGACATAGGAACTATTGACGCTGTATTCGCCTTCGATTGCGGAGATCGCAGTGGCGAGGGTTTCAGTGGTCTCCGGGGAAAAGGGGGCTGTCACCATGAACCGGTGCCCATCGCAGTCCACCACGTTGAGCACCGGGATGGCGCCAACCAGTCGCCCGCTGGCGTCAACCAAAGTCGTTGTCGCGGCACATGCAATGGCGCGATCAAGTTTTTGCAATGCAGCCGAGGATTGCGCCCACGCCAAGGTCATGATGGGCGCGGCAAGGACAACGCCCGCCAGCATGACATTGCGGACCAGCCCCCACGGCACGTGGTGGCGAGTAACTGGCACCCGCACGGCGGCGTTGCGGGGCTGGTCCGGGAAGCGCAGCGGCCACGGCAGCCCAATTGACGGAGACCAGGTGCCGAGACGGGCAAGGCGCTGACGCCGCAACTCCTCCGTCTCGATTCGCAGATAGGTCTCCACCAGCCCCAGAGGCCGCTGGCGTATTTTCTCCTCGATGGCCTGGCGACGACGGATACGCTTCCGTGCGAGGGCCCGGAGTTGAGCATCCACCGCCATTTCAGCCCACCTCTGCAGTGACGGCAAACTTGCGGCGGAGGCGGGTGCGTTCGTTCAGCACGGTGCGCGGGCACGAGGGCGTCCCGCTGATGACCATGCGGAAACGGCTGCCGGCGGGACGGAACCCGACAAGGGCGGGATGCCGCCCCCGCCAGTCGATCCGAAGGTCTTTCGCGCCGAGGCGATGCGCTTCTGTGGCGAGCTGTTTGATGTGCTCACGCATCGGCAGCGCCCTCCTCGTCTTCCGACGACTCAGGAGCGGCGGGCGCCGGGGAAACCATCGGGCGAACGAACCACGCGGAAAAGTCTAACTGCGGCGCGCGCTCCGCCATTTCGGCAATCTCGGCCAGAAGTAGAGGAGAATGCGGTTGATCGTTCTTCGGCAGGTCGGTCGCCATGTTCCTGTCTCCTCATCGCCGCCCTGGTGGGGGGGATGACAGGACTATGCGCGCCTCACCGTCGCCGGCGCGGCGTGGCGAGGTGTTTCAGTTGTGCGGGAATGGTGTGATGGGACGCAGGAAACCACGCGGCTGAACCCGCCTCGCGCACGGGTTCAACACAATTGCGCGGATGGTGCTGTCCGCCCTGATGTGGGCCGGGCGTAGCGACAGGTGATGAGGTAGTATTACTTTGAAATAGACGGGACGATGTCCGTCTTTCGCTGGAGCAACCGGCGACAACGGACAACACCGTCCTCGCCGACTGGTTCGCCGAGGCCTTCCGCCAACACGCGAAGCATGTTCTGATGAGTTCCAAGCACCGCGCTCTCGCCGGCTTCCGTATCTGCAATATTCAGAAGTGCCCATACTGCCTTTTTCGACATCGCAAGGCGATTCAGCGACGATCGGAGATCGTCGCGTAGCAGAATGTCGAGCGCGCCGGGGGCCTCGATCTGCGCGATGGCAGCCATGCCCCGTGAGGTATCAAAGAGCTTCAGGTCGCTTTCGAGTAGCGCCTCGGTTGAAAGCGTCAATCTTTCCCGCCGCGCTTCACCCATGGCTTCGAGAAGCCATGGATCGATGGGACTGATGCCCGCCAGAATTTCATATGCCCGATGATCCCTCTGATTGGTTGCCGGCGCCCTGAATTGCAAGGTGTTGGAGACGATGGCCGCCTGCAACAGCACTGCGATGCTTTGGGGTATATTTGCGCCTTGTCGCTCGAAGCGTTCGGCAAGCAGAGTGGCGGCCGCGCCGACTGCCTCGTTATGAATATCCGCGTTCGGGAAGCATCCTGGGCTTCCACCCGAATGATGATCGGTAATGCGCCTGACGATTTCCGCCGGAAAATCATCCGGCAATTGCTTCGGATGATGGGTGTCAACCAGCCAAATGGCGCTGATACCCGTCCAGCCGGTAATCGGTTGCGGAAGTGCCAGACCCAGCGTCTTCAGGACCAGCTTTGTCTCGCTGTCAGTCGCGCCGAGCATACTTGCGATCCAGCCGGGCTCCTCCAATGCCTGGATCGCGATGCAGCAGGCCACCCCGTCGAGATCGGGATTGATGTAGGAGGTAGCGATTGCTGTCATGTTCCGCTCCGGGCACGGATGACGCGTTCGGTCTTTGCCAGCGAGTGCTGCACCGCGTCGATCTCAACTTCCTCATTCTGTTTCAGGGACCGGAAGACCGCCTCATCTTCAATCGCAACGGCAGGGATGCCTTTCTCCCTCAGCACTACGGCGAGATGGGCAAGTATGGACCCTCTCTCGAAGACAAAGCCCGCGACACCGGGAGCCCCGGCAAAGGGTAGCAGCTCGATGGAGGCGCGCTCCGCGACGATGACCACATCTTCATCGCCGATGATCGCGTCCTCGGGCCGGTCGTGTAGATGCTTGTCCAGCGCGCCAATCTCCGACAGTTCGATCCGATGTACCCGACCACGGCATTTGCCTACCGAAAGGACACCTGAATTGATGAGTTCCAAATCAAGCGCCAGCCCCGCCGCATCGCTCTCCGCCACATCGATCAGATAGGGGGTGTAGATGCCTCTGGATACGATGACGCCGAACTCCAGCGCCGCATCTTCGTACAGCTCGAAGAGCGGATCGAAGCGGGCGGCGATATCGCCGAGCGTCCCGGCATCGAATCTGACTTCATCCTCCGGCGGCGTTTCGGTGACCACATGGCCATCGATAAAGCGATACGCCGTCGGCTGCTCGCGCCAGACCGCACTCAGCACATTGCGGTCGCGATCGAGCACGATCGTTGATGTCGGCACGACGCCTTTTGGGACAAAATGCCCCTGCGCCAGCTCGATAATATATCCGTCCCGGGACCGTCGGATGATGCCTGTCACGGCGGCGTCCCATATCGCCTGGACGATAGCGACGGACAGCCATGACGTCGACAGCCCGGCCTTGAGCACAGCGTGCTTTGCGGCGGTTACGCCGACCGTCTTAGGGTATCGCCTGATGCAATGGCGCCGGCATCCCCGCGCAAAGAATTCAACATCGCTGCCGTTTACCGACGCGAATTCCCGCACAATCTGGCACTGGACCCGCTCGGGATGCAGCAGAACGACGCTAACTCCGGCCGGCTTTCCGAGTTCGTCATCACCAGGAGAATTCGCCTCGGCAGCATCCGATGGCCAGCACTCGACGATTGCCGGCGCCATCGCGACTCCGCGCTCGAAGGCCTGCCGCCGAAGGCGGATTTTCGAATGCTGCCTGACCACGGTCGGCAGGCTGTCGAAGGCTGCCCGGCTGTTCAGGGAGACATGCAGCAAGCCGGGCAAGACCACCCGGCGTGCCTGAACCAGCCACAGCTGCCCATCTTCATCGATGGCCCATTCGATATCGACCGGCCCGTCCATGGTTTTCTCGATGCGATCTATGCTCGTCACCAACTCGACAAGCAGGCTGTCCGGCAAAGGCCATATGCCCGATTTGAGATTGCCGCGCCGGTCAGCGACGATCCGCGTGCCGGGATCGTCACCGGCGACAAGCCTGTCGGCCAAGCCGCGCGTCCATGCGATGACCACATCGTTCCGCGCGTAGGTTAGGGGATCGCAGGAAAAGGCAACGCCGGCAAATGCCGGATGAATGAGCGGCTGGATGACGACCGCCATGGAAGGCCCGGAACTTTGCACCTGCTCGATCGCGCTGGCGATCGAGTGGCGGTCAAAGATGCCAAGCAGACTCAAAAAGTGTCCGGCTTTTGACTCGCTCGCTGAATCTTCAAATGCCGAGGAACTGCGGACAGCGACAGACCATCCGTCAGCCCGGTGCCCGAGCTTTGAATCCAGCCAGCCTGCAAGAGCCTCCACGCTGGGGGGCTGCCCGGTGGCAGGGATCACCGCCGTCGCGGGCACCCGCAGCCCCATGGCAAGCAGCTCGTTCAGATGAAACGCCTTGCCACCAACCAGTTCGCGCGGAAACTTCTGCATACCATCGATTTCAAGCATCACGTCACCCACTGGTTCGGTTTGATCGGCTACTGGTTCCGCGTTCAAAGGCTCCACCCGGCGCGGCGGAGGGCAGCCATTCCGATCGCTTCACATGCAGGGCGACAGCCGGCGGAACCAGATGCTCCCAGGGCTGGCTGACCTGCATCAGGCCGCGAAGCTCGGTGCCCGAGGTGACACGCTCCGACATGTCGCGACGCCAGAGAATCCTGACGGCGTAGCCAAGCTCTTCAAGCCGGCGTGCCTTCTCTTCACCCCATTCATCATAGACCGTGACGAAGACGGTCGTTCGATCAGCCGGCGGAAGAAAGGCGGGGAGCTTGCCGAGGTCCGCCACATCCGCCGGGACAATGGCAAAGCTGTCCGGCGGCCAGCCCGCATCGCGCAGCGTCTGATCGATCATTTCGTACCGCAGGAAATAGGAGAACGGATTGCTTTCACCTTTCGAGCGGTTTGGGTCGGCCTGGTTGTACGTAAGGGACGAGGTGTCCGGATTGGTAATCCCGACGATGAGCCGCTCGCAGCCCTCTTTCGCGGCTTCAAGATATTCCATATGTCCGACATGCAGCGGCTGAAAACGCCCCAGGACAAGACCGTACAGGCTCATAAGACTTCTCCGATCGGAACAGCGCGTTCCCAAGTTTCCATGAAGACCATGAGGAAGGCTTCGGCGAGCGGGTAATTTGCCATCGGATCAAGCACCACATGCGGCGCCTCCCATCCGCGACCGCTGGCCAGATAGGCATCCGCCGCAAGCCGGTATGGCGAAAAGCTGACGACATCGTCGTCGATCACCACGATCCTGAACGCAGGCAGGTTGTCGTAAAGCCGGACATTGAGGCTGCGGTGCCGGTCCGCGAGCTGCTTCAGCGGGGCAATCGATTCAGTCGATACATTGCCCTCACGCAGGTCATTGAGCCGCAGGAAGGCGTCCCCAGCCGGATTGATCACGAGAAACCGCACGTCGCCATTGCCTTTGTCCAGGCGGGAAAGCAGACGGTCGAATTCGCTCCGGATGGCTGGGTCGATGACCCACTTCGAGGCCAGAACGCCGGCAAAATACAGCCGGTTTCGCGTCCGCTGAATGCACGCCTGCGGCGTCAGATGCGAATCCGCGAGCCGCAATTGCGACGCCGTCGTGATGCCAAGCAACGAGCAGAGCGAGAACAGCGACTGCGCATCATCGGCGCTCCTCTCTGTACGGACCGTCTGAATTGCGCTGTCGTTGTCCGTCTCCTGAAGGACGCGAAAGGGATTGGAGAATGCCCCGGCGCCAAGTTGTCCCATGAGGTGGGTGAGCTTGGCGGGGATGCGTGTATTCCGCTGTCTGTCCGTGTAGTGCTTGACGATCTTCTCCCAGGTCAGGGCTAACTGGCTCCCCGCCGCATCATGCGCAAGAAGAAGAAACTCCCATGTCGCATCGTCGGGAGCGTATCGCGCTCTGTGTTCAAGCCCCTGGATGGCCTCCCGGATTTCTCCGATGCGTAGCCTTGCGATCAGGAGCAGATCATCCGCGCGGCGCTTCAGTTCCTCGAATGTCGCTTCGAAGCCCAGCTCGTGGGGAAGGTTTGCGGCGGGGTTCTCATGCCACAGCGCCAGCACTCGCTTGAGCTTGTCGGCATATTCTTGGGCGAGTTCAACGCTCAGATTGGCCGCGAATTCCACATCAAAACGGCCGGCAAGCGGCTCAACGGCGTCACGGAATTCCCAAGCATCGACATGCCACTCAGGAAGGCAGATTCGGTAGCCGCTCGACCGGTCGACTTCGATCAGCTTCTCGCATCCTATCTCCTTCATCTGATCGCGCAGATATCGTATCTTCGAGCGGACGGCATCGATATCCGTGTCGCGCAGTTGGGCGATCAGCTCATTTGACACCGTGCGCCCCTTATGCAGGATGAGCAGCCGGAAGAGTTCGCGCTGGCGACCCTTCACTTCGGCTGTCTGTCCGTGACACACGATCACCGGATCGGCCCGCATGATCTCAATCTGGTTCATACGTCATGATACCCTTGTTAACGTTGTATACTCATGGGGTGAGTGTGCGGAATCTGTGCGATCTACACCTCTTCGTTCGGAAGGATCGCACGGATTTGCCACGATGACACCTTAACAGACGACTTGTTGGTCGCCTCTGAACATCACGCAATTGCGGCGTTCGGGCTGTATTTCGGCCGAGGATGTCGCCTATCCCGGACCAGCACCCAGTGGCCACGCCGCCCCGGGCCTATCTCGGTGCGTCCCGTTTGGGTCATGCCTGCGCACGTACGCTCCAGTTCGAGTTCGGAGACGCGCCCAAGGATGATGGAGCCGATTTCGGCGGACACCTGGCAAAGCGCCCTGTGACCGAGCTTTTGGGCGGACAGCGCGAGATGGTCGTGATCGCTCGTAACGTGCCCGCCGTTTCGCTCGACTGGGCACCACCCCACCGC
>Ga0326597_10006201_pt1 | contig 16431 bp, 19 predicted proteins | sample RVTome_12_FD_203789 | JGI IMG/M metagenome (GOLD analysis project Ga0326597, IMG submission 203789) | Soil microbial communities from uranium-contaminated site in the Upper Colorado River Basin, Wyoming, United States - RVT100D185 | ecosystem: Environmental > Terrestrial > Soil > Contaminated >...
AATCCTACGGGAGCAACAATCCGCAAGCAGGGCGATCCCACTCGTTTCGAGTTGAATGCCAGCGCTTTTGCCATCTGGAACCTATGCGACGGCCAGACGACTTTGACCGAGATGGCCGAAGCGATTGGTGAGCTCACCGGAGTCCCACTAGATGAGACGCTGACCGAGGTAACCCAGACTATCGAAGAGTTCTACAGTCTCGGCCTGGCTCTTGAGACTTTCCCTGCCCCGAGAACGTCGACCGGCCAATCCCCCGATTGACCAGTCCCCGATTGACCAGTCCCCGATTGGGTCGCCACCCAGCCGCATCACTGCCTGGTCATCCAACGCATGAAGGGAGACTTCGATGAGTAACCGACTCGGCCCTCCACGTTCTCACATCATTGAATCCGAGATCGGGGACGAGATCAGCCTGTACGACCCCACAACTGAAAGGGTCGTGATACTCAACACAACGGCCAGCGATGTATGGCGGCTGGCGGACGGCCAGCACACAGTCCATGACGTAATCAAGATGCTGGCGCGCGCCTATCAAGTTGAACCGGCCTCGATCCGCGATGAAGTTCAAACCACCGTGGAACGCCTGATGGAAGAGCAACTTCTGGAGGGAGGTGAGTCGTGAAAGCCGTGCGCAAACCTGGCTGAAGGGAGGATCTCTCCGATCTGGTCTGGGTCGAACAAAACACCTACAGCCTCATCGGCACCGGGTTTGGCTTGCGAGCCGAGTCCGCCGACATCTTTGACCGTGTTGATCGGCTCCTTGGTGTCCTCGAGCGTCCGCTCCGCGCTCGCCCCTCCAACACCTTCTCCCTGGCGACCAAGAACGACAAGCTGACCCTGTACCGCGACTGCAATTATCTCGCGGCTCACGATGACAAGGAGGTGATGATCCTGAGGGCATTGGCGGAATTGAATCGCGCCGCAGTCGCGGCCACCCCCCACTTTGCGGTCCATGCCGGAGTCGTCGGCAGCGAGGATCACGTCTTTGTCATCGCCGCCGACTCGGGTGGAGGCAAATCGACACTTACCGCCGCCATGCTCCAGCAAGGCTTGGAGTACGGATCCGACGAAGCACTTTGTCTCGACGATGAAGCTTTGGTCGTGCCCTACCCGAAACCGATCAGCCTGGACAGTTGGAGTTGGAACGCCTTGGGGCTGACACCAGACGACACTTTTACCGAAGAAGCTCCTTTTACAGCCGGTGATCTCGGCGCTGGCTTGCTTGGCGACCGACGGGCCCCTACAGATCTCCTGATTCCGTCGTTCACCGATGGATATCCCTCGCTCACGTCGCTGCCGGCATCAGCGGTGGTATCGAGTCTTCTGCAGCTTTCGTTCAATCACTATCGGGACGGTGCCCGAGCTTTTCACTTGAGTACCAGTCTCGCCAGGAAGATGAGAGCCTGGCGAGTCGAAGTGGGCAATCCGATCGAAACTGCCAAGCACATCTTGGCGTCGCTGGCCTGAATGGAGTCGTCCCTAACGATTCGGCCCTACCGGATCAGCGACCTGGATGATGTCTTGGAGACCTTGAAGGCCGCTCTCGGCGAATCACCGATACTCAAACGCACTCCTGCTCTCTGGGCTTGGAAACACGAGCACAACCCATTTGGTCCCTCGTTGGTGTTGGTCGCTGAGATGGGGGGGAGGCTGGCGGGAGTGCGGGCGTTGATGCGATGGGATCTTGCCCTTCCCGACGGAACCCTTTTGCGGTGCCTACGGGCGGTGGACACCGCCACCCATCCAGACTTCGAGCGACGCGGGATCTTCAGAAAGCTGACCAACGATGCCGTGGAGGTGGCCCGCCAGAAAAACTACGACCTGATCTTCAATACGCCCAACGATCGGTCGGGGGCTGGCTACCTCACGATGGGGTGGCGCCGAGTAGGGACGATCGGAGTAATGCTCCGACCGTTGATGAGCCGGGGAGCGAAGGTCGATCCCGATTCTCCTCCTGATCCGGCAGACTTCTTTGAACCTGTCCCGGCTCCTTTCGCTGCTGGCGAGGTTCCGCAGCGTTCTTCATCAGGTCTGCGAACACCCCGATCGCGTGAGTATCTCGCCTGGCGCTTTAACGGCCATCCATCAGTGAAATATCGAGCGACCTCTGATGAAAAGGCCACGGTGGTGGCGCGGGCCAACATCCGTCAAGGCCGGAAGGAAGTGGTTCTTTCTGACATCCTCGGGCGTGCTAATCGCAGGTCTGTTGCGGCTTTAGCGCGCAAAGCCAGGGCTACCTATGTTGCGGGTTGGTTCTCCCCCCGGTCTCCGGAGCGACGGGCAGCAATTCTCGCTGGCATGGTGCCTGTACCGGGGGTGCGGTCGCTTACCCTGGTCGCCCGCCCCCTGCGCGAACTACCAATGGATGTTTTCGACCTGGCCAACTGGGACCTGGCCATGAGCGATCTCGAGTTGCTGTAATCCAAGCAATCAGCAGGCCCGGCAGGCCGGCGCCGTGAACGTGAGCCGTTATCAGTCCGACGGACAACCGACGTTGACGGTCGTCTCGCCCTGAATGTTGACGTTGTTCGAGACGGCACACTGGTTCCCGCCAAAAACCGCAATATCGACGACAGTGCAGGTCGCGGGCACGAAGAGATTGCCCGTGGCGAGACTGAAAGAGAAGCCGAAGTCATCGGCTTCAACACCGGTGCCAGTCTTGACATATCCGGGGCACTGTTCCTCGACGGTGGGGTTACCGGTGAAGGGATCCCAACCCCCACTATCGAATTTCGAGAAGTACTGGGTCCCGCTGCAGGTGAAATTGATTGCGATGTAGGAGATCGCCGGTGTGCACTCGCCAGGACTGGTGGCGGTGGCCAATGCCCGGTTCAAACCGATCGTGGTCACCACCGGGGTGGCCCAGGCAAGGGCTGCCCCGCCCGTGATGACGCCCCGACGCAGCATCTCACGTCGAGTCAGACCCTGGTTCCGTTCTTCAGCCATCTTCTACAAGCCTCCCTATGCAAACCCGAATAGCCCCCGCTCCGGGAGTTGACTAACAAGCTATCGAACAACAGATGCTAGATCCATACGACGGATGGCGTATTTCATCGTTGGCCGCACGAATCAGGTCCTGTCGGCAGGCAGGAACCCCCGATTGCGGGCTTCGGCGGGTGTATCTGGAGCGAAGCTGGAGAGCTGATTGGTCATGTCCAGCCTCAAGTCGGCCACGGCTCGTTCCAGAGCGGCGAACTGGTCCGAGTCGTCGCAGTCGTAAACCCGCATTTCGTCACGACGCCCAATGAAACGGAATTCGGGAAAGCGCCGTAACCGTCCCATTATTCGGTGGAGGCCGGCTGATCGGTATCGACCTCGTTTCCACAGTTTGGGCACCGAGCCTTTGCGATGTTCCCGACGATGAATTTGAACCCGCAATGAGGGCACTCGATGCGAGGTGAAGGCGGATCGGGGGGTCGGGGAGGCGGTGGGGCCGGTGGCGGACCCGTCGGAGGGGCGTCACGCGGATCGGCCCCCGCTCCTCCCCGGACCACATTCACCGAGCCGCAGACCGGGCAGGAGAAGCGGCCCGCCCCGGGAACATCGAATTGGGTGCGGCAGGCGCCGCAACGCACCATCACCGATCCTCACCTCCTGCCAGGTCACCAATCGCACCGATCGATGCCAGATAAGCGACTTGCTCGTCAAGTACCGCGCTCACGTCGGCCCGAGGGTAGGTGAACCCGTGGCCCCGGGAAATCTCGGCAACGATATATTCCACGGCCGGCTCGTAGTCGCCCGCCACCGTCACGACAGCACGACTCCGGTTTTTCTGGGCAAGTCCCTGGAGATAAAAGATCTCCCACTCGACGATCCGTTGCACCCCGGCTCGCCCCAATCGGGTCGCCACCTCTTGTTCGAGACGGGGAAAGATGAAGTCGACCGCGTCAGTTACCCCGAAGGTGATCTCCGCCGCCCCGACTCGTGAGGCGTGTTGCCAAATCACCAACGCCGACACCACCAACAAGATCGCGAATAGCGCCACGGCCAGGGCCATCTCGTCTCCTCGAGATCAGAATCCGAGACGTCCAGCAAGCACGGCTCGGTGATAGGCCGGATCGCCAAAGAGGAGCTCGGAACTCTTAGCCCGTTTGAAGTACAGATGGGCGTCGTGCTCCCAGGTGAAGCCGATCCCACCATGGATCTGGATGTTTTCAGCTGCACAGAAAAAGAAAGCCTCCGAGCAGTACGACTTGGCCAGGGGAGCTACTTGCGCCAGTTCTTCGTTGTCCTCGTCTGCCGCCCAGGCCGCGTAATAGGCAGCAGACCGGGCCGATTCCACCTGCACCAGCATGTCGGCACACTTGTGCTTGATCGCCTGGAACGAACCGATGGGTCGACCGAATTGGTGGCGAACCTTGGCGTAATCGACCGACATGTCGAGACACTTCTGGGCTCCCCCGACCTGCTCGGCGGCCAGCGCAACCACTGCCTGGGCCAGCATCCGTTCGATGGCTCCCCACCCTTGACCGACGGCACCAACCAGAGCCTCGGGCCCGACCTCGACCTCGTCGAGCCTCACCTCGGCCAGTTTCCTGGTCATGTCCATAGTTTCCAGCCTCCGGCGGAAGAGACCCGGGCTGGCTCCATCAACTATGAACAAGCTGACCCCTCGCTGAACACGGGCGGCGATTATGAGCATATCGGCGGTGTGACCCTCGAGGACAAAGCTCTTGGTGCCGTTCAGAACGTAACCCTTTTGGGATTCAACGGCGGTGGACTCGACTCCCGACTCTTCCCACGAGCCGTTGGGCTCGGTGAAGGCCACGGTGGCGATGAGATCCCCCGCGGCCAATGCCGGCAGATATATCTGTTTCTGGTCATCGCTGCCGGCCTCGAGCAGCACCTTCGCCGCCATCACGGCCGTCGACAGGTAGGGAGTCGGGTACAGAGCGCGGCCCATTTCTTCGAGCAGGACCACCTGTTCCAGGAAGCCGAACCCTGCGCCACCGTATTGTTCGGGGATGGCCATGGCCTGCCAGCCCATGGCGGCATTCTCTTTCCAAAGAGCAGGGTCATAACCCTCTTCGCCCTCCATCAGGCGCCGGACCACCGACGACGGGCTTTTGTCCTCCAGCCACCTGCGGGCTAGGCGTCGCAGCTCCTCCTGCTCCTCACTAAAGGCGAAGTTCATGAAATAGACGGTAGCTGTAGACACAGGACGTGAGGCGTGAGGCGTGAGGCGTGAGGCGTTAGAAGCATGTCAGAAAGCATCGAGTGGGAGGTTCATCAGGGATCCATCCTCGGTTTCGGCGGCGCCCCTCCGAGCGGCGATTTTGGGACGCACATGCCTAACGAAGAACCGGGCCGAGGCCACCTTTCCGGCAGAGAACGGATCTTGATCGGTCCGTGCCAGGGCCAGTTCGGCGTGACGAAGAAGTTGCCAGGCGATCACGGTCTCCGCCAGCGACTCCAACAGCGAGTTGAGATGGAGGGCTGCCTTGTAGACCTCCTCGGATAGCTCCCGAGCGGCAAACAGATAACCGACGGCCGCCCCCAGATGAGCCTGGGTGTCATCGACCATCTCGCCCAAACGTTCCCGCTCGGAGGCGAGTTGATCGTCGTCGCCGGTCGCCTTGACGAACTCTCCGATCTGGCTGACCAGAAAGGCCACGGTCTGGCCCTGATCCTTCACGATCTTGCGAAAGAACAGGTCCAGCGCCTGGATGCCGGTCGTCCCCTCGTAGATGCTGTCGATCTTCGCATCGCGGATGTACTGCTCGATCGGATAGTCCACGAGGTAGCCGGATCCGCCCAAAACCTGAAGGGAGGTTGCGAGCAGCTCGTAGGCCTTCTCGGATGAGTAGCCCTTGACGAGGGGCAAAAGCAGATCGGTCAGCCTCGCCCAGAGGTCGTCCTCGGGGTGAAGGTCTGCCTGGTCTCGAGTCCAGGCGGCATACGTCCAGAGGGCCCGGAGCCCTTCGGCGTGAGCCTTTTGCAGCATCAGCATCCTGCGGACATCGGGGTGATGGATGATGGGAATCCGGGGCGCCTCGCGATCATTTGCCCTGGCGAGATCGGGACCTTGAATCCGTGCAGTTGCGTAGGCGAGGGCGTTGAGATACCCGGTGGATAGGGTGGCGGCCGACTTGGTGCCGATGGTCATGCGCGCATGGGAGATCACGCGGAACATCTGGCGGATGCCGTCATGAACCCCCCCGAGCAGATAACCCACGGCCGGGCGGCCTGCTCCAAATGTCAGCTCACAAGTAGCGGAGCCCTTCAGACCCATCTTGTGTTCGACGTTGGTGGCAGTGACGCCGTTGCGGTCGCCGAGGCTGCCATCGTCATTTATGAGGTACTTGGGGACTATGAATAAAGAGAGGTTCTTCGTCCCCGGTCCAGCGCCTTCCCTGCGGGCCAGGACGAGGTGGATGATGTTATCGGTGGCATCGTGCTCGCCCCCGGTGATGAAGCGCTTGACACCCTCCAGGTGATAAGTGTTGCCGTCGACCTCAATTGCCCTGGTGGTTCCGGCTCCGACGTCGGAGCCAGCATCGGGTTCAGTTAGCACCATGGTCCCGGCCCACCCACGCTCGACCATCAAACGGGCCAGTTCCTGTTGGTCGGGAGTTCCCTCTTCGAAGATGACACGGGCAAAGAGACCGCCGCCCGCATAGAAGACGGCAGTTGGATTGGCGCCAAGCAGCAACTCCTGGGTCGCCCAAAACAACAGGTGGGGTACTTCAACCCCGCCAAGATCCGGGGGCAGTCCGAATCGATCCCATCCGCCTTCTCGTAGGGCTCGCAGGCTCGCCTGGAGGGCATCCGGCAACTTCACCGTTGAGCCCTCCAGCTCGAGAGGCGTTCGATCGGCGGTTACGAACGAGGCCGCCCATTCGTCCGCTGCTAACCGCTCTAACCCAACCAGCACGGCCCGGGCTGCCTCGCCGTCGAGATCTCCGAAACTTCCCTTGCCGAGGTAATCCTGGAGTCGGTGAACTTCGAAGAGGTTGAACTCAAGGTCACGGAGGTTGGACCGGTAATGGCTCATCAACTCACCTCTGATCTTTGAGTGCTCATTCTAATTTGAGTAAACGATCAAATGCAAGCCAAGAACGCTTTCTTGGGCCACTACCGTTTGCGGGTGACGTACCGGGCCGGGATTGCGACCAGGGAACGAATCCTCGACGCCACCAGGAGCCTCCTGGCCGAAGGGGGACTCGAGATGACCACTGTCAAAGCCATCTGCGACCTGGCCGAGATTCGGCCTGGGAGCTTTTACAACCTCTTTCCATCGAAGGAAGAAGTGGTCCTCACCGTCGTCCGGGAGGCTATCGGAGCGGTCGACCCTGGAGGTCCTGACTCTTCGGAAACGGTGGCCGACCTGGTGCAGGCGTACGTCCGTTTCGTGACCTCTGAACCAGTGATCGCGAGGGTGTATCTGATCGTGGCGGTAACGGGTGGATTGACCGATCGGACGATAGGAAAACGGCTGCTTCGTCATCATCAGTCGCGGGTCGAACGATTTCGACAGGCGATCCTGCGCGAGACCGGCGGATCGGCTCGACGCGCCGAAGAGAAGGCCGAGCAGTTGGTCGCGACGCTTACCGGATTTGCCATGCATGCGGTGCTCAACCCCGACTTCGACCTCCCCAAACAGGCCGAGCGCTTGCTCGAGCACTGATGCCACGGCTGTACCTGTCTCCCCCGGATGTGGGGCTTGCGGAGGCGCAGGCCCTGCAACGGGCGCTGGATGGGGGCTGGGTGGCCCCCCTCGGCCCCGAAGTCGACGCCTTCGAGGCAGAGCTGGCGCAGGCTTCGGGTCGTAAATTCGCTTGCGCGCTTTCCTCGGGGACCGCTGCCCTCCACTTGGCGCTGATCAATGCGGGTGTCGGGGCCGGTGACCAAGTACTGGTTTCCGACCTGACCTTTGCGGCGAGCGCCAATGCCGTTCGCTATGTCGGCGCGGTCCCAGTATTTGTCGACAGCGAAGAGGCCTCGTGGAACATGGATCCGGATCTCCTGGCCGAGGCCCTCGCCGATGGCGGACGCCGCTATCAGGCTGTGATCGTCGTCGATCTCTACGGGCAATGCGCCGACTACGACCGGATCGAAAAGGTTTGCCGCGAAGCAGAAGTCACGCTGATCTCAGACGCCGCCGAGGCCCTGGGAGCCCGCTACCGCGACCACCCGGCAGGCAGCTTCGGAGCCGCGGCGATTCTCTCATTCAACGGCAACAAGATCGTGACCACCAGCGGCGGCGGGGCGCTCGTCACCGATGACGAGGAGGCGGTCACGCATGCCCGATTCCTCGCTACCCAGGCGCGAGACCCCGCCCCGCATTACGAACATTCTCAATTGGGATACAACTACAGGCTTTCCAACCTACTTGCCGCTCTGGGTCGGGCGCAATTGGCTGACCTCAGTCGCCGGGTCGAACGTCGCCGCCAACACAACATCTTCTACCGCACGGCATTGGAGAACATACCGGGGTTCACCTTCATGCCGGAAGCCGAGCAGTGTCGATCAACCTTCTGGCTAACCGCTCTTACGGTTGACCCGGACGTGGCTGGTGTAACTCGAGAGGACCTTCGCCTCCACCTGGAGACCTTGGACATCGAGGCGAGGCCGGTGTGGAAGCCCATGCATCTACAACCGCTTTATCGAGGCTCCACAGTGATCGGGGGCAAGGTGTCGGAAAGGCTTTTCGACCTGGGCCTCTGCCTGCCTTCCGGCTCCAATCTCTCGGACACCGATAGGTCGCGCATCGCCGAGGCCATCAGGCATCGATTGGGCGCTTGACATGGAGCTGGCGATCCAGGTCAGAGGCAGTTACCCAGAAGTCACACGCGCGGCCCGATGGGCTGAGTCGGAGGGCCTGGCTGGCATCGCTCTTCCCGACCACTATCTGGCGGGTGCTGATGCGAGCCTCCCCGCGTACGACCATCTGATTCATTTCGCAGCCCTCGCTCGTGACACTGGGTCCCTTGAGTTGGTCGACTTGGTGTCCCCGATCACGTTTCGTCACCCCGCGGTATATGCCAAGACCGCGGTCACGCTGGCCGAGATCTCCGGCGGTCGATTCGTACTCGGTTTGGGCACCGGCTGGCTGGAGGAGGAGCATCGTTTGTTTGGCTTTGACTTCCCATCACAGGCAATCCGGTTCGAGATGCTCGAAGAAGCGCTCGCCTACGTTCGGGCGTTCTCCTCCGGCGAGGAATTCGTCGGCCAACATTTCCACCTCAAGGCATTCTCATCGAGCCCCCGACCCCCGTTCAAGATCGTGGTGGGCGGGTCGGGGGAACAGCGAACGCCGAGGTTGGCAGGCATGTACGCCGACGAATTCAACCTGTTCCCAAGCCGTGACGGCGATCTCGAGGGGAGGGTTGCCACCTGCCGCCAGGCGGCAACGGATGCCGGTAGGAACCCATCCCATGTACGGCTCAGCTACACCACACCAGTCTTCGCAGGGTCGGACGAGGCTGGCTATCGCCAACTGATCGAATCGGAAGCAGCCGAACGCGGCCGGACGGTCGAACAACTCGAATCGAGGCTGGCGGAGCGCCACATCCCTTTCGGATGGGGCAAACAACTGGCGGAATGCTTGGAGCCCGTGAGAACCGCCGGCGTTACCCGACTCTATCTGCAGGTCGGTACAACCGAGGTGGAGCAGATCGACACCGCCGTGGCCCCCTTCCGGACCTGAGCCTCATCACAGGCGGATATGGTTCACTTCATCGAGGCTGACTAGTTCGAGTTCGATGATTGAGTCGTAGGAGAGGGCCAAGAGCCGATCACCTCCAACCACGATCATCCTGACGATCTGGTTGAACCGTCGGGGCTTGCAGTGGAAGTTGGAGGGTGATCGACGACGCTCTCGACCAGTGTGGGCGTGCCGACAGCACAAGCTGTCATCGCCACCGCGAGGAGTAGAACCGAACACCGTCGCGTCCGCCACCTCCTTCTTTCGATTCGGACGGCAATGTCGGGGCTACGGTTCCCCACGTGGACTTCTCGTTCATGGCCGAGCCACAACTAGGGGGTACCTACGCTGACCTGGCCAGGGCGGCCCGACGGGCACAAGAATCCGGCCTTGTTTCGTTCGCCCGAGCGGATCACTACTACTGGTCAGCCGGACCCAGACCAACAACCGACGCCTTCACCTCCCTTGGGGGATTGACCCGGGAGGTAGACCGAATTCGTCTGGGCATCCTGGTGACGCCGGTGACCTTCCGTCATCCTGCCGTGATAGCCAAGAGCGCGGCGACTCTCGACGAGATGAGCGACGGGCGATTCGACCTGGGAGTTGGCACGGGTTGGATGGAGGCCGAGCACGATGCCTTCGGGATCCCCTTCCCTCCCTGGAAGGAACGGTTTTCCCGGCTGGAAGAGAGCCTTCAATTCATCCGGGCAGCGTTCAACGGCGAGGCGTACGACGGGGCCTACTACCGCACCAACGCCGATGCACTCCCCAGGCCGCGGAACGTTCGGATCATCGTGGGCGGGTCGGGTCCGGAAAAGACGCCGTTGCTGGCGGGGCGCTATGCGGACGAGTACAACCACTTCGCGATAGCCCCCAGTGACCTCGCTCCCAAGATCGCCCGGATGCGTGAAGCCGCTGCCGCCGCCGGCCGCGACCCCGGGTGGATCACGGCGTCGGTGATGGGACCGGCTGTCGTAGCGTCATCAGAGAGCGCCTTCGCCAACATGATGGCCGGGGCGGCACGCTTTCGAAGTGTCACCGTCGAAGCTCTGACCGAGCGATGGAGCAAGGCGGGAATCCCCATGGGTACCCCCGATCAAGTGAGCCCTGCCTTCGCTGCTTTTGAGCAGGCCGGAGTGGAGAAGTACTACCTGCAGTGGCTAGATCTGACCGACCATCGAGGAATCGACGAACTTCTGGCCGCCGTCTCGTCGATCACCTAAAGGCTCCGGCCCGGCCAAATCGGACTCTTGAAGAGCTGTATTGATTTGCCCACCGCCCGGCTAGATTTGGCCGGGGAGATTTGGGAGTGGAGTTGTCGGAGGCGGGCGAACACATCTTTGGCGCGAGTTGCCGCGGGCCGTCGCGGTCGACATCCGATGGTATGACGTGATATTCAACTCGCTCGAGTTCGTCGTCTTCCTGCCACTGGTTCTGATCGCCTATTTCCGCCTGCGGCATAAGGGTCAGAACCTCATGCTTCTCATTGCCTCCTACGTGTTCTACGGGTGGTGGGATTACCGCTTCCTGGCTCTGCTGGCCTTCTCAACATTCGTCGACTTTGCTGTCGGCCACTATCTGGGACGAACCGAGGATCCCAAGACCCGAAAGCGTCTTCTGATCACCAGCGTCGTGGTCAACCTGGCCGCTCTTGGATCCTTTAAGTATTTCAATTTCTTCGTCGACTCCGCCGGCGCGGTGCTGGAACGTTTAGGCCTGAGCGCCAACTTGCCGACACTTCGCATCATTCTCCCGGTCGGGATCTCCTTCTACACGTTTCAGTCGATGTCCTATGCGTTCGACGTCTATCGAAGACGGCTGGAACCAGCCAGAAGCCCCCTGGACTTCGCGCTTTATGTCGCTTATTTCCCGCAACTGGTGGCAGGACCCATCGAACGCGCCCAGGCACTGCTCCCGCAGATCACCAGGCCGCGGGTTCGCCCTACTTCGAGCCAGGTGTCATCGGGTCTCTTGTTGATACTGATAGGTCTCTTCAAGAAAGTGGCCATCGCCGACGTGATGGCACCGATCGTGGAGTCGGCCTTCGCTACTCCGAAGGCGAATTCTTCGATTGCCCTGCTCGTGGGCCTCTATGCCTTCGCGCTCCAGATCTATGGTGACTTCTCGGGTTATACCGACATCGCCCGGGGGACCTCACGCCTCCTGGGCATCGAGCTGATGGAGAACTTCAGCCAGCCCTATCTTTCGCGCAACATCACCGCCTTCTGGCGAACCTGGCACATCTCGCTCTCCACCTGGCTCTACGATTACCTCTACATCCCCCTGGGTGGAAACCGCAAGGGGCGGCTGGCGACATACCGCAACCTCATGATCGTGATGTTGCTGGGGGGCCTGTGGCACGGGGCTGCCTGGACGTTCGTCATTTGGGGAGGGCTGCATGGCATCTACCTCGCTATTCACCGATGGCGTGGCAAATACGTCCCGCGTGGCTACCAGGGACGCTTTGTCCTGCGCCGCGACATCATTCCTGCCCTGGCCACCTTCCACCTGGTTGCCTTCGCATGGATATTCTTTCGAGCCGACAGCCTTTCCACGGCGATTTCGTACGTTCAGCGGCTATTCCAGTTCCGAATTGCCGTCCCGGACCCCAATAGCCTGATCCTCGTCGCCGCCGCGGCGCTGGCGGTCGTGTCGATTGACCTGTGGCAACGTAACTCCGGCAGCCATGAAGTGATGCTGCAATGGCGTCCGGCTTGGCAGGGACTGGCCTACGCCAGCCTGCTTCTTGCCATAGTCGTCTTTAGCGGCGGCCCCGTCACACCCTTCATCTACTTCCAGTTTTGAGATGACAGGCCACCCTTCCGCTCTTTCCAGCCCACCCCGACGTAGGTGGGTCGTGGTTACGGTCTTTGTGGTCGCCTCGCTGCTTCTGGCCGAGATAATCGCCCGGGCGGTCGAACCATCGCTTCCTCCTCCGGATCAGTGGCCCACCACTCAGACCGAAGCCAAGGCAGATCAGATTGCACAGCTGGCCGCTGATGGCTCACCCATCGACGTCGTCTTCCTTGGCTCATCAGTGGTTGTTCAAGGTGTCGATCCAGTTGCCTTCAACAAGGCTGCTGGTGATCTCACAAGCTACAACGCGGCCCTGGACGGAGCATCGTTGCGGTCGGTTGAAGTCTGGGCAAGAGATGTGGTGTTTCCCAATCTTGACCCGAAAGTGGTGGTCATCGGAATCACAACCCGGGACATGAACGACCAAGGCGTATCTCAGCAGGAGTTCTACCGAAGTTTGCTGGCATCGAGTGGCCTCGAAACACTCGGGCCCAAGAGCGGTGTCACCCGGCTGCTCAACGAGATCACCAGCCTGTCGGCTTTGGTGCGAATCCGTCCGTTTCTCAGACAACCCGGGACGACTCTCCAGCACGTGCTCGGACAGGACGAGGAGGTGGAGCTCCTCCCCGGGCCGTTCGGGGCTGCCCCGGTTGACGACCGGGCGTTTCTGTACGACTCCTCCGAATCCTGGCGTAATTTCTGGCGAACCCGGCACTTCAACGACTTCATTATGGGCGGTCAAGAGCTTTCCGCCCTTCATGCCCTGATCACAATGGCCGTTGAGCAAGAGCGGGTGGTCTTCCTGGTCGAGATGCCGTTCCACGATGATTACCTGACGGTCCAACCAAACGGGGGGGCTGCGGTCCAACGGTTGCACGATGTGCTCGCCAGCATCGACTACGGCGCTGCTTTCGGACTCATTCCCTTGGAAGACCAATATGGATCCGAGGCGTTCCGAGATCCCGCTCATTTGAATCCGACCGGAGCCGAAACCCTTGCAGCGGAGCTGGCAGCCTACGTATCCGACTCAGTCCCGGTTTCCACCTTGAGAACCCGGGCGGGGATCCAGCCCTAGGTGAGATCGATCGCCGTCTTGGGATTCAAGGCACCACTAGGCATTGATGGCGGAGAACCACTTGTCGGCCATCTTTATGTAACCGGCCTCCGTGGGGTGAATGCCGTCCCTTAAATCGGTACTCACGTTGAACCCTGTGTTCTGATCAACCGCGATAACAGGGGAGGCCCCTGTGTTCATCTCCCCTGCGAGGGTCGAAATGGCGGCATTCAATTCGGTGACCTGTGGCTCCATTCCCTGAATAGGAATGATCTGGGCGATGTATACCACGACCTCAGGGTTGGCCAGACGCAACTGTTCGACGATTCTCTGTAGGTTCCGTTTGACCCGGCTGGGAGCCACACCCCTCAGCAGATCATTGGTGCCGGCGTGCAGCAAAACCACATCGGGATCGGCTTGCTGAGCAAACAAATTTGCGTATCTGCCGATCTTCCTGGTGGTCCAACCTGAGTGACCTTCGTGGTCTTGGTCAAAATCGGGATACAACGGCTCAGCCGCCCGGCCCTTGACGCCGTGCATCGATCCCACGAAGTCGACGCTGTAGCCGGCGTTCAAAAGGTTGTGCCACAGGAAATAGCGATAAGTCGCATCCCCGTTGGCTCCCTCCGTTATCGAATCGCCCAGGGGCATGATTCGCACCGGCTCCTCGGCCATGGCAGGAATGGGCGCCCACATCACGCTCAACAGGACAATCAGAAGGGTGACGAGTCGCACCGGCCTCCCAGAATGCCTCAGCCGGCGTCGACCGTCATTGGTCATTCCATCGCCTCCCTGCCATCGAGCCCGCACTTGCGAGCGCATGGTACAGGACGAATGGCTCGGGTCGGGATAGGGCTTCCAGACCTATCTGATCTGGGCGGGGGCATCACACAGAAATATCGCCCCAAATCGGATGGACCGCTTCCTCCAGGGCGGCAATTCGGATAGGAAAGACGGAATCCGGGGTGCCTGCCGCCGCCCATACGGGATCGTGACGTTTGAGTTGCGGATCTGCGAAGACTCGCAGTGGAGTCGGATAACCGATGGGCGGAGTCCCGCCTGCCACGAATCCCGTGGCCACCCTGGCCTCGTCCAAACCGGCTCTGCGGGCCTCCTTGCCTCCAGCCAGTTCCGCCAGCCGATCTGGGTTTAGGCGTAGGTCACCTGGCACGAGGGCGACGACCGGCTCGTTGTCAACGAAGAAAACCAGCGACTTGACGATGGCTGCCACCGGGCATCCGATGGCGGCGGCCGCGTCGGTGGCGGTCTTGGTCCCTTGGGGGAATCGGTGGACGGCAATATTGAGGCCGAGGGCGGCGCCAGCTTCGATCACCCGACTAACCGAGTATCCGGTGGACATGGCGGGGGGGTATAACCGGAAGGTGTCGTGCCCGCAAAAGTACGTCGCGTGTCGTATAGACCGGGCACTCCTTTTTGCATAGTCTGAATCTTGTTCAGAGGACTGGGAAGCTGTAGGAGGTTTTATGACTGAACCAGAGGATCGAGGTCTCACCCGTCGAGAGATGCTCCGCAAAGGCGTGATAACGGGTGGAGCCGCCCTTGCCTGGGCAACGCCGGTGGTGACAACGATCGGTATCAACTCGGCAATGGCATCGACCACGAGCCCCGTCACCACGACGTCTACCACCACGACCACTGTGGTCGGCGGCCTTTCGTACATCGCCATCAACTTCACGTGTGGCACTTCCACCGTGTACTACTCCAAGTTCGACGAAGAAGGTTGGAGCGGTGGCGCCGGGCAGGTTGAGAGCCAGTGCCCGGGCATAACTACCGACAACGGTGTTGACGCCGGTGCGCTGGGATTTACCGCCAATTTGTCCACCGGTGCGGTCTCGGCAGGCACCTCTAACTGCACCATTATCAGAGTCGGCAGGAAGGGCGGTCAGGACTGCGTCGTCACCTGATAGACCGTTCGACCAACCACCCAGCACCCACTTGGTGCTGGGTGGTTTTTTTTTGAGGGTCGGCATTTCCCCTATGCCCGTGGTGGAAATTACTCTTATAAGCGGTGAGCAATGATCTGCTTCGGATTGAGGACCTGCGAGTAAGCGCCGGAGGCACCGAAATCTTGCATGGGGTCGACCTGGCCGTGGGAGCAGGTGAGATCCACGCCCTCATGGGGCCGAACGGCTCCGGCAAGAGCACCTTGGCCAATGTCCTGGCGGGTCACCCCGGCTATCAGGTGACGAGCGGCAGGATCCTCTTCAAGGGTGAGGACATCACCAGGCTCCGGGTCGACGCCCGCGCCAGAAAAGGTCTGTTCCTGGCGTTCCAATATCCTGAGGAGATTCCGGGCGTCTCCGTGGTCCAGTTTCTGCGACAGGCGCTCTCCAACCGAACCGGGATCGACCTCACGGTCCTGGAACTGCGGCTCAAGGTAATGGACGCCATGAAGGACCTGGGCATCTCGTCAGGGTTCGCCGACCGCTACCTCAACGAAGGCTTCTCGGGTGGTGAGCGGAAGAGAAACGAAGTCCTGCAAATGGCAGTGCTCGAGCCCGAGATGGCCATCCTGGACGAGACCGACTCCGGACTCGACATCGACGCCCTCCGCACGGTCGCCGAAGGTGTCAACAGACTCACTACTCCCGAACGAGGATTCTTGATCATCACCCACTATCAACGGCTGCTCGATTACGTGACGCCTCAGCGGGTCCACATTCTCATCGAGGGGCGAATCGTCGAGGCTGGTGGTCCCGAGTTGGCGGCCAGACTTGAGGCGGAGGGGTATGACGCATTTCGTGATCAGGTGAGTGCATGATCGAAACCAGGGCAGACTTCCCCGCTTTTGCCGCCGGGGCCGGCCACTTTCTCGACTCGGCTGCATCGTCCCTCAAGCCTGCGGTCGTCGTCCAGGCGATGGCGCAGTTCGCCACCACGACCTACGCCAATGTGCACAGGGGGGCCTATCGCC
>Ga0326597_10006202_pt1 | contig 16429 bp, 11 predicted proteins | sample RVTome_12_FD_203789 | JGI IMG/M metagenome (GOLD analysis project Ga0326597, IMG submission 203789) | Soil microbial communities from uranium-contaminated site in the Upper Colorado River Basin, Wyoming, United States - RVT100D185 | ecosystem: Environmental > Terrestrial > Soil > Contaminated >...
CGGGATGAGGTCTTCATCGACCCAGCCCCAAACCAACTTTTGCAGCGCGACGCACTGGCGGAATTCCTCCAGCGAGGTGCAGTCGCGAATTGTGATGGGTTCCTTCATGACGCTACAGACCGTCGAGCGGGAAGCCACGGCATGATTTGTATGCCGTGGGTCCGTACCGGATAAACCCCACGACACAGACATCGTGCCGTGGCTACTGCGCTAACGCGGGAAATCGCCGCTGGCCGCTTTGGAGCGGGTCCAGAGGGCATCCATTTCTTCGAGGGTGGCCTCGCGCGGCGACTTCCCCGCCCTGGCCAACTCGTGCTCGATCCATTGGAACCGTGCTCGAAACTTGCGATTGGTTTTTCGCAGAGCGCTCTCCGGATCCACTTTCAGGAACCGCGCTACATTCACGGCGGTGAAGAGCAAATCGCCGGCTTCGTCTTCGAGCGCGGCGAAGCGCGACAAGTCCTCGCTGGCTGGCTTGCCCGGCGGGCTTTCCCCCGCGTTGGCCGCCGTGTCTGTCCACGCAGGGGCCAAGCCATCGCGTCCCGCTTCCGCTGAAAGCTCGGCCATCTCTTCGCTCAGCTTGGCGAATAAATCTTCGAGGCGCTTCCAGTCAAAACCAACATGCGCCGCGCGCGAGCTCAACTGGTAGGCTTCCATCACCGATGGGATGCTGGAAGAAACGCCGTCGAGCACCGATTTGGGAGACTGGTATTGTTTGCCGCTCTCGGCGAGCTGTTGTTTTTTTTCTTCTGATTTCAACTTTTCCCAATTGCGCAGGACATCGGCGGCCGTCGCAGCCTGCGCGTCCCCGAACACATGAGGATGGCGGCGAATCATTTTGGCGTGGACGCGTTCAATCACGTCTTCGATGGTGAAGTGGCCATCCTCGCCGGCCATCTGGGCGAAGAAAACGACTTGCAGCATCAGGTCCCCGAGTTCGCTTGCCAGCTCATTCCAGTCCCGCCGCCCGATGGCATCCACCACCTCGTAAGTCTCTTCGAGCAGAAACGGTTTGATAGTGTCGTAGGTTTGCTCGCGATCCCACGGGCATCCGCCCGGCGAGCGCAGGCGCGCCATCAGTTCAACAAGTTTTGGAAACTGCGAATCGGGCATGGACGTCATTCCTTACTCTGCGGGCCTTATGCAGGGCCTCACTCGGCGGGAGCCGGAAGCGTGCGCCAGATCACGCTGTCGGCCCGGGTGGGCTGGGAGATTCGACCGGGCGGTACTCGCTAAAGAATCGGAGCAGTTGCAGGAAAATGGCGAAGATCACCGGCCCCACCAGAATCCCGATGAACCCAAACATCTGCGTGCCGCCAATGATGCCGATCAGGACCACCACCGGATGCACCTGAGAATGCATGGCGATCAGGCGCGGCTTAATCAAGTTGTCGACATTCATGACCACGACCGCGCCATAGATCAGCAACCCGACGCCTTGCCACGTCTCTCCTGCCATCAATTTCAGCACAGCAGCAGGGCCCCACACCAGAGGGGTCCCGACAAACGGAAAAAACGACAGCAGGGTCATCAGCAGGGTCAGCAGCGCCGGGTTCGGAACTTGAAATATCAGCAACCCGATGCCTCCGAGAAGCCCCTGGACCACAGCCGTCAGCACCTGTCCGAAGAAAATCGCCCGCACAATTTCGGCGACCTCGCGGCTCATTTCGGATTTTAGCTTCTCCGGCAAGGGCAGCGTGGCAATAAACGTGTTCCAAAAAACCGCACCTTCCTTTGTAAAGTAGTAGAAAACAAACAAACACACAAAGATGCCCAGGCTGATGTGGAAAACCGATCCGAAGAAAGCAGGAATCGATTCCACCAGATAGTCGCGCGCCTGCTCGATCAATTCGAACATCCAGCTCGACACCATTCCCGCCTCGTGAGCCACGAGCCAGTTGCGTGCCTTCTCGATCATCTGGCTGGCCCGCTCCGGTTGCAGCGTGGAACCCAACTCGCGCGTCACCTGCTGCGTAGTCAATATCACGGGAATAGCAAAGGTGATGACCGCTATCAATGTCAACAGCGTTGCACGGACGCTGTCCGATGGGATGGCTTTGGCGAGCCGGCGATTTACCGGATGGAAAACGTAGGCCAGCAGAATCGCGACCGTTACATACGGGAAGACCGGCCAGATCAGCAGGATGGTAAGAGTGAGAAACCCTACCAGAAAAAAAAGAATATAGCCAATGCCGCCGACGGAGCGATCCGATTCTCTGCGACCCGCTCTCACAGTTTTCGCTTTCCGGCCTCTGATGGCGCCTGCACTGGATTGCCCTCCGGCTGCATGGGAGTGGGAATCAGAGCCTCATTCTCGGATAAGCTGAGCGCAAAGGCAAGCCCTGGGCGCCTTCTTGCCTGCGATGAAAGTTGACAGCAATGGAAGCCGGACAGTAAACTTTTTCACGTGGCCAGGTAGCTCAGTCGGTAGAGCGCAGCCCTGAAAAGGCTGGCGTCGGCGGTTCGATTCCGTCCCTGGCCACCATGTCTTTCAAAGAGTTACACGCCTCTCCCTCTATAGAACGCCCGCCCTGGAGTCCAAATGGAGTCCAAGAATTTTCGAACATGCTCTGGCTACTCCCGCTTATTTGATCGTGCAAACCCTCTCCCGAGCGACGAAGCAAATGGTTCATCGATGAATTTACTAGGTATTTCGAGGAACTCGCCACAACATGAAACCCTGAATCTGCGGGTAACATTCGGCACCTGATAGATTGACCCATTCTGCTGGCTTGAGTAATTGAATCTGAATCCAGTATGCTTACCCCCGTGAACAACTCCACCCATACAATCACAGATGTCCTTAAAGGCTCGGAATACGCCCTCACAATTTTCTCGGAACAGGAAATCAAAGCTGTCAAACTTTTCGACAAAGGTGGCAAGCCGTACATGACCTGCATCGTAAGCGAAAAGCCGCGACCGGCCAAACCCGAGGAGATCGTCCGACAGCTCTATTTGCGCAAGCTCATGGATTACTACGGTTACCCGAAAGAGCGCATAGCTATTGAAAAGCCGGTTTACTTCGGTTCCGCAGTCCATGAAAAGGCGGCGGATATCGTTGTTTGGGAAAAGGACGCCCCAACCACACCGTACATCATCGTCGAAGTTAAAAGGCCGAAGCGCTAAGGATGGCCTGGAGCAATTGAAAGCGTACTGCAACGCAGAAGGCTCTCCGATGGGCGTTTGGACGAACGGTGCCGAGACAATAGCTCTCCACCGCGAAGACCCTAATATTTTCCGGAACTTACCGGACATTCCGAAGGTGACACAGAAACTCTCGGATCTCCTCACGAAACGCTGGACGCTCGAAGACCTTGAACGTGAAAACAAGCTCGTCATAGAACGACGCTCCCTAAAGAGCGTCATCCTTGACATGGAAGACCTTGTTCTCGCTAACGCGGGCGTGGACGCTTTCGATGAGGTCTTCAAGCTGATCTACGCCAAGCTCTACGATGAATGGCAAGCAGCACGCGGCGGCAAAGGCAAGCGCTTCCTTGAATTCCGCATCGGCGGCTCGACGGCCCGCGAGTTTGCGGAAAAGCTGGATACGCTATTTAAGAAAGCCATGTCGGAATGGCCAGGCGTCTTCGTGGAGGGTGAGCGCATCAATCTTGAACCCGACCACCTCAAAGTTTGTGGATCTTTCCTCGAAGACATAAAGCTGTTTAATTCCAATCTCCAAGTCATTGACGAAGCGTTCGAGTACCTCTCCCTCAAGGCTGCCAAAGGGGAGAAGGGCCAGTACTTCACGCCACGCCATGTCATTGATATGTGCGTCAAGATGCTCAACCCGACTGTGGACGAATACGTCATTGACACCGCTGCCGGTTCCTGCGGCTTCACGGTCCACTCCATTTTCCACGTCTGGGGTGACGTATTTACCGCCAAAGGCCCGGAACGCTGGCAGTCCGACTACGCCGCAACACATGTCTACGGTATTGATTTCGATCCTCGATCTGTCAAGATCGCCCGCGCCCTCAACCTGATTGCCGGGGATGGTAGGACGAACGTCTATCGCGCCAACACGCTCGACCCGAAGATGTGGACGGAAGAAGTTCGCGTGGGCCTTAGCCAGCGCCTGCGGCGGCTCAAAGACCCGGAACGCGACAAGTGGAATCGGGAGAACTTCCGTTACTTCAACTTCGATGTACTGCTTACCAATCCGCCGTTTGCGGGTGACATCAAAGACACGCGCCTACTGCATCAATACGAACTCGCCAGGAAACCTAAAGGTGGCTGGGAAACAACTGTCGGGCGCGACCTTCTTTTCATCGAGCGCAATCTTGAGTTTCTCAAGCCCGGCGGACGTGCCGCAATCGTGTTACCACAAGGTCGTTTCAACAACTCCAGTGACGAACGCCTGCGCCGTTGGATTGCAGACAAGGCTCGTATTTTCGCCGTTGTCGGACTCCATCAAAACACCTTCAAGCCTCATGCCGGTACGAAGACGAGTGTATTGTTCGTGCAGACTTGGAATGACGACCCGAAGAGCCCGACACACGATCCCAAAACCGGGGATTATCCCGTGTTCCTTGCGACAAGCGAGAAGTCAGGCAAGGACACGTCAGGTGACTATGTGTGCAAAATCGGCTCGGATAATGCCCCGATGCTCGACCAACACGGTCATATGATCGTCGAGCACGACCTCGATCAGATTGCCGATGGCTTCATCGAGTGGGGGCGCAAGCAAGCACTCCCCTTCTGTAAGGAGCAATAGTGGCTGTCTGGAGTGTGGTCAAGATTTCGCAGTTCGTTGGCGCGTTTCGCCTCGATGCCGAGTTCTGGCAGCCTGACTACCTCACCGTCGAGCGTGCAGTTGAGAAGGTTCTCCACCTGCGCCTTGGAGAACTTGTAACCTCACTTCGCAAGGGCGTCTTCAACATTCTCGCTGAGTCGTACGTGGAGCAAGGCATTCCCTTCTATCGCTCCTCAAATGTTGGTCAGATCATTCCAAAAGAAGCTGGCTTAGCTTTCATAACCCCAGCAAAGCATGTACTTGAGTGGAAGACCGGTCTTAAGCGTGGGGACATCATGCTGGCAAAGACGGGTAAGGAAGCCGCTTCTGTGGTTCTTTGCGAAGAATGCAACATCAGCCAAGATGTGATCGGGATTCGTGTGGATCGCAAGAAAGTGAACCCCTTCTACCTGGCGGTCTTCCTCAATACAAGCCCCGGCATGTTGCAAATGCGCCGTTGGTTTCAAGGCCAGGTACAACTTCGCCTGTCGTTGCCAGACGCCCGCCAGATTCTTGTGCCAATTCTGCCTGAGAGCCTTCAGAAACGGATCGAAGACTCAGTGCATCAGGCAGAGAGGGAATACGCGAACGCTTTGGAGGGCATGTCGGAGGCGGAGCGGCTGCTTGCTTCGGCGCTCGGCCTCAATAAGCTTGACCTCTCGCCGAATTTGTTCTACGAGCGCCCGTGTCTAGACTTGATTGTCGCCCGGCGGTTCGACGCGGAATATTTCCAGCCAAAATACGACACCCTCCTCAGCGCCATTCGCAGACACGGCGCGGTACGCTTAGGCGATGCCGTACGTCAACCTGTTCGACGTGGCATTTCACCGACCTATTTCGATGACGGCGATCTCACGGTCATTAACAGCCAACAAGTCGGTAAGGTAGCTGTAGAACTGGACGACAATCGCATGACACGCGAGGCACTGTTCGACTTAAAGTCAGAGGATAACCGTACAGGTGTTGTGCGCAAAGGAGATGTACTACTCAATTCCACGGGTCGCATCACTATTGGGCGATGTCAATGTCTCCTAGACGATGTAGTCGCCGTCGTTGACAACCATATCGCCATCATTCGACCGCAAGCAGACCTCGATCCGGTTTATCTGGCCAGCTTCCTAAACACAATGCCCGGCTTGATGCAAACTGAGCGAGGCTACACCGGGTCATCTGGTCAAATCGAGTTGCGGCCTGATGTTATAGAGGACTATCTGATTTGGAAGGCACCCCAGAAACTCCAGCTTGCGATTCGTCAGCAGATAGAACGGGCCCACGCCGCCCGCCGCGAGGGCCGCCGACTTCTTCAACAAGCCAAAGTTGAAATCGAGCGACTGATTCTCGGCTCAGCCAAGAAAAACCAAAACCATGTCCGCTCCTCGTGACATCGCCGACTCGCTCGAAAGCGTGATCTCCACCTACTTCTCGGACGTGCGGCACAAGCTGCGCGCAGCATTCATTCTACAAGACGAATTGGTTGAGATGTCCTGCAAAGCAAAGGCCCGCGTTGCACATCCCACTCTAGGAAGAATTACTTTCGTACCCTTGCTTAAATTGCCCGCCGTCGGCCTAGACCCGACCACGACAGCGCTTGGTGCAACCTTGGAGCGCAACCACGACATCCGTAACCAACTTCTACACGGCAATGCAGCATTCACAGTGGATGACCAGCATTGTGCCGATGCTATTTTGGATACCGTTCAAACGATTGAGCATTGTTTTCCGAATACTCGCGCTGCATTGGCTATCCGGGTGGCAGTGGGATCAACTTCCCAGATCGCCGTTTCGGGATAGCCTCCGAGTCGCCGACGATACACCCGAATGGTTGTTGACGGCACACTCGGGCACTATCCCTCACAGAAGTTCTTCGCTTCAGCAATGGTCAGCGGTCATGGAGGGCCGTTCGCCATGAAGAAGAACCGGTCACAAAGGAAAAAACGGACAGCAACGAAGGAAATCCTTCGGCTGCCCGATCTGGACCAGGCGAAAGCCGCCCTGCTGCTCGCCTGCGGTTTACGAAGGCTCGAGGTCGTCGAGTTGACTTTCGACCATCTACAGCAACGCGATGAGCACTGGGCGATCGTGAACCTTTTCGGGAAGGCAGGCCACGTTCGCACGATCCCGCTTCCCGCTTGGGTCAAGCAAATAGTGGATGATCGACTCACAACCGCTGGTATCAGCAACGGGAAGTTGTTTCGCCGCGTGAGTAACGACCAAGCGATACCTGGGGTGCAAACGGCGCAACCAGGTTGCGGTCAACGATCGCCTCGGTATCGAGCCAAACGCTTGAGGGGTGACCACGAAGGGACACATTCAGCCAGGAGTAACGGAGGTCCCCTCAACACGATGGCGTGACTCGGGATTTATGTTGCGCGACGATCAATTTCCAGGATGCCAAATATATGCGCGACAAGCGCGACAAAGCGCTTGACAATAGGCATCGCCCTATCTAGAATCGGCTCATTTGCGGGCAATGCCGGAGGATGTCTGGTAAAGCGAAAATGTCATTGATGGCTTCGCCAGGGGGTTGCCGCGCCCTACCAAACAGTACGACCGAAGCAGGAGGGTCAATGCGTTCATCTACAAAATTCATTTGGGGAGTTGTCGGAGTGATGCTGTTTGCCCTGTCGGCTCTGTCACAAGACCGGCTGACGGTTCCCGCCATACTGGTCAGTTACCCCACCATGATTATTTACAACGGCAAGATCATGACGATGGATGACGAGTCCACCACCCTGCGGGTGGGGACGGTAGTCCAGGCCATGGCAGTGCGCGGCAAGGAAATTTTTGCAATCGGGACAAACGATGAAATCTTGGCGTTAGCCGGGCCGAGCACCGAGCGCATTGACCTCAAGGACCGGACGGTGATTCCTGGAATCATCGATTCTCACACCCATATTCACAACGGCGAAGTGAACTACTGGATTTCGCAGCATCCGGAAATTCTGGAGAAATATTCCCGGCAGTTCACGATTCCTGGCAAGACCAACCAGGAAATCTACAAAGGGATCGAAATCGTTCTCAAAGAGAACATGGCTACTGCGCCCCCGGGCCAGTGGGCTTTCCTCCAGTTGAATACTAATGATGGAGGGTCCGGAATGGGCCAGGGCGTCAAGTTTGTCCAAGACCACGCCATGAAGCTGGCCGATCTCAACAAGCTGGCCCCGAAGAACCCCGTTTTCATGGCGGCGCATCCGGCCTACATGATCAACGACGCCGCCAGGAAGGCGATCCGGGACCTCTATGGATTTGAGCCCCTGGTGGGCGTGGGCGAGGAGATGGATGAGAATCAGCAGGGGGGGTTGGTATTGTACGGCCGGGGACTGATCGTGGACGGATACTTCAAGGACCACATCCCGGAGCTGTCCCAGATCGTGCATGACGGCTTGCTGAAGAACGCCGCCGCGGGCATCACAACCTTTACGTCGCACATGATGGGCCTGCGGTTTATGGACGCCTACCGCTACCTGGAAGCCAAGAACGACCTGCCGATCCGCTTTGCCTACACCCATTACTACGGCTTCCAGGACAATCCCGACCCGGCCAACTTCTACCGTCGTCTAGGCGATATGGCGGGCTTCGGGAGCAGCGATTATCTTTGGACCACTGGAGTCGGCGTGGGGAATATTGATGACGGCCCACCGATGTTCTGTTCTTCCATGGAAGCCCCGCAAGAAGTCAAGAAACGGGAGTATTGCAAGAATGCTCCGGGGACCTCGCAGGGGGCAGGCATCTATGCCGCCATTCTCTCTCGCGAGCGGGTCTCCTTGGGCCATGCCTATGCCGACAAAGGCGTGGATTACTTTATGGATGCGATTGAACAGTCGATGAAGGAGCAACCGGGCTTCACGCTGGACTATATCCGCTCGCGCCGTTTCAGCTCCGACCATTGCGGGTTTTATCCGCGGCCAGACCAGATTCCCCGGATGGCCAAGCTCGGTTACTACGTCAGTTGCGGGGGCAACGTGCTGGACCGCTCCTACCCTTGGTTGAAGCTCTATGGACTGCAGAAATACGAGGAGTGGATCGCACCCATCAAGAATCTTGTGGAGGGTGGGGTGCGGGTGGTTTATGAGAACGAGGCTGGCATTCAGGGAACCAAGGGCAGGACGTACTTCAACGATGTCGTGCCGTTGATTACTCGCAAGAACCACGCCGGGCAAATGGTGGCCCCGAATCAGGCGGTGGATCGCATTATCCTGATGAAGATGATGACCGTCTGGCCCTCTTACTATATGTTGAAAGAGGACAAGATCGGTACTTTGACTCCTGGGAAATGGGCCGATTTCCTAGTCTTGAACAAGGACTACTTCACGGTGCCCGTGGAAGAGATCGCCAACACGTATCCGTATATGACGGTGGTTGGCGGCAAGATCACCTTCGTGCATAAGGATTACGCCCCGGAGATCGGAAAACAACCCGTGGGGATTCAGATCGAGTTCGACAACAGCCCCCGCTACGAGTAGGGTTCCGTAGGGCGGTTGGTTACAACAACGAGCGCAAGGAAGCTGCTTCGAGAACGATACGAGATGCCCGGTCTGTGAAAGGAGAATTATGATGAAATCCGTTACACGAATCCTGTGGGTTGCCTGCATGCTGGGCGGCATTGCCGCGGCGCAAGAAAGGCAGAATGTTCCGGTAGCAATTATTGCCTATCCGGATATGATTCTGTACAACGGCAAGATCGTCACCATGGAGGATGCCGGCTTCAACCAGTCCTTGGGGCGAACCGTGCAGGCATTGGCGATCCGCGACCGAAAGATCCAGGCTCTCGGCAGCAACGATCTGATCCTCTCCTACGCCGGACCCAACACCACGAAGATAGACGTTAAAGGCCGGACCGTGATTCCGGGTATTGTGGACCCTCATACCCACATCCACAACGGCGAGGTGAGCTGGTGGGTCAGCCAGAATCCAGCTGCCTTCGAGACGATGGGCAAGAAGTTTTCGGTAGGGGGAGCTACTTCCGAGGAACTCAAGAAGGGGATCGAGTTGGTCTTGAAAGAGCGGGCGACGACTATGCCGGAAGACCAATGGGTGTTCATCAATCTGCCGACCAACGACCCAAAGAATCCCGGCTCCGGTACGGGGTTCGGCGTAAATTTTCTGCAAAAGAAGGATATGCCGTTGCGGGACATTGATGCCTTGGATTCCAAACACCCCGTCTTCCTTGCGGCCCACCCGGCCTACACGATTAATACGGCGGCCAAGAACGCCATCGAGAAAATCTATGGATACCAGCCGCCGATCGAAACGGCCGACGAGGACGGCTTCGGCGAGTTGACGGAATATGAGCGGTCCTTGATGGTGGACGTGTATTTCCGACCCCGGGTGAAGGAACTGGCGGACATCGTGGAGAACGGACTGCGCAAGAATGCAGCCGTCGGCATCACTACCTTCTCCTCACACATGATGGGCCTGCAGTTCCTGAATGTTTATCAGATACTGTCACAGGAAGACCGCCAGCCCGTGCGGTATGCCTATACTAATTATTTTGGATTTCAGGACAATCCAGACCCCTCTGCCTATTATATGAGGTTAGGCGACATGGCTGGCCTGGGAAATGACTATTTTTGGTCCGGCGGCGTGGGCTTGGGCTACATTGATTCCGGACCGCCGATGTTTTGCAGCACCATGGAGGCGCCCAAGGCAGTGAAGGACCGGGAGTGGTGCCGCAATGCCCCCGGGACCGCCCTTTCCAAGGCCATTCTCACCGCCATCCTGGCGAAAGCGCGCGTGGCGGTGGGTCATGCTTACGGCGACAAAGGGGTGGACTATGTCATGGACGCCGTAGAACAGGCCATGAAAATGGACCCCACGATCACGCTCGACTATGTGCGCTCACGGCGCTTCAGCTCCGACCATTGCGGCTTCTATCCCCGCCCCGCCCAGCTCCCGCGCATGGCCCATCTGGGCTGGTATGTCAGCTGCGGCGGCAACGTTATCAGCCGGAGCTACCCCTGGCTCAAGGAGTACGGGATGCAATATGCGAATTGGATTGCACCGGTCAAGAGCTTAATCAATGCACGCATCAAGACGGTTTACGAAAACGAAGCCGGAGTGAATGGAAATAACAGTGGCACCTACTGGCAAGATGGCTACGCCCTGATTTCGAGGAAGAACGATTACGGCGAGATGGTGGCTCCGCACGAAGCCATTGATCGCATAACCCTGATGAAGATGTCCACGATCTGGCCGGCCGAATATGTGCTGCGCGAGAAGCAACTCGGCACGCTGGAGGCGGGCAAGCTCGCGGATCTGCTAGTGTTGAACAAGGATTATTTCACTATACCCGAAGCGGAAATCCCCGATGTTTATCCGGTCATGACTGTGGTGGGTGGCAGGATCGAAGTCTTGAGAGAGGAATATGCCAAGGAATTGGGGCGGCAGCCAGTCGGACCGCAACTTAACTTTGTGAGGAGAAACCGTTACGGGACGGCAGCTGAGTAGACTGGAAACGCTAGCTGGCTGGCCGGGCTGGGCGACTCAGGTGCTTTCCAGAGTTGCGAAGCGAAATTGGGTTCGAGGAAGGTGTGTCGCGAAGTGGTGGAAGAACGAGTGGCAGCACAAAATATTGGAGCCGGGGAATAGTTCCACCGCGGGGGGCGTGGCCACCCTGAGATACACTTCCACTCGGCTGGGGGAAGCACATTTCGTTTGACTTTTCGCCGGTTGATCCGGCAAGCTGGGCTGGAATTGGGACGGGTTGAGTTTTCTCGGCTTTCTGAAGCGTTGAACTTCGACAAGGTGTAACGGTGACCCTCTTCTTGAATATCTGAAGGGGCTGGGTAGATTGATTCGCCTCAAAGGGGGAACTATGAGAGAACACATTTCGTATTGGATGACTGCTTTGTTGATCTCGATGGTTTTGCCGGCGATGCCTTCGATGTCTTGGGGACAGGCAACGAGCGGTATCCTCTCCGGCGTGGTGAAAGACCAGAGCCAAGCGGTGATCGCTGGCGCAACGGTCACTGCGACCAACACGGAAACCGGTGTAACACGCACTGGGGTCACCAACTCGACGGGGAGATACCGGGTCGGCGAACTGATGCCGGGAACCTACCAACTCACCGTGAGCATGGACGGATTTCGGCGCGAAATTCGAAGAGACATCGTCCTACAGGTAGGTCAAGAACTGGCTCTGAATTTCTCCTTGCAGGTCGGCGAAGTGGAACAGCAGGTGGAGGTTACTGCGGAAGTGCCGATCGTGGACACGACCACCGCGGTTGTGTCCGCTGTGGTGAGCCAGGCGCAGTTGCGGGAACTGCCCCTGAATGGCCGCAGCTTCACCGATTTGATTACCCTGGATACGATGGCTAACACCCCGACGAATCAAAATAGCGCCAGCACAGGCAATTATGGGGCCGGGAAACAGTTGACGGTGGCGGGCGCTCGGTCCGACGCCAACAGCTTCACGCTCGACGGCACGGATATGAACGCGACCTCCAATAACACTCCGGGCAGCGCCGCCGGCGTGCAGTTGGGGGTGGACACCATTCGCGAGTTCCAGGTCATCACCGCCAATGCCAAGGCCGAATATGGCCGCAGTTCCGGCGCGGTGGTGAACGCTGTCACCCGCTCTGGGACCAACAACCTGCATGGATCACTATTTGAATTTCTCCGCAACAAGGCTTTGGATGCCCGGCGGTATATCGACTTGCCCACGGCCACCAATCCCAAGGGGCAGCTGCCACCGTTCAAGCGAAACCAATTTGGCGGGACCGTCGGCGGGCCGGTCCGCCGCGACACCAGTTTCTACTTTCTGGCTTACGAAGGTCTTCGGCAGCGCCTGACCGAGACTCAAGTCCGGAGGGTGCCGACGGCGGCCGGGCGGCAGGGCGCAGTCTCCAGTGTCGTTCCCTATATCAATTTGTGGCCACTGCCGTCGCCGGGAGGGAAGGACTTTGGAGATGGAACCGCAGAGTATTTTGACACTATCGCGCAGCCCACGAATGAAAACTTTGGTTCGGCCCGCTATGACCACCACCTCTCCGAGAACGACTTCTTTTTTGGCCGCTATACCATCAGCCGTGGCGATAGCATCTTGCCGGGGTCCTTTCTGGCAACGACCGGCTATATCACCTCGAATCAGTACCTGACGCTGCAGTACGACCGCATCATTGGTCCAGCGCTGCTGAACATGTTCCGGGCGGGCTTCAACCGTTCCTTCAGCGATATCACCCCGGCGCAAGTGCCCGGCGCGGAAAACCTGGGCTTCACCCCTGGCCGGCCGATCGGCGCGTTAAGCGCAACGCCCATCACCGGAATTGGTCCGGGTGGAACCGTTAAGCTATTTCAGGTCCAGAATGCCTTCCAGTTTGATGACAATGTCACTTGGACCCGAGGCGACCATACGATAAAGTTCGGGGCCTCTGCAACACGCTTCCAGTGGAATACCGACCAGCCGGCCTTTATCCAGGGGAGCATCACCTTCAACAGCCTGGCCAATTTCCGAACCCTTGGCGCGGGGACCTCGGCCACGTTCCTGCTCCCGGAGTCCAGCACCTTCCGGCATATCCGGACCACGCTGATGGGGTTCTTCGCGCAGGATGACTGGAGGGTCTCACCGCGCCTGACGGTAAACTTCGGCCTGCGGTGGGAGTTTACCACGGGCTTGAAGGAAATTGACGACCTGGTTTCCTGGACGCCGGACCCCGATACCAGCAGACTGGAGGATTTGCAGGTGGGAGAGCTGTGGGACAACAGGATCAAACTCTTCCAGCCTCGTCTCGGAGTCAACTGGGCGCTGGACGACCAGCAGCAGACGATCATCAGCGGTGGATTCGGGATATTTCACAACCAAATCCTGCACAATTCCATGGTCTCGTTCCGGGCGCAACAGCCGTTCTACTTCCGAGGGGCTTTTCCGAACATGAGTGCGACTGCGTCCGGTCTTTTCCCGAACATCCGGGCCATGATTGCCGCCACAGCCAACGGTGCCGATCAGCCCTCCTCGGCGGCTTTTCGGGTGAGCCGTTCCTTTGACCACGACAACTTCAAGACTCCGACTTTCTACCGCTACAACCTGACCATCCAGCGGGAATTTCCGGGACAGATGGCCTTGCGTGTCGGCTACGTCGGGGCAATTTCACGGCATCTGGCTCGCCGCCAGAGCCTGAATCAGTGGCCGCAACCAGTACGGCAGACGGACGGCTCGCTGTTCTTCCCGCCGTCTTCGGTTGCTCCGCAATTCACCAACCCCGAATTCTCTCAAATCGAGTGGATGTCGAGCGATGTGAACACCAGCTACAATGCGTTGACTGCGAACTTGCAAAAGCGGTTCAGCCAAGGGCTGACCTATCAGGCGAGCTACACTTATTCCAAGTGCATCGACGACGCCTCCTCCTCGGAAACCAATTTCACCACTGCGGATACGACCGGGCAGTGGTCTCCGGATCGGTCGCTGGAAACGGCACGGTGCAACTTCAACGTCCCGCATGCCTTCGTTGTCAACGGTCTCTACGAACTGCCTTTTGGGGCTGGCCGGGCCATGATGAATTCCGGTGGTATCTCCGACATCATCCTCGGCGGCTGGCAGGTTGGCGGGGTGGTCACGATTCAGCAAGGAGCTCCCTTCACGGTTTCTACGAACCGGCGCAATTCGGGCTTCTCCTTTAACGCCAATCGTCCAAATGTCAATCCGGGGGTGGACATCCGTGAACTAACCCAGGGAAATTTTGGAAACCGAGAGCAGTATTTTGATGCTTCGGTGTTCAGCAACCCGCCAGCAGGAACGATTGGCAACGCTTCACGGAACGTCCTGCTGGGGCCGCCGATTGTGCAGACGAACTTCACCCTCAGCAAGTCTTTCTCGCTGTCCGAACAGGCCAACCTGCAGTTCCGGAGCGAGTTCTTCAACATATTTAACCAAACCAATCTTTTCTTCCCTGCCTCGAATATCAACGTGGCAGGTGCTGGCAGGATTACGAATACCTCGACCAAGAACCGCCAGATTCAGCTCGCTCTGAAGCTAACTTTTTGAAGTTGCAACCGGTGGGGGGGCAAAATCCCATGGATCTGCCCCCGCCGGGCAGATGCATCGCAATCGCCGCTGCTGGCAGAAACCGGTATCTCTATTCCTTATTCATTTGGTTTTTTTAATCCGCCGGGTGGCTGACTTGCTTTGCCCCAGCATGCCCGTGCGCGCTCTCCTCCTCCGGTCACTCAACCACTTCAACCTCAGCGGGGGGATAGGATGTACCGTTCCGATGTCCGCATGGCCAGAGCGGAACGGTAGATCCGCGTCACGCTTTGGATTAGCGGCGAAGTCGCGCAACACTATCTTGAGTGGGGCCGAGCGGAGCGGGAGAGAATTGCCTTCAAGCGGGCTTCTAATTCGGATGCCTCTGCTGTGCGGCCAGTCTGCCGCAGGACGGAAGCATAGTTTTCCAAGATGGGGGCAGTATTGGGATGTTCCGGACCGAAGGCATGTTCCAGGATTTCTAGCGACTTCTTATAGAGTGGTTCGGCTGCAGTGAAGTTGCCCTGAGCGTAATACACACCCGCCACATTGTTAAGAGCCGCTGCCACTGCGGGATCGCTCGGACCGGATGCCTTCTCCAGTGTCAACCATGAACGCCGATACAGCGATTCTGCTTCAGAATACCTTTGCCGAGTTACATAAAATCCGGCTAACTCTTCACAAACGGAGGCCACATCGGTGGAGGAATCGGCTCCCGCCGACTTCTCCAAGGCGGCGAGCGCTCGCCGGAAGAGCTGCTCCACTTCCACGTACTTTCGTTCGCCTTGCTTAGCCTTAGCCAAGAATCTTAAAGGTACTGCCAAAGCCGGATGATCTGGTCCAAGATTCCTGGTGAGCAACTCCAAAAGCCGGCCGCTATTTTCGGAGGCCTCCGGATACCTTGCAGTAGCTAGATAGAAATCCGCTAAGAGCTGAAGTGAGGAGGCGAGACGGCGATCATTCCGATTTTGTTTTTCTGCTTCGGCGAGCGAATTCTTGAATAGTCTTTCGGCTTCGGCGTTATTCCCCTGCTCGTAAGCCTCGATGGCGGCGTTCCTGTAATTCTCCCAGGCGGATCCTCCCTGCCCCATGGCCAGCGAGGGTCGCATCAAGACGCACAGCAGCCCGGCCATATATAGACAACCGCATTTCCCATTCCTCGTCATCTAGTTCAGTCCGGAGAGGTGAAGACTCTCGGCGCCGCGTCTTCACCGTCAAGCCTCAGGATATCAGCACCTAAGCGCCAGGGCGACGCATTTCTACTTCATGTAGCCCCTCTCCTTGTAGTAACGAGCAGCGCCCGGATGCAGCGGGACATCCAAAGCCTTCCAAACCGTGCGCCAGTTATAGGACCAGTTCATATGGGTCCACACCAGCAAGTCCTGGTGTTCGTCCATTGCCTTGGCCAGGGTATAGGCGAACTCGTCTGGCATATCGGTGCGCCCGTAGATGACGGTTCCGAAGCTTGCCACCGTGGGAATCGGACGGTCGACACCGCGGAACAGGCCCATCGGCATGTTCTTTTCCTGCAGATCGAAATCCTTTGCCAATTTCGCCCGCAGGTCCGGTGCCAGCTCCAGATAGTGCAGGTCGTATTTTTGAGTGACTGCCGGCCAGCTCTCATATTCTGGCGTATTCGCCAGCGAGCCGAATCCGATGAAGACATCCGTATCGGCATCGCGAGAGTAGCTGGTGGCGAAGGTTCCACCATAGGATTTCACTCGTTCCTCCGTGAT
>Ga0326597_10006203_pt1 | contig 16429 bp, 8 predicted proteins | sample RVTome_12_FD_203789 | JGI IMG/M metagenome (GOLD analysis project Ga0326597, IMG submission 203789) | Soil microbial communities from uranium-contaminated site in the Upper Colorado River Basin, Wyoming, United States - RVT100D185 | ecosystem: Environmental > Terrestrial > Soil > Contaminated >...
ACGCGCCTATGGCTATCGGGACGAGGAGTACCTGAAGCTCAAGATCATCACCGCGTTTCTGCCCCCACTGCCCCGACGCGCCTCCCGAGGCCCACTGTGATCCGCGTAGACCCCTAGTTCATTGCCGGCCGCTTGGAAACGGGCGTTCCCGCTTGTCGGCGCACCGTATGGAATCCCTTTGTAGGTGTAGACGCCGTTCTCCCAGTAACCGCGTACCTTGCCTGCGGCGGTGTCCACGACCGCGTGATCGTCGGCGAACCGCAGGCGTGGGCCTGGGCCTGGTGAGGCTGTCCCGGGCTGTGACGCGAACGCCAGATGTCTCATGCCGGCGACGGCGGCGGCGGAGAGCAGCAGGACGCGCCTGGTCAGAGCCAATGTGTCCTTTCCGGCAACGAAACGGGGCCCGGAACCGATTCGGCCACGTCGGGTAAACCTTCGAGCGTTGGCGCTGCGAGAGTTGGAGGACCGCCCCGGATTGTACAGCGTTCGATCCGGTTGATCCCTGCCAGGAAGCCCAGGGACAGCTCGTGACCCATTCCTGACGAAGTCCACATCAACGCCGAACACGCGGCCCGTAGTATGGGCGGGTCATGGGGCACACGCCTCGCTGGACACGCGCGCTCGCGCTCGGCGCGGCGGTCCTCATCGCTGGTGCGCTGACGCCGGCTGCGTCCGGCCCGGCGCGCCCGCTGGGTTTGGACCTCTACATGCCGGTCCCCGAGGACAATCCCCTCACGGCCGAGAAGATCCAGCTGGGGCGGCGCCTGTTTCACGATCGTCGTCTCTCTCGCAGCGGTCGCGTGACCTGCGCGTCGTGCCACAACCCGCGTCGCGCGTTCTCCTCGCCACAGGCGCTGGCGGTCGGCGTCTTCGGCCGCCGCACGGATCGCAATGCGCCGGCGCTCCTCAACCGCGCCTGGGGGCGCGCCTTCTTCTGGGACGGCCGGATCACGACGCTCGAAGAACAGGTGCTCGCGCCGATCACGAACCCGAACGAGATGGACCTGACACTCGCCGACGCATCGGCACGAGTCGGCATGGATGCCGACACGATAGCGCGCGCGCTGGCGAGCTACGTCCGCAGCATCCTGACGGGCGATTCGCCGTACGACCGCTTCATCAACGGCGATCGCGGCGCGCTCACGCGCGAGCAGCAGCTCGGGCTGCAGGTGTTCCGGGGCAAGGGCAACTGCACGGCGTGCCACGTCGGGCCGAATTTCACGGACGAGCGCCTCCACAACACCGGCGTCGCGTGGCGGGACGGCCGTCTGCAGGACGAGGGCCGCTTTCTCGTCACCGGCATGGACGCGGATCGCGGTGCGTTCAAGACGCCCACGCTCCGCGAAGTCGCGCGCACCGCGCCGTACATGCATGACGGCAGCCTCGCCACCCTCGAGGCCGTCGTCGAGTTCTACAGCGGCGGCGGGCGCCCGAACCCGACGGTCGACCCTGAGATTCGCCCCCTGCGTCTGTCCCTGCCGGAGCGGCAGGCGCTCGTGGCGTTTCTCAGGTCGCTGTCGGGCACGGTCCGCGAGGGCGCGTGAGTCCTGCCGCCGCCCTCACAGCACGACACAGCGCTGACACACCTCCCACGCCGTTCACACGGGACGTCCCTATAATGGCGGCTTGCCCGCTGGTCACGCGCGTACGCGGCGCTGGTCAGGGCCGCCCCGCCGCCTGCTGCTCGCCCTGGCGACCGTGACGGTCGCTTCGGCCGGATCGCTCGGCTGGGTCGGATGGGAGATGCTGCGCCAGGACGATGCGGTGGAGGCGCAGCGGGAACAGGAGCGGCTCGAGCATCAGGCCAACCTGGCCGTGCAGACGCTCGAGCGCCTCGTCGCGGGCGCCGAGGAACGTCTCGCCGACTGGACGGCGCAGCCGTCGGCTCCCGTACCTGATTCGGAACACGGCGGCCTCCTCGTCGCCTTCACGCCGACGACAGTCGAGCCGAGCCCCTCGTCTCGGCTGCTCTTCTATCCGTCCCTTCCGGTTCGGCCTGAGCCACCTGCGCGCCTCTTTGCGGCGGGCGAAATCGCGGAGTTCCAGCAGCGCGACCAGCGCCGCGCCGCGGCGATGTACCGCGGGCTGGCCAGGTCGGCCGATCCCGCCGTTCGCGCAGCCGCGCTGATGCGGCTCGGGCGCACGCTGCGAGCGTCAGCCCGGCAGGCCGAGTCTCTTTCCGCTTACGCCGACATGGCCGCCCTCGGCGATGTCCCGGTCGTCGGTCTGCCGGCGGATCTCGTGGCCCGCGCGGCGGAGATTCAGGTGCTCGCCGAGATCGACCGGGGCGACGAAGCTCGTGCCGAGGCCCGGACGCTGAGCGAGGACCTCGCGAACGGCCGCTGGATGCTGACGGCTGGCCAGTACGAGCACTATGCCGACGCCGCCGCAGGGGCATCGGGCGACGACCCGGCGCGGAACCGCGAGGACGTCGCGATGGCCCGAGCCGCGGCCGATGTCCGGGCGGCGTGGACCGACAGCCTGCCGCCGGGCGGCCGTCGCGCGATTCGGGTCGGGAACGTCCCGCTGCTCGCGGTCTGGCGCAGCGCCCCGGATCGGCTCGGCGTCTGGATCGTGCCACCCCACCGGCTGCTCGAAGGCTTCCCGGCGGACCCGCAGGTCGCGATCGCGCTGAGCGACGCCGAGGGTGTCGCGGTTGCCGGCACTCTCCACCAAGGTGCGGGTCGAAACGCGATTCGTACGCCGAGCGACACGCGGCTTCCCTGGACGGTTCGCGCGCGAACCGCCTCCATTGGCGTGCCGCAATCGGGCCTGGCATCCGGGCTCACGCGAGGCCGCCTGGTGGTCCTCGGGCTCGGCCTGATGCTCGTGTTCCTCGTCGCCGGCGTCTACGTCATTGGCCGCGCGGTCAGGCAGGAGATGGATCTCGCGCGGCTCCAGTCGGACTTCGTCTCGGCAGTCTCGCACGAGTTCCGGACCCCGCTCGCCGCCATGCGGCAGTTGTCCGAGCTGCTCGCGGCGGGCCGCGTGCCACACGAAGAACGCCGCCAGGAGTACTACGAATCGCTTGCGCACGAGAGCCGGCGCCTGCAGCGTCTCGTCGAGAACCTGCTCAACTTCAGCCGGCTCCAGGCCGACGGGCGGCCGTACCGGCTCGAGCCGCTCGATCCGCGCGCACTCGTCGAGCAGGTCGTGGCCGAGTTCCGCTCCGAGCTCGCCCGTTTCGACTGCGAGATCGATGTCCGCGGCGCGGATGCGCCGGTCCGCATGCTCGCGGACCGAGACGGCGTGGCGCTCGCGTTGCACAGCCTGCTCGACAACGCCGTGAAGTACGGCGGGGCAGGCCATCGCGTCTCGGTGAGCTGGACGAGCGAGGACGGTCGCGTCGCCCTTCGCGTGCGCGACCAGGGCCCCGGCATCGTCGCCGAGGAGCAGACCCGCATCTTCGACCGGTTCGTGCGGGGCACCGCGGCCGCCGCGGCCAACGTGCGAGGGACCGGCATCGGTCTCGCGATGGTCAAGCAGGTCGTCACCGGCCACGGCGGCGAGGTCACGGTCGACAGCGCCCCCGGCGCCGGCAGCGTCTTCACCATGTGGCTCCCGGCGGAACCCACGGCCCAGAGCCTGGAGCCCAGAGCCTGGAGCCCAGAGCCCAGAGCCCAGAGCCTAGAGCCTGGAGCCCAGAGTCCCGACATGCCCCGCATCCTCATCGTCGAAGACGAAGCCGTGATTGCCGGCGCGCTCAGGGACGACCTGACGCTCGAGGGGTACGACGTCGCGGTCGTCGCCGACGGAGCGGCCGCGTCGAAGCGCGCGACGAGCGAGCGCTTCGACCTCATCGTGCTCGACGTCATGCTGCCGGGCCGGGACGTCCGCAAGGCCGGCCTGCAGACCCCGATCCTGATGCTGACGGCCAGGACGCAGGAGCTCGAAAAGGTCGCGGCGTTCGAGCTCGGCGCCGACGACTACGTCACCAAGCCCTTCGGCACCAAGGAACTGCGCTCGCGGATCAAGGCGCTGCTGCGGAGATCCGGAGCGCCGCCGGACGAAGCGCCCGCGCCCACGTTTCACTTCGGCGACGTAGAGGTGGATCTCGCTCGCGGCGAAGTGCGGCGGGGCGGCCAGCCCGTGGACGTCACGCTGACGGAGTTCAAGCTCCTCATGGCGTTCGTCAAGAACCGCGGGCGAGTGCTCAGTCGCCAGCAGCTCCTCGATGCCGCGTGGGGCCCCGGCATCGTGCTCTCCGACCGCGCCGTCGACAACCACATCGTCGGCCTTCGGAGAAAGATCGAGCCGACGCCGGCCGAGCCCCGGCACCTGGTGAGCGTCCGCGGCCTCGGCTATCGACTTGACGCGTGAATCTGACACAGCGGCGACGCGGCCCGGATTCGGCGTCGACGCGTGTGCCGCAAGGTTGGTCGTGGAGGGCATGGCGATGACGTTTCCACGAGCCGGTTGGTGTCTGGCGCTGGTTGTCGCGCTGGTCTATGCGGTGGCGGCCCAGGACGGTGGCGCGCAGGGCGACAAGCAGTTCCAGGCGGCGCTGCACAAGGAAATGGTCGATGGCGACCTGCGGTCGGCCATCGAGGAGTACCAGAAGGTCATCACGCGCCCGGGCGTCGCGCGTGAACTGGCGGCCGCGGCGCTCGTCCGCATGGCCGAGTGCTACGACAAACTCGGGGACCCGCTCGCCCATGCCACCTACGAACGCGTGGTGCGGGAGTTCGGCGACCAGGAGGTCGCCACCGACGCACGGCTGCGACTGGCTTCGACGGCCCGCGTCGCGGGTGGGCGCAGCAACGACGGGCCGAGTACAGACAATCGGGCGTCGCGCGCTGTCTGGTCCGGGCCGAAGGTGGGCCTCTTCCCGGGCGGCGTCGTGTCTCGCGACGGCCGGCTCTTTCCTTACACCGACTGGTCGACCGGGGATCTGGTACTGCACGACCTGACGAACGGCCGGGACCGGAGGCTGACCGACACGGCCTCGTTCGCACGCGCGCCGGATCTGCGGTACGCCGGCGACTCCCGCATCTCTCCTGACGGCCGCTTCATCGCGTACGGCTGGCTCAACGGCAAGCGGTACGATCTTCGCGTGCTCGACCTGCGATCCCCCGGGACGCCTGAGCCGCGCATCCTGTACGAGAACCCCGATGTGTCGTACATCCAGCCGTTCGACTGGTCGCCTGACGGCACGCGTCTGGCCGTGCAGGTGCAGCGGACGGATCGCACGGGCCAGATCGGGCTCGTAACCGTTTCGACCGGGACCTTCACGCTGCTCAAGTCCTTTCCGTGGCGCGACGGCAGCACGAACATGTTCTTCCCGCCAGACGGGCGCCTGCTCGGCTACGACCTGCCATCCGAAGACGCGCCCGGCGAGCGTGACGTCTCGGTGCTGGCCGCCGACGGCAGCCGTGATGTGCTCGTCGCACCCCATCGTCGCAACGATGAGATGGTTGGATGGTCACTCGATGGCCGGCGGATGTTGTTCGCGAGCGACCGTACCGGATCGGTCCAGCTCTGGTCGCAGTCGATCGAGGGCCACGAGACGCGGGGTACCGCGAGCGTCGTTCCTTCGGAGTTCCGGGGGCAATCCAAAGGGATTACGAGCGGCGGGGACCTCTATTACCTGACGACGACATACGAGGGATCACCGTTCCGTACGGCGAGTGTTGACTTCGAGGAAGGCCACGCGGTCGGAACGCCGGCGGATCCGGGTGAAGAGTTCTATTCCATCAACGAGGTGGCGTACGCCGATTGGTCGCCCGACGGCACGTTGCTCGCCCTGAACCGGCGGGATCGCGCGGGCAACGTGGGCATGCTCGTGTCTGTGGTGAACCTCGACGGTCGTCCAGTCCGGCACGTGCGTCCGCAACTCAATCGCGGCGGCTTCTTGCGATGGCGGCGCGATGGCGCTTCATTCATCATCGCGGGCGGCGATCTCCGAAATCGCGGCGGTCTCTTCAGCGTCGACGCGGAATCGGGCGTTGCTACCGCGCTCGTGCTCAGTCCCGACGGCGAGACCCACGTGGCGCCGGAACTCTCGCCTGACGGCGAGGTGCTGTACTACCGACACGTGACGCCCTCCGCGGTCAGGATCGTCGCCAGGTCCCTCGCGACCGGCATCGAACGCGAGTTGGTCCGGCGATCAGAGTCACCAAACGTGCTGGCGGGCCTGCACATCTCACCCGACGGGCAATACGTCGTGACCGGCGTCGCTGACCCACGCACCAATCTGCGGGCTCTGCTCCTCGTGGCCGTCTCCTCGGGGGCGTCACGCGAGCTCGTGTCGAGCGTGGCAGGACCGCTCGACGTGCTGATGTGGGCCCCCGACGGCCGGTCTGTCTTCGTCCGGCGGCGGGGAGCCGACAACGCTCCGGAGGTGCTGCGTATTCTGGTGGCGGACGGAGAGCCCATGAAGGTGGAGTGGGCTCTGGGTCACGACACGCGCGACTTCCGCGTGCACCCGGACGGCCGCCGCGTCGTGTACGTGCGGAACAACGCCCCCCGCCACTCGGAGCTGCGGGTTCTGCCGGGCATCGCGCGATGAGGCACGAGGAGAGCTCGACGCACACGACCGACGTCGGGCGTGAATCTGACACACCCGCGACGCGGCCCGGATTCGGCGGTGACGCGTGTGCCGCAAGGTTCGTCGTGGAGGGCAGGACGATGACGTTGCGACGAGCCGGTTGGTGTTTCGTGTTGATCGTCGCGTTGGTCTGTGCGGTGGCGGCCCAGGGCGGCGGCCTGCAGAGCGACAAGCAGTTCCAGGCGGCGCTGCATAAGGAGATGGTCGATGGCGACCTGCGGTCGGCCATCGAAGAGTACCGGGCGATCTCGGTGCGTCCTGGCGTCGCCCGCGAGCTGGCGGCCACGGCGCTCGGGGATGCCCGGTCACGGAACATCTTCGAGCAGGTTGTGAATGAGTACCCGGAACAGGCGCACGCTGTCGCTCTAGCACGGGCGTACCTACTGAAGCCTGCAATAGAGAGTCCAGACGGCGGCAGGGCACCGACGCTGGCACAGGGTGATCGAGTCGTCAAGGCGGGAGACGTGATCACGTGGGGGGATGGGAGGGTGTCGCCTGATGGTCGCCTGATCTCCTACGTCGACCACATGGCCACCGGCAACCTGATGCTGCACGACCTGGCGACTGGGGCCGACCGATCGCTCACCGGGAACAAGGATTGGAGCGTGGGTTCCGCGTACGAGTCCACGTTCTCACCGGACGGGAAGCAGGTGGCGTACGGTTGGCGCACGTTCGGTCCGCCCGCCCACGTCAACGAGATCCGAGTGGTGAGCGTCGGGGGGACAGGTCTCCCACAGCCGCGGCGGATCTACAGCAGCGAGGACGTCGACGTCTTCCGCCCGGTCGACTGGTCTCAAGATGGCCAGTGGCTTGCAGTCCAGGCCGTCCGCAAGGATCGGACCAAGCAGATCGCCATCGTCGGAGTCCGCGACGGCTCGTTTCGGGCACTGAAAACCGTTGGGTGGCGAGGCCCTACCAAGATCTTCTTTTCACCTGACGGCAAGTACCTGGCGTACGACCTGCCGCCCAGCGACACGGAAGCGCAGCGGGATGTGTACGTGATCGCCGTTGACGGCGGCCAGGAAACGCCGGTCGTGCAGGACCCCTCCCACGACGTGGTCATGGGGTGGTCGCCGGATGGGAGCGCGCTGCTCTTCGCCAGCGATCGCAGCGGTGCTCGCACGGGCGCTGTAGGCCTGTGGCACTTGCCCGTCTTGGACGGGCGGCCTGGTGGAGCGCCGACACTGCTCAAGGCCGACATCGGGTCCGTCCAGTCGCAGGGGCTCACAGCGTCCGGCGTGGTTCACATCGTCAAGAATGTGAGCACGATGAGTCTCCAGGTGACACCGATCGACCTGGAGCGGGGAAGGCTCGCGGGATCCCCGGTTCTCCAGGTCTTCCCTATCGGCCCTCCAAGCTGGTCGCCCGACGGGAAGCAACTGGCCCACACATCCCGCGGTGCCAATGGTCTCTCGTTTCTCGCCATTCGCTCCCTGGAGTCGGGGCAGGTTCGCGATCTGCATCCCCCGCTGTCGTATATGCCACACCCACGATGGCTTCCGGATGCGCGATCGCTGGTCGTGTGGGGCAGAGACCTCCGCGGACGCGGCGTCATCTATCAGGTCGATGCGCAGACCGGGCGGGAGTCGCTCGTCGCGGAGACCGAAGACATCCAGGCCGTCCAGGTGTCACCAGATGGAAAGAGGATCTACTACACGAGCGGCGTTTGGGGGGGCACAGATTCGCGCAGACTCATTGAACACGACTTGTCGTCTGGTGAAACGAGAGAGATACGGCTGCCTGCGAACTGGCGGCAAACTAATTTGTCACCGGACGGCCAGAGGTTCACTGAGACTGCTTATAACGCCAAGGCGAAGACCTCAACGCTGATGACGCTGCCTCTCGGCGGCGGTGAGCCTCGCGCCGTGTTCACGGTGAACCCGCCAGACGTTGTCAGCGGGATGGCATGGACGGCCGACAGCCAGGCCGTACTCGTGCTCAGCGCGACCCCGGACCAGTACCAACCCAAGGCGCTCTGGCTCGTGCCGGTGAACGGCGGGAGTGCGCGACAGCTGGATATCGATGTCACCGGCTGGATCGGGTCCCAAGGCATCCGTCTCCACCCTGACGGCACGCAGATCGCCTACTTCACGGGGCGGAACTCACGCGAGGTCTGGGCGCTCGACGCGGCTCTTCGCTGACGTTGGGCGGACTCTCCATGAATGGGCGGAGGACACTCTGATGCAAACCCCACTCAGGTGTCTTGCGATTGCCGTCGTTGTGCTCAATCTCGCGTCGGAGGCACAGGCGCAGCTGTTTTCACGGAACTTGCCGCCGTATCGGACAGTTCTGAACATCACATACGTCACGAACGGTCAATGGGAAGGGAAACTCGACGTCTACGCGCGGATCGATCCGCCTGTTGCCGCACCCACGCTGGTGTGGCTGAACGTGAGGCCGAAGAGCGGCGTCATCTTCAGCTTTCTGCCGTACATGGAGCTCGGTTGGAATGTCGTCAGCGTCGAGATCTTCGTCCATGACGTTACCGTGGCGCCGGTGGCGCTCCAGAACACACTATGCGCCCTGCGCTGGATCATTAGAAATGGCCACGACTACGATCTCGATGCCGGGAAGCTCGTCGTGTCCGGCGCCTCGGCCGGTGGGTGGTTTGCGGTTGCCGCTGCCTTGGGCGTGCGACCTGAACACTGGACCAACGCGTGCCCGGGCGATGAAGAGCCTCGGGTCGCCGCGGTGGTGAACTGGTTCGGCAACTGGGATCTGGCGGACATCCTACAGGGCCCGAACCAGAAACCCTACGCGGCGAGGTGGGTCCGCGGGCTGCCAGATCCGCTGGAAGTGGCGCGGGCTCTTTCACCACTTCCGTTGCGCCAGGCCCTTCCACCGGTGATTTCGATTCATGGGGATGCCGATCCGATCGTGCCCTACACGCAGTCGACCCGACTGCACGAGGCGCTTCGGGACGCACGCGTGCCGGAACAGCTCATCACCATACCTGGGGGCGGCCATGGAGGATTTTCCCGAGACGAAAACCGACGCGCATTCGCCGAAGTAGAGAGGTTCCTGGCGGCGAATGGCCTGAGCGGCCAATGACGGCCTTCCGCCAGGCTGCCTTTGGCCCGTCCTGCCTTCGGATGATCGCGATCGTTTCGACGCGCACGGACAGATAGCGCTTCGAGAAGGCACGCGGCCGTCGGCGTCATAGAAACAGCACAAACGTGACACCAACCCGTCACGCCGCGGGGTGTAGAGTCGATGCTGGCCCATGGTGTGGACACGGCCCCCGCATCGATCGCGCACGCTGATTCTCCTCATCGTCGCGATGACGGTCGTGCCACTGGCCACGTTGTTGTGGGTGGGCTGGCGCCTGCTCGAACAGGACCGTCTCCTCCAGGCGCAGCAGGCTCAGCAACGAATCGAGCGCGCGGCTGACCTCGTCGTCGCCGCCCTTCAGCGCGCGATGGCGGCGTCCGAGCGTCGCCTGGCCGCCGACGGAGGGGAGTGGCCCGAGGGTGCGGTCGCCGTGACGTTCAGCGACAACCTCGTCGAGGCATCGCCCCGAACGAGGCTGGCCTTCCTTCCGGTTGTTCAGCGGCCGCGCGAGCCGCCGTTGGCCGTGTTCGCACGGGGCGACGAGCTGGAGTTCCGGCTGCGGAATCATGCCGCGGCCATCGAACTGTTCCGCGATCTGGCCGGATCCTCGCCCGACCCGGAGATCCGCGCCGTTGCATGGCTGCGCCTGGCTCGTAATCTTCACGCCGCCGGGCAGGCCCGCGAAGCCCTCGACGCATACTCGCACCTGGCCGAGTTGACAAGCGTCTCGATCGGAGAGGCCCCGGCGCCCGTCGTCGGCCGTTACGCTCGCTGCAAGGTGTTCGAGTCGCAGAATCGTCCCGACGACCTGCGCCAGGAAGCCGAGCGGCTCCGCGACGAGCTCGGTTCCTCCGCGTGGATGCTGACCGGGCCAGTCTACCGGCTGTACGTGCGCGATGTTGAGAGATGGGCCGGCACGGAGAGCCGGCCTGTCCCGCAGGAAGAGATCTTCGCCGAGGCGGCCGTGTCTCTTTGGGAGCGGTGGAACGGCGTGCCGCGTCGTTCGACCAGCTCGTCGGGCCGCGAGCTGCTTCAGGTCCAGGATCAGACCGTCGCCGTGCTCTGGCAGGCCTCTGCGGACTCGTTCCGCGCGCTCCTCGCCGGGCCTGACTTCATCGAATCCGAGTGGCTTGCCGCGGTCGCCGTCGTCGCGCGGGAGCAGAACGTGTCCATCGCGCTTGGCGACCGCGATGGTCGGCCCCCGCTCGCGATCAGTCAGTTGCCTGTCGCTGTGCCGTCAGGGTCAGGGCCCGAGTGGCCCGTCGCCAGGCGGAGCGCCGCCCAAGCCGAATTGCCGTGGGAGATGGCGGTCCAGGCGCTCGGCCCGCCGGCCGAAGAGACCGCGTTCGTCCTCCGCCGCCGCTTGCTCGTGGCCGGGTTCGTTCTGCTGGTGACGATGGCCCTGGCCGCCAGCTGCGTGATCGTGCTGGCGGTCAACCGCGAAATGGCGGTGGCGCGCCTCCAGTCCGACTTTGTGGCCGCTGTGTCCCACGAGTTCCGCACCCCGCTGACGGCGCTCCGCCAGTTCACCGACATGCTGAGAGAGCATCGCGCACTCGACGACGAGCGCCGGCAGCTGTGTTACGAGGCGCAGTCGCGCGCCACGGATCGGCTCACGCGGCTCGTCGAATCGCTGCTCGACTTCGGCCGCATGGAAGCCGGCGCGCGCGCGTATCGCTTCGAGCCGCTCGACAGCGGCGCGCTCGTGCGGACGGTCGTGGCGGAGTTCCAGCGCGAGGTCGAGCACGCCGGATATCGGGTCGAGCTGCGCGACAATGGCTCCGGGCCGATCGAGGCGGACGGTGAAGCGCTCTCCCGGGCGCTCTGGAATCTGCTGGACAACGCCGTCAAGTACTCGCCGGATGATCGAAGCGTCGAGGTGGGCCTGCATCGCACGGGCGACAGCGTGTCCATCGCCGTTCGTGACCGTGGCATCGGCATCCCGGCCGGCGAGCGCGCGGCGCTCTTCTCGCGCTTCCGGCGCGGCGAGCAGGCCCGGGCACGCGGCATCCGCGGTACGGGGATCGGCCTGGCCATGGTGGATCAGATCGTGACCGCGCACCGCGGTCGCGTGAATGTCGAGAGCGAGCCCGGCCAGGGCAGCACATTCACGATCGTCCTGCCGGTGGCAGCGCCAGGAGCCTGGAGCCCGGAGCCTGAGGCCCGAAGCCCGGAGCCCGGAGCCTGACATGTCTCGCATTCTCATCGTCGAAGACGACCCCGACATCGCGCTCGGGTTGCAGCTCGATCTCAGGAACGAGGGATACGACGTCGAAGCCGTTGCTGACGGCGAGGAAGCGAACCGTCGCGCGCGCGAGGCGGGCTGGGACCTCATCCTCCTCGACGTCATGCTCCCCACGAAGGACGGCCTGGAGATCTGCCGGGACCTGCGGCGCGCGAAGGTGCGCACACCGGTCCTCATGCTCACGGCCAGGACCCACGAGGCAGAAAAGGTGCTGGGCCTCGACATGGGGGCCGACGACTACGTCACGAAGCCGTTCAGTCCGCGCGAGCTGCGTGCGCGCATCCGTGCGTTGCTGCGCCGGGTCGCGCCCGACGACGAGCCGGTGCAGAAGTTCGGTGAATGCGAGGTGGATTTTTCACGGGCCGAACTGCGGCGAGGCGGCCGGCGCGAGGACCTGACCGCCATCGAGCTGAAGATGATGCAGCTCTTTCTCAGAAGCCAGGGGCGGGTGGTCACGAGGGCCCACGTGATCGACGAGGTCTGGGGCCGTGACGTGTTCCTCACGGACCGCGTCGTGGACAGCCATATCGTCAAGCTGCGGCGAAAGATCGAAGCTGATTCCGCGGAGCCGCGCCATATCGTCAGCGTCCGCGGCATCGGGTACAGGTTCGAGCCATGAAAACGACATCCAAACAGCACGTCCCTGGCGACGCCCGGTCACGGTGCGTTTGTAAAGTCCCTGACCGGAGGTAGGCATGAGCAAGACGGCAACAGGACTCGTATTGGGTGTCGCGCTGCTGTCAGGTGCCCTGGCCGCGCAGCGTGCGCCGCAACAGGACTTGGATCTGAAGGCGGCCATCCGCACCGAGATCGTGGACGGGGATCTCCGCGGCGCAATCGAGCAGTACCGGAAACTGGCGGAGGGCAGCGACCGGTCGGTGGCCGCCCAGGCGCTCGTGCGCATGGCCGAGTGCTATCAGAAGCTCGGTGACGCCGAGTCGCGGAAGATCTACGAGCGCATCGTGCGAGAATTCCCCGATCGGAAGGAGGAAGTGGCAACGGCGCGAGCGCGTCTGGGCGCGACCGCGGCAGTCGCGAGCGCGAAGGGTGACCGAGCGGTGTGGAGCCCAAACGCTGACGGGTTTGGAACGATTACGCCGGACGGCCGTTTTCTCTCGTATGCGGACTGGGGCAAGACTGGCGGCTTGATTCTGCGCGATCTGATGTCGGGAGAGGATCGCCCGCTGATCACTGAATGTTGCGTTCAATTCTCTGCCATTTCCAAAGACGGAAAGCAGGTGGCGTACGAACGCTTTGAAAATGGCAAGCCTGACGAATTGCGGCTGGCGAGCCTCCAGGCCGGGGTTTTCGAATCTCGAGTGCTGTTGAAGAGCGAGGAGATTGCCTCGATTGTTCCGATGGACTGGTCGCCAGATGGAAGATCCATCGCCGTTCGCTTGGCCCGGAAGGACCGAACTTCTCAGGTCGCACTTGTGGCCGTTCAGGATGGCGCGCTGCGCGTGCTCAAGACGACCGGCTGGAGCGACCGATCAGGCAAGGTCTTCTTTTCACCGGATGGGCGGTACATCGCCTATTCCGGTGTGACCGGCGAGGACGGCAATGAACTGCATGTCTTCATCATGACGGCCGATGGAAATCGTGAGACGGCCGCGGTGGCGCACCCGAGCCGAAACAACATCATGGGCTGGTCGCCCGATGGGAAGCATCTGCTGTTCGCCAGCGATCGGACGGGTTCCTATGGATTGTGGGCGCTTCCTGTCGCAGATGGAACCCCACAGGCTCCGCCAATGCTCGTGAAGCCCGACATCGGCAAGGTGGAGTGGTCGCTGGGTGTGAGCGCTTCGGGGACGTTGTACACCTGGAAGAATACGGGCGCGACGTACGTTCAGGTCTCAGCGATCGATCTGTACGCCGGAACACTCCTGGGACCACCGACCGGCATCTCTCAGCGGTTCGTCAATGCGAGGGGCCGCCCCGCATGGTCCATGGATGCGAAGCAGCTCGCGTATTCGTCCTGCGGTGACGGCCGAGGCTGCTCCCTGTTCATTCAGTCCATGGAGAGCGGCAAGGTTCGGGAGGTGCCCGCGGGAATGAGCTACTTTGATTTCCTCCATTGGTCACCTGACGGCCTGGAGCTGCTGCTCTCTGGGACGGATGCGAACGCGAAACAAGCGATCTACCGAATTGACACCCGCACTGGAAACAAGTCAGCGGTTCTCGTCAGCGACGATAATTCTCCGAAATACCCGCAGTGGGCGCCGGACGGGAAACGCATCTACTATCGTCGGCGCGTCCCCGATTCCTATGCGGTCATGGAGCGAGACCTCGCATCGGGTACTGAACGTGAGCTGATTCGTACTCCCGCGGGCGGGGGCAATAGTCCGTTCTTGCTGTCTCCCGACGGGCGGTCTATCGCCGTTATTGCCACAAGCTCAAGCCTGCTCGTCGTGCCTTCTCAGGGAGGCGAGGCTCGAACCCTATTTCGGACGAGCCCGCCGGAATGGTTGATGCCTGCCGGTGCCCTTGCGTGGACCGCGGACAGCCGTGCTGTCCTGGTCGTGAAGGTCAACAGACTATGGGAAGTCCCAGTCGACGGTCGGCAACCGCGAGAGCTCGATATCGACGTGAGCGACTGGCTTACTGGTGAGGGATTCCGACTGAGCCCGGATGGCAGACACATCGCGTTTGTTGGCAATGCCGGAGGGAGTGGCTCTGAGATCTGGGCGCTCGAGAACTTCCTGCCACGTGTGAGCGCGGGCAGGTGACTTCGGGTACGTGTGGGCCTGTCTTTGGCCAACCCTTGACGATTCCCGGACGCCGGCCCCACATAACGCGTGCACACTATCGACACCGCCATGGAGTTGCGCGCGCGGGACGGGCGGGCGTCGACCCGGCGCCTGCTCGTCTGGTTCGCCCTGACCGCCGTTGTTCCAGCCGCCGCGCTGGCCTGGCTCGGCTGGGCTCTCGTTCGGCAGGACCGGGCCCGCGACCTCGAGGATCGCCGCACCAGCAGAGAACAGGCAGCCGAACTCGCCGCGACCGCCCTCCAGCGGACGCTCGCTGAGCTCGAAGAGCAGCTGTCGGCACTCAGCCTCGGCGAAGCGCTGCGGCCAGGGCCGCCTGAAGACGATGTGGCCGTGGTCACGTTCGACCGGGACGGGCTGCTCGGGCGCACCGGCGTGCGGCTGCCGTTCTATCCGGCGCTCACCAGCTCCCCGTCTCTTCGCTCCGACGCCCTCTCTCGCGCTGACCGTCTCGAATTCAGACAGCAGGATCACGCGGGTGCCCTTCGTGTCGCCGGCGCACTTGCCGAGGCTCCGGATCTCCAGATCCGTAGCGCGGCGCTCCTCCGCATCGGTCGCCTGCAGCGAAAGCAGGGCCACGCAGCGGCCGCACTGGCCGCGTTCGACCGGCTCGCGGCCCTCGATTCAGTGATGATCGACGGACAGCCGGCCGGCCTGATTGGGGCGCAGGGCCGTGCCATCGTGTTTGCGGCCGCCGGCCGTCGGCCCGAGCTCGAGGCCGTCGCCGAAGATCTCCTCGGCGACCTCGAGGGCGGCCGGTGGCCCCTGCTGCGTGCGCAGTACGCATTCGCCCGCGATCAGGCGCGTCGGTGGCTGGGGCGTGCCGCGCCGCCGGCGGAAAGTCAGGCCGTGGCCCTGGCGGAGGCTGCGGACGTCGTCTGGAGAACGTGGCGCGATGGCGGAGACGATGAGGGAGTGACGCGCAGCCGGACAACACTCCGGGTACGTGAGCAGTCGGTGCTGGCCCTCACGCGCGAATCACCCGACACGCTGACGGTGCTGCTTGTCGGCCCGGGCTATCTCGAGACCACGTGGCGCATCGGAGCTCACGTCACGGCCGGCGCAGGCGACGTCGAGCTGGCCCTGACCGACGCCGAAGGGCGAGCGGTCGTCGGCGATTCGAAGGCACCCCTCGACCGCCAGTCGGTGCGCACGGCGTCGGTGACGAACCTGCCGTGGACCGTCCACGCCGTGGCGCGCGACACGGCGGCGGTGTCACTCTCCAGCCAGGCCGTTCTCATGCTCTCCGGCATCGTCGTCATGATGCTCGTGGTCGCGACGGGTGGGTACTTCATCACACGCGCCCTCGGGCGTGAACTACGCGTGGCCAGATTGCAGTCGGATTTCGTGGCCGCCGTGTCGCACGAGTTCCGATCGCCGCTGACGACCGTGCGGCAGCTTTCGGAGCTGCTGGCGAGCGGGCGCGTCTCCACGGAGGGGCGCCGGGAGGAGTTCTACGGCATCCTGGCACGCGAGGGCGAGCGGCTCCATCGGCTCGTCGAGAGCCTGCTGAACTTCGCCCGCTTGGAAGCCGGCGAGCTGGCGTATCGCTTCGAGGCGCTGTCGCTTGGCTCGTTCGTGCGCGAGCTGGTCGATGAGGCCCGGAAGGAGTTCCGTGGCGTCCATATTGAGCTCATCGGCGACGAGCGGCCGCTGGCGGCCATTCAGGCGGATCGCGATCTGCTCGGCCTCGTCTTCTGGAACCTCCTCGACAACGCCGTCAAGTACTCGCCCGACAGGCGCCGCGTGGAAGTCGAGGTCGATACCGCCGGTCAGCAGGTAGTCGTACAGGTCCGCGACCGCGGCATGGGCATACCCGCC
>Ga0326597_10006204_pt1 | contig 16428 bp, 12 predicted proteins | sample RVTome_12_FD_203789 | JGI IMG/M metagenome (GOLD analysis project Ga0326597, IMG submission 203789) | Soil microbial communities from uranium-contaminated site in the Upper Colorado River Basin, Wyoming, United States - RVT100D185 | ecosystem: Environmental > Terrestrial > Soil > Contaminated >...
ACGATCTCCTCCGTCTCGCCGCTGTAGGAGACCGCGAGCACGGCGTCCCCCTTGACGATGCGGCCGAGGTCCCCGTGGATCGCCTCCGCGGGATGCAGGTAGAGCGAGGGAGTTCCGGTGGAGGAGAGCGTGGCCGAGATCTTCTGGCCGATGAGGCCGCTCTTGCCCATTCCCGTGACCACGACGCGGCCGGCACAGGCGAACAGGAGAGAGACGGCGGCGGCGAACTCCGGCCCCAGGCGGGGGATGAGGTCGCGGATCGCCTGGGCCTCGATCTCGAGCACGCGGCGGGCCGTGGCCAGGGGCATCGGGCGATGCTAACTGCCCGGGGGCCGGGGGACAAAATCGCGCCGTCGCAGCGCGGCGGCGAAATGCAACCCCCGGTCGAAGACCCAGGTGAGCGGCGGAGGGAAAAGCGACAGGGTCCGGAGGACGTCCACCTCGAGGCCGATGCGGGCGAACGCGTCCTCCCACTTCCGGCGCGTCCAGTAGTCGTCGGGGACGGACAGGCCGTGGCGGCGGTTGCCGACCCAGTCCATGAAGCGCAGGGTCGGGCGGGCGAGCCAGGGGTCGCGCAGGTGGTCCTTCAGCACCACGTGCGGGGCCACGCGCGCGCACTCGCGCAGCAGCGCCTCCGGGTCGCCCGCGTGGTGCAGGGTGTCCACGGCGAGGACGGCGTCGAACGCGGCGTCGGCGAACGGGAGCGTGCGTCCTTCGAACGCGGTGACCCGGATCGGCGTGCCCGGCCGTGGCTGGACCTCGGCGCCCTCGATGACCAGGTCCGGGCGGCGCGCCTGGATGCGGACGGCGAGGCGCCCGTCGCCGCAGCCGACGTCGAGGACCCGCGCGCCCCGGGGAAGAAGCGGGGCCAGGGCCTCGGCGAGCACGCGGAGGCGGCGCCCTCCGGCATGGATCTCGTGGACGAACTCATGTGGCGCAACCATCTCTAGGCGGCTCTTCGTCGGTGCGTACCCGGCGGTCGGCGGATCACCGCCGCCGCATGCCGAGCACGCTCAGGAAAAAGCTGGCCAGCACGGTCTGGAAGCCGATCACGGCCAGGGTCACGCCGGGAATCACCCACCGCATCGTGTAGCCGTAGTCGAGGGGGCCGAAGCCGGTGACGCTCCAGTCGTAGGCTGGAAACGCGATGAGCAGGAGGCCGGAGGCGAGGGCGACGAGACCGCCGACGAGCCCCCGCTCGAGGTTGAAGGTGGAGAAGAACAGCCGGGTACGGCCGTCGTCGGGCAGCAGGCCCTCGGCCATGGCAAACGTCTTCGTGAAGACGGCGAACAGCGCGGACTGGTAGCCGCAGATGACGGCGAGGCTCGCAACCATCAGCGTGTGGGCGTCGAGGCGCGCGCCGCCGATGACGGTGCCCGGCATCGCGAGCGCGTAGCCGACGAGCCCGGCGCCGGCGAGGAGGCCTCCGGGGACGAGGAACAGCCAGGTCGGGCTGTAGAGGAGGAAGAGGCGCAGGGTGCGCCATCCGTCGCGGAACGTGCGGAGGTGCCCGGGGTGGCTATGGCGTCCGTCCGGATGGAGGGTGATCGGGATCTCGGCCGTGCGCGCGCCCGCGAACGACGCCTTGATGATCATCTCCGTCGCGTACTCCATCCCGGTGCACCGCAGGTCGAGGCGGTCGTACAGCTCGCGGGTGAAGCCGCGCATCCCGCAGTACACGTCGTGGAGCCGAGTGCCGAACCAGGTCCGCGCGATCAGCGACAACAACGGGTTGCCGAGCCGGCGATGCCAGAACGGCATGGCCCCCGCGTGCACGACGCCGCCCCCCGATGGCAGCCGGCAGCCCTGCACCAGCTCGTGGCCGTCGCGCAGCTTCTCGACGAACCGCGGGATCTCCCCGAAGTCGTAGCTGTCGTCGGCGTCGCCCATCACCACGAACCGGCCGCGCGAGCGCTCGATGCCCTTCATGAGTGCGTTGCCGTACCCACGCTCGGGGACGGCCACCACGATGGCGCCGAGCCCCCGGGCGATCTCGACGGATCCATCGGTGCTGCCGTTGTCGGCGACGATGATCTCGCCGGACGCGCCGGTCCGGGCCAGACCGTCCTGCGCCTTCCGGATGCAGGAGGCGAGGGTGTCGGCCTCGTTCAGGCACGGGAGCACCACGGACACCTCGACCGCCGCCGCGCCCGCGACGCGCACGGCCGCGCTCATTGCGGCGGCCGGGGCGCGACCTGCCAGACCTCGAGCAGGGGCAGCGCCGTGCGCTGGACGGCCCGCGCGTCCGCGCCCAGCAGCGCGCCGCCGCCCCGGGGGAGCAGTACGTAGTCCGCGCCGAGGGTTTCGAGGTAGGTCCACCTCCAGGCCGCCGGGGTCGCCGGGTCGTAGAACCGGCGGCCCGCCTCGACGGCGACCGGCCAGGACGGGGTGAGGCCTCGGTGGCCGAGCGCGACGTGGCACGGCGTGAGCCCCGCGATCATCAGGCTCAGGTCGGTGGGGGCGAGCGCCACGTCCTCCGCACCGCACGCGCCGTCGAGGAACCGCACCGCTTCCGCGTAGTCGCGCGGCGCGAACCATTCCGGGAACGGGTGGAACACCCGCCACAGCAGGAAGATCGAGGTGGGGCACAGCGCGACGGCGGCGACGGCGATCACGCGCGGCAGGGTCAGGAGCGCCGCCAGCAACGCCACCGCCGGCCCCAGCGTGGTCGCGAACTGCTTCACCATCGGCGATGGGTAGGCGACGACGATGAAGGCCACCACCGCCGCCCAGACGGCGAGTGCTATGCGGACGCCGAGCGGATCCTCCGGCGCCGGCCGCCTCCAGAAGAACGCGGCCAGGGCCAGCGCGGGGAGGAGGGCCAGGGCGAACTCGAGGAGGGGGGGCGTGAGGTCGCCGCTCTGCACCCCCGTCCATCCGCCCAGGCCGCGCTGGCTGCGCATGAGCAGAGCATAGTAGCCGAACACCGGAGCGATCCAGGCCAGCTCGAGGACCGCGGCCAGCGGCCGGCGCTTCCGCGGGGGCAGGAACGCGAGCACGAACGCGGCGAGGCCAAAGGTGACGAGGTCGTACGGCCGAGAGAAGCCGAGCGCCCACGCGCACGCCACCCACGCCCATCGCGAGCGGCGTCCCGCGCGCCACTCCAGGTGGAAGACGAACGTCCACACGAAAAGCGCGGTGGCGGCGACGAAGTGGGGGTTCATGAGCGACTGGTGGAAGGGATAGAGGCCCATCACGATGTCGGGGACCTGCGATCCGGGCGCGCCCATGAGCAGCCGCAGCCAGCCGAGGCCCCCCGCGGTGGCGAAGAGCGCGAGCGCCCATGTCAGCCGCGCGCCGGAGGCCCCCGCCGCGGCCAGCAGCCGCGCCGCCCCCGCCATCATCGCGGCGATCGCCAGCACGCGCAGGGCGTGGAATCCGAGCACGGGCGAGCCGCCGAGGATCCGGGCCAGGATCCCGGCGAACCACCACTCGACGTTGACGACCGCGGGGCGGTGCGGCCAGGGATCGAACTTGTTCGCGAAGACGAGCTCCCCGCGGGCGGCCTGCTCGACGAAGGAGAAGTACTGGTACATGTCGTCCTGGTAGAAGAACGTCCCCGTGAAGACCGCGCCCGCGGGCGGCCGCAGCGCGGCCGCCACGTAGGGGGCGGTCGTGACCGTGACGAGGGCGAGGACGACCGGGGCCGCGGTGCGCAGGTACATCGTCATCGCGCCGAGCAGGAGGACGCGATCCGGTAGGCGGCGAGCTGGCGGTGCGCGGTTCCCGCAACCGCCACCGGCTCGAGTCCGATGCGCCGGTCGACCCAGTGCGCGGCGGGCCTTGATGCGGGCAGCACGACATGCGTCGCGCAAACACGCTCCAGGAACGCGGCGCGGCCCGCGGGATCGCCTTGCTCGTAGAACATGCGGACCGCCTCCAGGCGTTCTCCGTGGGCGGGCTCGATGGCGTGAGAGGTGAAGGCCCGGCACGCCGTGTACCCGCCCGCCCAGAGCCCGATGTCCGCGGGGGCCACCAGCCGGTCGCCGGCGCGGCAGTCGCGGCGCAGCTCCCACGCCAGCGCGATCCTCTCCGCGGGCGCGTACGCGCCGAGGGTGGGCTGGAGGGTCAGCCACATCGCGGCCACGGCGGTGCTCGACAGGGCCAGGGCCGCTCCGATGGTGTAGCCCACGGGCAGCCGGCCGAGGCCGATGGCGGCCAGGGCGAGGAGCGGCAGACCGACGCCGACCAGGAACTGCAGCGAGAAGTGGACCGGCCGCAACGCGAACACGACGACGGCGATCGCGCACCAGACCGCGAAGTGAAGGCGGGCCACGCCGGCGTGGCCTTCGCGGAAGGTGGGGACGGAGCCGGCGCCGAGCGCGGCCAGGCCGAGTACCGCCGCGGGCCCGAGCGACCAGGCGAAGTCGGCGCGGGTAGGGAAGACGTATTCCGCCTTGGTATAGAAGGTGAACGCGGGCTGTCGGTAGAAGACCCAGTAGTTGTAGGCGGCGACCGGCAGCAGCGCGGCCATGGCGGCCCCGTGGCGCCACCATTCGCGGACGGGCACCGCCAGCGCGACGACGACCGTGCGGATGGCGGCCAGGACGACGAGGTCATAGGGCCGGGTCAGCCCCAGCGCGGTTCCGAGCGCCGACGCGGCCAGGAAGGACCGTGCACCCGCCGGCGCGGCGTGCGCCAGAAGCGCCCAGAGCAGCAGGGCCGTGCCGGCGACGAAGTGCGGGTTGGAGAGCACCTCGAGGATGGGGAAGAAACCCGTCGTCAGATCGAGGCAGCGCTCGACGGGAGCCCCGAGCAGGAACCGGACCCCGCCCAGTCCAGCCCCCGTGGTCACGAGGAGGAGCGCGGGGAGCCGATGCGACCGCGGCAGGCCCGCGCCGAGGAGCCAGCGATCGATGCCGAGAACGAGCGCCACGAGCGCCGCCATGCCGAACATGCGATAGGCGATGAGGGGGTGCCCCCCGAGCAGGCGGGACAACACGCCCACCGTCCACCATTCCAGGTTGAACAGGACCGCGGGATGGTCCTCGAGGACGAGCTTGTTGTGGAACAGAGCCGCCCCCGCCTCGGCCTGCTGGACGAAGGACAGGTAGTTGTAGGCGTCGTCGTCGAACCAGAAGAACCCGACAAAGGCGAGGCCCGGCGGAGGCGAGAGGAACGCCCGGACGTACGGAGCGGTCGAAAGCGCCGCCAGCAGCAGGCCGACCAGGATGACCGGTTTCCAGCCGGCCGCCGGACGCGTGCCCGGCGGAGCGGGTGGTGCCGGCGGGTCAGCCATGCGCGGCGGCGTCGATGGCGAGCAGGCGCTGCAGCAGCTTCTTGAGGCGTCCCAGCCGGTACGCGTTCGGGCCGTCGGACAAAGCGCGGGCGGGGTTCTCGTGGACCTCCATGAAGAGGCCGTCCACGCCGGCGGCCACACCCGCCGGCCCGAGCGAGTCGATGAAATGCGCGTCGCCGCCGGAACGGTCGCCCAGGCCCCCGGGGCGTTGCACGCTGTGGGTGACGTCGAAGATCACGGGGAAGCCGAACGAGCGCAGGGTGGGGAAGGAGCGCATGTCCACGACGAGGTTGTTGTAGCCGAAGCTGAAGCCGCGCTCGGTGACCATCAGGTTGCGGTTGCCCGTGGAGGCCGCCTTCTCCATCACGCCCTTCATGTCCCACGGAGCCATGAACTGGCCCTTCTTGACGTTCACGACCTTGCCCGTCCGGGCCGCCTCCAGGACGAGGTCCGTCTGGCGGCACAGGAACGCGGGGATCTGCAGGACGTCCGCAACCTCGGCCGCCTTCTCCACCTGGCTCACCTCGTGTACGTCGGTCAGGACCTTTACCCCGAGGCGATCACGCACGCCGGCCAGGATCTCGAGGCCGCGCTCGATCCCCGGCCCGCGGTACGAGCCGAGGCTCGACCGGTTGGCCTTGTCGTAGCTGGCCTTGAAGATGAAGGGGATGCCGAGCTCGCCGGTGATGTCCTTGAGCCGCGCCGCCACCTGCCCCGGATGCCGCGGGTTCTCGATGACGCACGGCCCGGCGATCAGGAAGAGCGGACCGCCTCCGCCCAGGCGCGTCCGCCCGAGGCGGATGGCTGTCAACTAGAGCGCCACCGGGACGGCATTCTCGCGGTGCGTCGCCCGGGCGCGCCGGTTCTCGACGCTGGCCCGCACGAAGTCGGCGAACAGCGGATGGGGGTGAAGCGGCTTGGAGCGGAACTCGGGGTGGAACTGGACCGCGATGTACCAAGGGTGGCTGGGGATCTCGGCGATCTCCACGAACTTCCCGTCCGGCGTCTTGCCGCTGATGTCCAGCCCGCCCTGGGTGAGGCAGCTCTCGTATTCCTTGTTGAACTCGTAGCGATGGCGGTGCCGTTCCATCACCTCGGTGGCGCCGTAGATCGCCGCCGCGCGCGAGCCCGGCTTCAACTGGCAGGTGTACGCGCCGAGGCGCATGGTCCCGCCCATCTCGTCGATGCCCAGCAGGTCCTGCAGCTTGTAGATGACCTTGTGCTCGGTGTCGGGATCCACCTCGGTGGAGTTCGCCGCGGCGAGACCGCACACGTTGCGGGCGTACTCCGTCACCGCCCACTGGAAACCGTAGCAGATGCCGAAGTACGGGGTCCCGGTGCGGCGCGCGTACTCCGCCGCCGCGACCATCCCGCCCGTGCCGCGCGCGCCGAAGCCGCCCGGCACCAGGATGCCGTCCACCCCGCCGAGCAGCCGGTCGACGTCGCCTTTCTCCAGGTCCTCGGATTCGACCCAGCGCCGGACCACCTTGACGTCGTTGCCGAAGCCGCCGTGGGTGAGCGCCTCGTTGAGGCTCTTGTAGGAATCCTCGAACGAGACGTACTTCCCGATGATCCCGATGGTCACTTCGCCCTTCGGGTTGCGGATCCGATGGACGAGATCCTCCCACGCCCCCATGTCGCGGCCGCGGCTCTCGAGGGAAAGGAGCTGGAGCACGATGGCGTCGAGGCCCTCGCCGGAGAGGACGAGGGGGACCTCGTATATCGAGTCCACGTCCTTGGCCGTGATGACGGCCTGCTCGGCCACGTCGCAGTACAGCGCGAGCTTGGACTTGATGTCGGGCGGGAGGTAGCGGTCGGTCCGGCAGAGCAGGACGTCGGGCTGGATCCCGATGGCGCGCAGCTCGCGGACGCTGTGCTGCATCGGCTTGGTCTTCAGCTCGTGGGCGGTGGCGATGTAGGGCACCAGCGCGAGGTGCACGAAGATCGCGTTGCCGCGGCCCACCTCCTGGCGGAACTGGCGCACGGCCTCCAGGAAGGGCAGGCTCTCGATGTCGCCGACCGTGCCCCCGATCTCGACGATGACCACGTCCGCCGCCGCGCGTCCGGCCATGGCGCCGCCCACCGCGCGGATGGAGGCCTTGATCTCGTCGGTGATGTGGGGGATGACCTGCACGGTGCGTCCGAGGTAGTCGCCCCGCCGCTCCTTCGCGATCACCGATCCGTAGATCTTGCCGGTGGTGATGTTCGACTGGCGCGAGAGCACGGACTGGGTGAAGCGCTCGTAGTGGCCGAGGTCGAGGTCGGTCTCGGCGCCGTCGTCGGTGACGTACACCTCGCCGTGCTGGTACGGGCTCATGGTGCCCGGGTCCACGTTGATGTACGGGTCGCACTTCATCATGGCGACGCGGAAGCCGTGGCCCTCGAGCAGGCAGCCGATGGACGCCGAGGCGAGGCCCTTGCCCAGGGACGATACGACGCCGCCGGTCACGAAGATGTACCTGGTGGTCACGCGGCTCCCTTATCTAAACGGGGGGTCCTTCGGACCCCCGGCTCGCTTGTACCCCCCCGCGTGCGGTGGGGGTGGGCCTGCGCCGGCCCTCGCAAACCCGGTGCTGCCCCTTCGGTTCCCGCTCGCATCCTATTGTGCCTTTGCCAGCAGCGTGCGCACCTGCTCCAGGTCTTCCGGTGTATCTACCGCCACTCCGCCCTCTCCCTCCATCGCCACCACCCGGATCGCCAGGCCGTGGTGCATCGCGCGGAGCTGCTCGAGCCCCTCCGCGGCCTCCAGGGGCGACGGTGGCCAGCCCGCGAAGCGCAGCAGCGCCTCGCGACGGTACCCGTATAAACCCACATGGCGCCGCGCGAGGCCCTGGGCGACGGCGGCCGCCGCGGAGCCGGCCAGGCGCCCGGCGTCCCGGACACACGGGATGGGGCTCCGCGAGAAGTACAGCGCGTCCCCGGCGGCGTTGGTGACGACCTTGACCACGTTCACCGACAACATGTCCGCCACGCTGCGCAGGGGCAGCGAAACCGTCGCCATCGCCACCCCGGGATCCTCGAACGCCGACACCACGGCGTCGATGCCGGCGGGGTCGAGCATCGGCTCGTCGCCCTGGACGTTCACGACGATGGTCGAATCGGGGAGGGCGCCGGCGGCCTCGGCCAGGCGGTCCGTGCCGGAGGCGTGGCGAGGCGACGTCATCACCGCCTCCCCTCCGAACGCCCGCACCGCGTCGGCGATACGCCGATCCTCGGTGGCGACCAGCACCCGGTCGACCGATCGGGCCCCAAGCACCCGCTCGTAGACGTGCTGGATCATGGGCCGTCCGTGGATGTCGGAGAGGGGCTTCCCCGGCAGGCGTGTGGAGCCGAACCGCGCGGGGATGATGGCGACGATGGCCAAGACCCCATGTTAGCATCCCCGGCCATAACCCCTCGACCCACCACGCTCCGCGGGCGCCTGCCGTCCCTCGCTGCCGCCGCGGGCATCGCTGTCCACGTCCTCGTGGCGGTGTGGGTCTTCGCGCCCGCGTTGTGGGGCGGCCGGGTGCTCTACTTCCGCGACATCTCGACCTACTTCTACCCGAACCTGGTGTTCCTCGGCCGCAGCATCGCCGCCGGCGTCTTCCCGCTGTGGAACCCCGCGGTTGACGCCGGCTCGCCGTTCCTGCTGGTCTATCCGCTGGACGTCCTCCTCGTTGCTTTCGCCGGTGCTCCCGCGGCCCTCGCCCTCGGCCCTCCGCTGCACATGCTCATCGCCTCGCTGGGCGCGTCCGCCCTCGGGCGGCGCCTGGGCCTGGGACACGTTGCGGCTTGGACGTGTGGTCTCGTCTTCGCGCTGTCGGGATTCATGTTCTCGGCGGTCAACCTCGTGCCCTTGCAGCAAGCGGCCGCCTGGGCGCCCGTCGTCCTGCTCCTGGCGCTGCGGTGTGCGAGCCGGCCGGAGGCGGTTCGTGTGGTATTGCTGGCCTGCGCGCTGGCTTTGCAGGTCTCGACCCTGGCGGGCGAGATCGTCGTCCAGACCGCCGCTGCGGCTGCAATCCTTCTGTGGCGGCGATTCGGGGCGCGGGGCGCCGCGGCGCTCGCCGCTGCGGTGGCCATCGCCGCCCTCCTATCCGCGCCGCCGCTGCTCGGCGTGGCCTCCATCGTCAAGGACACCCACCGGGGCGCCGGATTTTCGGCCGCCGAGGCGGTGGCGGGCTCGCTGTCCCCGGTCGAGCTGGCGGGCGTCCTCCTGCCGCGGTTCTTCGGCGACATGCACACGATGACCGGCGCCGGCTTCTGGGGACAGGACCGATTCCTCGGAGGGTTCCCCTATCTGCTCAGCGTGTACCTGGGGGCCGCGGTCCTCGGCCTCGCGGCCGCCGCCGGACGCGACCGCCTCTGGCTCCTGGTCGCGATCGCGGTCCTCCTCGCCCTCGGCGCGGACGGACCGTTCTCGGGGATCCTGGGCACCCTCGGGTTCTTCCGGACGCCGGTGAAGTTCATGTTCCTGGCGTCTCTCGGCCTCGCATTGCTCGCCGGCCGGGGCCTGGATCGCGCGTTCCTCCGCCGGGCGCCCTGGGGGACGCTGCTGCCGGGCGTCGCGGTCGCCGCGCTCGCCCTCGCGTTGTGGGCCGCCCCCGAATGGGCCGCGGCGGCGCTGGAGGCGTTCCCGCCCCTGGCCGAGCCGGCAGCCCAGGCGGTCGTCCGCACCGTGTGGCCCATGGCCCTCCTGGGCAGCGGGCTGGCCGCGCTGGCCGCGGGGGTGGCGGCCACCCATGGCGGACGCATCAGCGCCGGGGCGGCGGCCCTGATGGTGCTGGACCTGCTGGTCGTCAACGGGGATGTGAACCGCTTCGCCCCTGCCGCCTTCTACGCGCTTCGCCCCGAAGTGCGAGCGTTGATGGATCAAGTGCCCCGGACCGAGCGCTTCCGCGTCTTCGGGTACGGCATCGGGAACACGCCGGGGCTGCGATTCGCTCCCGTCCTTCTCCGCGAGAACTCGGATGTCTGGCTGTACTACCTCGACCGCCAGGTCCTCTGGGGTCGGGCGCCGGTGCTCGATGGGTTGGAAGGGGCGCTCGACGAGGACCGCACCGCGTGGGCGCCCTCGGGCTCGACGCTGGACGCGAGCGAGGCGGTGCCCGCCCTCTTCGGGAGCGTCCATCCGCGGCTGCGCCTGGCCAACGTGCGCTGGATCCTCTCCTTCGCGCCCCTTCCCGCGGACCTCGTCGTCGAGCGCGGGGCGGCGGTGCTGCCGGAGGTGCTCGAGCCGCTGCGCCTGTCCGAGCTGCGCGATCCATTGCCGCGGGCATTCTGGGTGCCCGCGCACCGCATCGCGGCTTCCCGGTCCGAGGCACGGCAGATCGTGAAGGCCGGAGACTTCGATCCGCGGGCGGTGGTGATCCTCGAGCCCGGCGCGCCGGCCGCTGCGCCGTCGTTCGATCCTGCGGCGGCCGCCACCGTTGCCGTGGACATCGCGGGGCCGCACGACGTTCGCCTGCGTGCGCGCACACCGCCCGGCTACGTCGTCCTGCTTTCGGGTTGGGACGCGGGATGGCAGGCCCGCGCCGGGGACGGCGCCGCGATCTGGGTCCTGCGCGCGAACGACCGGTACATCGCGCTGCCCACTCCGGGCGGCGAGCGCGTGTTCCATCTCGAGTACCGGCCGCGCTGGTGGCCGCGGTCGCGGGCGCTGTTCGCGCTCGGCGCTATCGCGACCCTGGCCGCGGTGGCGGCGTCGGTCCGCCGCCGTGTTTCCGACGCCCGAGAGGCCACGCCGCCAGACCGATCGTGACCGCCGCGCCCATCAGGCCGGCGAGCGCGCCGAAGCGGAGCCCGGGCGGCTCGTAGTCGAGGACGACGACATGCGTGCCGGCGGGCACCGCGACCGCGAGGTGTCTTCCGTCCGCGCGCAGGACTTCGGCCGCCAGGCCGTCGATGGTGGCCTTCCATCCCGCTGCGTACGCCTCGCGCACGATGGCGGAGCCGGCCGCCGGCGTGGTCACCGCGACCTCGATGTGCCCCGCGTCTTGGCGGCGCACGTCGATCGTTCCATTCGCGCCAACCAACGCGGCCATCGGCCGTGGATCGCGCAGCGAGTAGGCGCGCACCGCGACCGGCGCCAGCGCCGGGGGATGCTCCTCCGACTGCGGCACGAGATCGGGATGCGTCAGGGGATCGAGCGAGATGACGTGCCCGACGCCGGCGAGCCGCAGCGACGCGAGGAGACGGTCCATGGACGCGCACCCCGCGTCCGCGGGATCGATCAGCCGCTCCGGCGGGACGAGCATCGTGAGGTCGGGGCTGAGGGCGGATGGCACGCCCGCGCTCACGTTGAACGCGGGCACCAGCGTGTCGCGCAGCACGGTGAATGTCCATCGCTCGTGATCACGCCGGACCGCGCGGCCGAGCGCATAGGCTTTGCTGGATGCGGGGTCGCAGGTGAAGACCCGCCCCGCTGCGCGCCACGTGGCATGGTGGCGGGCGACCTCCGCCGACGGCGTGAAGAAGCCGGCCGGCGCCGACGGGTTGAGGCCCGCCCCCGCGCGCAGGAGGTCGGCGGCGATGAGCCCCACGACCCCGATGGACGCCGCACGCGGGGTCAGGCGGCCGCGCCCGGCGAGGAGGGCGAGCGCGCCCACGGCGAGCGCGACGGCGGCGCCGGCGGCGGCGTCGCGCAGCACCCAGTCCAGCACGGCCATGCGCTCCGGCCACGGGAACTCGGGCGGGAAGAAGCCGGCCGCGAACCATCGCGCCTGCGTGGGGACGATCCGCGGCCAGAGCGGCGCCGTCGCCAGCAGCGCTCCGGCGGCGAGGGCGATGGCGGCGAGACGCCGCCAGGCGCCGCGCGCCGGGGCGGCGAGCGTGTCGAGGGCCAGCGCGACCAGCAGCGCCACCGCGAGGTGCACGGCGAAGAACAGCTTCGACGGGTAGCGGAAGCGGCGGGCCAGATCGAAGGCCTCCACCATCGCCGCGCCGAGCCCCCACCGCCCGAGGGCCAGGAGCAGCGCGGCGATTGCGACCGCCGCGAGCCGGCGGCGGGGACCGCGGTCTTGCGAGGCGCCGACGGCGGCGGTGACGAGCGTCGCCAGCCCGAGGTAGAGGCTCAGGAAATACGGGAACCCCCGCGGGAAGAAGTTGCCGCCCCACCAGCGCTCGGTGAGCTGGGCCGTGTCGCCGTGGAAGCCGGCGATCACGACCTGGGCGAGGGTGAGGGGATGGATCGAGTGCGACAGGACGACCTCCGGCGCGAAGCCGGACGCCCGCGCGCTGTCGGCGGCGACCCTCACCAGCACCGCCGCGGAAGGCGCGGCCAGCGCCGCGCCCAGCACGATCACGGCCGCCATCCGCAGGAGAGCGGCGGCGGGGCAGGGGAGCGCGAGAAGAACCCCGATGATGACCGCCTGGGCCACCATCTCCGCGGCGGTCGTCGACAGGAGGATGCCCACGGCCAGCGCGCCGAGGGCCACGGCGCGCCGGTCTCCGCGAGCGGCGAGGAGCAGGCCGAGGATGGCCGCCGGCGCCCAGGCCAGCGCCTGCGCATAGACGTACAGGTTGACGGTCGAGAGCCCGAACCCGCCCAGGGCGTAGACGAGGGCGGCCCCGGCGGCGGCGGTGCTCGACAGGCCCAGGCCCCTGCGGGCCAGCGCCATCATCCAGAGCGCCGCCAGCGGGACGTGCAGCGCGAGGACGAATGAGATCCCCACCTCGTCCGGGCGCAGGAGCTGCAGCAGGTCGAAGGGATACGAGACCGGAGGCAGGGCCAGCGGCTCGCCCTCGTGCACGTACGGGTTCCAGAAGCGCAGCGCCCCCGCCTGAAGGCCGGCGAGAACGAAGCGCCGCAATGGAAAGAAATAGAGGGAGAGGTCCCGAAAGAACAACGGATGCCCCGAGAACGGGCCACGCGCGAACGCAAGGGCGGCTACGGCGGCGACGGCCGCGTACGGCCACGCGCGCGCGAGGGCCCGGAGGTTCATTCCATGGTGCGCAACGGCCGCGCCGGCACGCCGGCCACGACGGTGCGCGGCGGCACGTCGGCGGTCACGACGCTGCCCGCGGCCACGAACGCCTCGGGGCCGATGGTGAGGCCGGGCAGGATGGTGGCCGCGGCGCCCACGAAGCTCCCGCGGCGGATCGTCACCGGCGCCGCCATCTTCGGGAAGTGGGGCTGCAGCGGATGGTCGCGGTAGCCGACGTTGGTGTGGGTGAGAACCAGCACGCGCTCGGCGAGGGTGACCTGGTTCTCGATCCGGATCTCGTCCGCGAGATCGAGGAGGCACTCGTCTCCGACGAAGCAGTCGTCCCCGATGCGCAGCCCGGAAAACCCCCGCCGGTAGAGGTTGAAGAACCGCACGTCGTGGAGGATCGAGCGCCTTCCGATCTTCGCCCCCAGCAGCCGCAGCCAGACCGTGCGCACGGGGGGGAACAGCGCCACGCGGTACGGCACCATGGCCAGGGTGAAGAGCCCGAAGCGCAGCGCGCGAGAGGCGCCGATCTCGTCCAGCGCCTTCAAGGCTCGCGCCCGCGCGAGAGCGCGCGCCGGAACGCGACCAGCTTCCCGAAGTAACGCGCCGAATCGCGGAGCCCGCTCACCGTCGAGGTCTTGTCGAAGCGGCGGATGTAGGCCCCGGGGACCTCCTCGACGCGCAGTCCGCGCCGCACTGCTCGCACCATGAACTCGGTGTCCCAGAACCACCCGGGGTCGCGGATCTCGTCGAGGATGGGCAGGACGCGGGCGCGGCGGAAGAACTTGTATCCGGTCTCGGTATCGCGCAGGTCCACCCCGAGCATGGACCGCACCAGGAACGAGTACCCCCGGCTCATCGCGTAGCGGTCGAGCGAGCGGACCTGGAAGGCGTAGATCCGCCGCACGGTGGCCACGTCCGCGCCGCGCTCGATGGCCTTGACCAGCGACGGGATGTAGCGGGCGTGCACCTCGAGGTCCACGTCGAGGAACCCCGCGATCGCGCCCCTCGCGACCCGGAAGCCGTCGGTCACCGTCTGGCCGCGCCCCGTGTTCGTCTCGTGGAACAGCGTGCGCACCGTCGCCGGATGCGCTTTGGCCAGCCCGCGGATGATGTCCCGCGTGCGGTCGCGGCTGACGTCGTCGACGAACACGATCTCGTAGGGGCGGCGCATCTCCTCCAGCACCTCGCGGATCTCCGCGAAGCTCCGCTCGAGGGTCTCCTCCTCGTTGTAGCAGGCGAGGACGACGCTCAGGTCGGGGATCGGGCCGCCTTTGTTCAGACCGGCGCCTCCTCGACCGCCGACACGACGCGGTTGAGGTCCTCCTCGGTGAGGCGCGGGTGGAGAGGCAGCCTCACCAGCGCGGCTGCGATGCGCTCGGTCACGGGCAGCGACGGGACCTCGCCCGCGTAGCGCTGCCAGAACGGGGAAGAGTGCAGGGGGACGTAATGAAACGTCGCCATGACGCCGCGCGCCTTCAGGAAGGCGAGGAACGCGGCGCGCCGGTGGCCGTCGGGCAGGATCAGCGCGAACAGGTGATCGTTGGTCTCGCGGTCGGGCAGCTCGGCCCGCATCTTCACGCCCTTGCGCGCCGCCCACCCGGAAAGGCGCTCCCGGTACCGGCGTGCCACCTCGCGGCGGCGCTCCTGGATCTGCGGCAGCTTGTCGAGCTGGGCGTCGAGGATCGCGGCCAGCACGTCCGAGATGACGAAGCTGCTCCCCTCGTCGACCCACGTGTAATTGTCCACCTCGCCGCGGAGGAAGGCGCTCCGGTTCGTGCCCTTCTCGCGGATGATCTCCGCCCGCGCGGCGATCCCCGGGTCGGCCACCGCGAGCGCGCCGCCTTCGCCGCAGGTCACGTTCTTGGTCTCGTGGAAGCTGAAGCATCCCGCGTCCCCGAGCGTCCCCAGCGGCGCTCCCCGGTACGACGCGGCGAGCCCCTGGGCCGCGTCCTCGACGACACGCAGGCCCTTGCTCCGCGCGAGGCGGAGGATGCCGTCCATGTCGGGAGCGATGCCGCCGTAGTGGACGGGAAGGAGCGCCGCCGTCCGCGGCGTGACTCGCGCGGCCACGTCCGCGGGGTCGAGGCCGAGGGTCGCCTCGTCGATGTCCGCGAACACCGGGCGCGCCCCCACCCGCAGGATGGCGTTCGCGGTGGAGACGAAGGTGAAGGACGGGCAGATGACCTCGCCGCCGGGACCGATGCCCAGGGCCATGAGCGCCAGCTCCAGCGCGTGCGTGCACGAGGTCGTGAGGAGCACGCGCTGTCCGGCGAGCAGCGCGGACAGCCGCTCCTCGACCCTTTGGCCGAACGGGCCGTTCCCTGCCACCCGCCCGGCGAGGGCGCGGCGCACGGACTCCCCCTCCGCGGAATCGAACCAGGTCTCGCAAAGCGCGATGGCGCGCGCGGTCACGGGGGCCGATTATGGCATCAGTGAGGCTCACCACATCGGCTCTTGACACCCCCGGAGGCGAAGGGCTAGCATCCAACGACTAAGTGCAAGCTCCTGTTAGGTTTTCAAGGGCCGATACCGCCTAATGCCCGTCAAGCTCGGCGAGCTGCTGCTCAAGGAGAACATGGTCACTCCCCAGCAGCTGCAGGAAGCCCTCTCTCACCAGAAGATGAACGGCGGAAAGCTGGGGAAGGCCTTCGTGTCCCTCGGCTACGTGCGGGACGAGGAGATCACCAGCCTGCTCTCCCGGCAATACGGGGTCCCTTCGATCAACCTCGATCACTTCGAGGTGGACCCGGCGATCATCAAGATCATCCCCGCCGAGACCTCGCGGAAGTACCAGATCCTGCCCCTGTCGCGGTCGGGGGCGACCCTCACCATCGCCATGGCGGACCCCACCAACGTGTTCGCCATGGACGACATCAAGTTCATGACCGGCTACAACGTCGAGCCGGTAGTGGCGTCCGAGACGTCGCTCGAGGAGGCGATCGAGAAGTACTACGGCTCCACCCGGTCGCTGCAGCTCAAGCAGGACGGCGGCGGCGGCGGGATGTCGAGCGGGGGGTCACAGGCCCACAAGATGGGCGACAGCCCGAGTCTGAAGGACGTGCTCGACGGTCCAGGGCTGACCTTCGACGACATGGCCTCGGTGGGCCTCAGCGAGGTGGACCTCGACGCCCTCGGCGACGAGGAGGCGGACGTCGAAACGGTGAAGGCCGAAGACGACGAGATCGACCTGGGCGCCCTCGCGAAGTCCAGCGAGGCGGCGCCGGTGGTCAAGCTCTCGAACGTGCTCCTGATCGATGCCTTGAAGCGCGGCGCCTC
>Ga0326597_10006205_pt1 | contig 16426 bp, 16 predicted proteins | sample RVTome_12_FD_203789 | JGI IMG/M metagenome (GOLD analysis project Ga0326597, IMG submission 203789) | Soil microbial communities from uranium-contaminated site in the Upper Colorado River Basin, Wyoming, United States - RVT100D185 | ecosystem: Environmental > Terrestrial > Soil > Contaminated >...
CTTCCCAAGGAGGGGTGGCACGAAGTGCCGGGGTGGTTGAGCAAGAAACGGGTGGCGAAAGCTTCCCTCGCGCCGTATTCTGGCGCGCATGAAGCTGATCGATACCCCAATTGAGGATATGCCGGCCTACGGGTCCGCGGCGCGGGACTACGAGCGCATCGCGCGCGCGATTGAATATCTGCGGATCCACGCCGCGCGGCAACCGGATCTCGCCGCGGTAGCCGGCCACCTGCATCTATCCGAGCATCATTTCCAGCGGCTGTTCACGCGCTGGGCGGGCGTGAGCCCCAAGCGCTTCCTGCAGTACCTCACCGTGGAGCACGCCAAGGCCCGCCTTGCCTCCTCGGCGAGCGTGCTGGACCTCGCGGGCGCGGTCGGCCTGTCCGGCCCCGGCCGGCTGCACGACCTGTTCGTCACGCTGGAAGCCATGTCGCCCGGCGAATACAAGGCGGGCGGCGCGGGGCTCGCCATCCGCTACGGCGTCCACGACTCTCCGTTCGGCCCGGCCTTGATCGCGACTTCCGCGCGCGGGGTCTGCGGGCTGCATTTCATCGATGGCGCGCAGGATGCCGGGTCGCTGCTCCGCAGAGACTGGCCGCAGGCGGCGCTGCAGACGGACCGGCACGGCACGGCGCCGCTCGCAGAGCGCATTTTCCCGCCGCTCGCCTCGCGGCCCGGCACGCCGCTCGCCCTGCTGGTCAGGGGCAGCAACTTCCAGGTCAAGGTGTGGCGCGCCCTGCTGGCGCTGCCATTCGGTTCAGTCGCCACCTACCGCAACATCGCCGGGAGCATCGGCGAGCCCTCAGCAGCGCGCGCCGCGGGTAACGCGATCGGCGCCAACCCGGTCGCCTGGCTGATTCCCTGTCATCGCGTGATCCGCGAGTCCGGAGAATTGAGCCGTTACCGCTGGGGCGCGGAACGCAAGGCCGCCATGCTGGGCTGGGAGGCGGCGCGGAGCGCCGGCAATGGGTAATGAGTGATAATGGCGGAGACTGTTTTCGCCCATTACTCATCACCAATGAAGGACACGCTCAAGCCCGGTCTCACGCATCAATTCAAGTTCAAGATCCCGCCGACCAAGACCGTTCCGCACCTGTACCCGGAATCCGAAGCCTTCCAGCAGATGCCGCAGGTGCTGGCGACCGGTTTCATGGTGGGTTTGCTGGAATGGGCCTGCATCGAGGCGATCAAGCCGCATCTGGACTGGCCGCGCGAGCAGTCGCTCGGCACTCTCGTCAATTTTTCCCACCTCGCGGCCACGCCGCCGGGACTGACCGTCACGGTGGACGTGACGCTCGACCGTGTCGAGGGCCGCAAGCTCGTGTTCTCGCTTTCGGCGCACGACGGCGTGGACCGGATCGCCGAGGGCACGCACGAGCGCTTCGTGATCGACGCCGGAAAATTCAATGCGAAATTGGCCGGGAAATTACGGGCGGCCGGTTTGCAGGCTTGAGTGGACCCGTCATGGCCCAGCCCGTCTATGTGCCCAAGGCCCAGGAAGCGCGCAACAAAGCGGTCATCGAGCGCTATTTATCGGCAAGGTTTCCGTCGGTCCATAATGGTGCGGGCAAGCGCCCCGCTCGATTCCGGCGAAAATCCCGGCGCATCAAGCCGATAGCACGCCGCCGCCGTCCGCGCTTGACCAAGCGCGACGCGATGCTCATTATTGGTGCGGCGCCCGAAATACATCGAGGCGCATGCACGGGAGGAGTCAATGATAAGAATGCACCGCGGTTTCCTGTTGTCGTTGCTGGTCACGTCGTTGTTTTATGCGCCGTTCGCCGTCGGGGCCGAGCCGCCTCCGCCGCCGAAGCTGGACGCGGCGAACACCGCGTGGATGCTCACGGCCGCGGTGCTGGTCCTGTTCATGACCTTGCCCGGGCTCGCGCTGTTCTACGCCGGCCTGGTGCGCATGAAGAACGTGCTCTCCGTCCTCATGCAGTGCTTCGCCATCACCTGCATCGTGACGCTGGCGTGGGTCGTGGTCGGCTACAGCCTCGCGTTCGGTGACGCCGGCCCGCTCAACGCATGGTACGGAGGCTTCGACAAGGTTTTCCTGGCCGGCATCGACGTCAAGACGGTCAAGGGCAGCATCCCCGAGTCCGTGTTCGCGATGTACCAGCTGACTTTCGCGATCATCACGCCGGCGCTGGTCATCGGCGCCTACGCCGAGCGCGTCAAGTTCACCGGCATGCTGCTGTTCAGCCTGCTCTGGCTGCTCCTCGTCTACAGCCCGATCGCGCACTGGGTGTGGGGCGACGGCTGGCTGCAGAAGATGGGGATCATGGATTTCGCGGGCGGCACGGTCGTGCACCTGAACGCGGGCATTGCGGCGCTGGTCTGCGCGACCGTGCTGGGCCGGCGCAGGGGCTTTCCCGAGACGCCGATGCCGCCGCATAACATGACCATGACGGTGACCGGCGCCTGCATGCTGTGGGTGGGCTGGTTCGGGTTCAACGCGGGCAGCGCGCTCGCGGCCGACGGCATCGCGGGCATGGCGATGCTGGTGACGCACATTGGAGCTGCGACCGGCGCGTCCGCGTGGATCATTTGCGAGTGGCTGCGCTACGGCAAGCCCTCGGCGCTCGGCGCCGTGACCGGCATGGTGGCGGGACTCGGCACGATCACGCCGGCTTCGGGCTTCGTCGGGCCGATCGGCGCGCTCGCGATCGGCGCCGCCGCCGGCATCGTCTGCTTCTTCGCCACCAGCTACATGAAGCAGGCGCTCAAGGTGGACGATTCGCTCGACGTGTTCCCGGTGCACGGGGTCGGCGGCATGATCGGCACGATCCTGACCGGCGTATTCGTGGCGTCCACTTTCGGCGGCGCCGGCTATCCCGAGAAAGTGGCGATGGCAGACCAGGTGCTGACCCAGGTCATCGGCGTCCTGGCGGTCGCGGCATGGTCCGGCGTGGTCACCTGGGTGATCCTCAAGATCAGCGATGCCGTAGCCGGGATGCGCGTCGAGGCGGAAGAGGAGACCGAGGGCCTCGACACCGTGCTGCACAACGAGAAGGGCTATAACCTCTGACCGGTATCAGACGCTCTTGAACACGGCCAGGCACTTCGGGGCGTTGAAGGTCCAGGTCTCGACCCAGTCCAGGATGTCCGCCTTGTAGTTCAATTCGGCCATGGCGCCGGCGAGGCAGGTCCAGTTGAGCACTTCCTGCTGCCCGGCCGCCTCCATTTTCGCGAGCGGGGTGTCGCGCCACGCCGGGTAGTTGCCGGTGCGCAGGTGTTCCAGCATCGCGCGGTCGGACTCGAGGTCGGGATACATCCAGTGGTTCTTCTCGGTGAGGAAGCCGTGCGACCAGCTTGAAGACGCCATGATCACCACGCGCCACGGGCTCGCCTTCAGCACGCGGGCGGTCGCCTGCCCCATCTCGTAGCAGCGGCGCGGCGACGGCGAGGGCGGGTCCGGCTCGTCCGAGTGCACCTCGCTGCCGCCCTGGTAGCGGATCACCGAGCTGCCGTAGCAGTTGACCGCCACGGGCACGACCGGCGTCTTGAATCCCTTGCGGTCGAGATCGAGGTACAGCAGCGTGTTGGCGAAGGCGTGGCCCAGGCCGTCCTCGTGCAGCGGCTTGTAGGCGTAGGACATGTCGATGCCCGCCTCCAGCAGCCCGCGCGCAAGAAACCGCCCCGCCTTGTGGTGCCCGGGATGGGCGAAGACCTTGTCGGCCGGTTCGCCCCAGATGTTGGGCCGGCCGCGCAGGCGCTCGTACGGCTTGAAGTTGAGATGTTCGTACGCCAGCACGCAGAACGGCGGGATGATGTCTTCCTTGAAATTCTCGTACTGGTCGTCGCCCCACATGAGGATGAAGTCGGGCCGGAAAGCATCGATCTCGCCGCGGATTTTCCGGAAAGCGCTGAAGATCCGCGCCCGGTGCGCCTTGTGCGCCGTAATGCCTTCGTCGTCGCCCCACTCCAGGCGCATCGGCTCCGGCCAGTTGGCGGGATCCCTCATGCGCTCGGGAATTCGCCGATCGCTGTGAAGCATCCGCGCCAGCGGCCACGGCTTGAGCTCATCGGGAACCAGCCCCGGCGGATAATGCGTCGCTCCTATGCCCAGAATCTCTGCCATGGCCTCGACCTCCTCCTGGTGAAGTTCACCACGCCGCACATCTGCAGCCGGTGAAGATTTCGGGCATTGTGGCACAAATGGCGCATCCGGGCCGCCATCGCCGGCAGCAGGCAACCGCGCGGACGGGTCACCGATGTCAGTGCGCCTTGCTCAACAGGCGCATGCCGCGGTCGAGGCCTTCCAGCGTCAACGGGAACATCCGCTCGCCCATCAACTGACGAGTGAGGCGGATGGACTCGTGGTAGTCCCACACCGCCTCCGGCTGGGGGTTCAACCAGATCGCGCTGGGGTACACGGCCAGCAACCGTTGCATCCAGACCACCCCCGCTTCTTCGTTGGTGTGCTCGACGCTGCCGCCGGGATAGGCGATCTCGTACGGGCTCATCGTCGCATCCCCAACGAAAATTACTTTGTAATCATGTGGATAAGTGTGCAGCACGTCCCACGTCGCGAGGCGCTCGGTGGCGCGCCGCCGGTTGTCGCGCCACACCCGCTCGTAGAGGAAGTTGTGGAAGTAGAAGTACTCCAGGTGCTTGAACTCCAGGCGCGCGGCGGAGAACAGCTGCTCGCAGGTGCGGATGTGATCGTCCATCGAGCCGCCGATGTCGAGGAACAGCAGCACCTTCACCGCGTTGTGCCGCTCCGGTACCATCTTCAGGTCGAGCCAGCCGGCGTTCTTCGCGGTCGAGCGGATGGTGTCGTCGAGGTCGAGCTCCTCGGGGGCGCCGATGCGCGCAAATTTTCTGAGGCGTCTCAGCGCGACCTTGATGTTACGCGTGCCCAGCTCGACCGTATCGTCGAGGTTCCGGAACTCGCGCTTGTCCCACACCTTCACCGCGCGGCGGTGGCGTGATTCGTTCTGGCCGATGCGCACGCCCTCGGGGTTGTAGCCCCAGGCGCCGTACGGCGAGGTGCCCGCGGTGCCGATCCACTTGTTGCCGCCCTGGTGCCGCCCCTTCTGCTCCTCGAGCCGCTCTCTCAGCGTCTCCATCAGCTTGTCCCAGCCGCCGAGCGACTCGATCAGCTGCTTCTCCTCGTCCGTGAGGATCCGCTCCGCGAGCTTTTTCAGCCACTCTTCAGGAATCATCATGGTGATTCCTTCCACCTCGATGATGCCCTTGAAGTAGGCGGCGAACACGCGGTCGTAGCGGTCGTAGTACTTCTCGTCCTTCACCAGGGCCGCGCGCGCGAGGTAATAGAACGCCTCCATGCTGCCGAACGCGACGCGTTTCGCCAGCGCCTCGATCAGGGTCAGGAACTCCTTGATCGACACCGGGACCCCGCCCTGCTTCAGCTTGAGGAAGAACTCGATCAGCATGGTCTCGGCGGGTGTCGGTGAATGGCGACAGTGGAATGGGTCACGGGGCGCAAAGTTCGCTTACAAATTGGGCTGCGGGACTTACACTTTGTAACGGATTTTGGCCGCCCTTTCGGGGATCATACGGACAAGCGGAAAGCGATCCGAACCGCGAAACGAGAACAAGGAGGTATCTATGCGCAGCAAGCTGATAGCAGTCCTGGCAGGCACCGTCCTCGTCGCGGCGAGCGGCGCGGCGTTCGCGGGCGGCAACGTGAGCTTCGGCATCTCGATCGGCGTCCCGGCGTATTACCCGGCGCCGGTCCACGCGGCCCCGCCGGTCGTGTATTACCCGGCTGCTCCCGTCTACTACGGCCCGCCCGTGGTGTACTACAGCCCGCGCCCGTTCTACAGGCCGGCCGCTGTAATCCGCTACGACCGCGGCAATCACCGCGGCTGGGGCCACGGTCGCCGGGACAACTTCCGGCACCGCCGGTAAGCAGCACGGACCGCAGCAGCGAAGCGCCCCGAAAGGGGCGCTTTTGCTTGTACCACGCCCGTCTGCTTTCAAACCCCGATAACACATTAAATTAGCCGCCAAGCCTGTCCTGAGCCTGTCGAAGGGACGCCAATCACGCCAAGAAATCAAGGGCAATTGATTAACTTGTTTCTCTTGGCGTCTTGGCTGCGTGTCAGGTTTTCCGGCGCGACATGAACACCAGGCGCTCGAAGAGGTGCACGTCCTGCTCGTTCTTGAGCAGCGCCCCGTGCAGCGGCGGGATGATCTTGTGCTGGTCCTGGCTGTGCAGCGCCTCGGGCGAGATGTCTTCCGTCATCAGGAGCTTCAACCAGTCGAGCAGCTCCGAGGTGGACGGCTTCTTCTTCAGCCCCGGCACCTCGCGGATCTCGAAGAATGCCTCCAGCGCCTCGCGCAGCAGCAGCTTCTTGATATCGGGATGGTGCACGCGGACGATGCGCTCCATCGTCTCGTGGTCGGGGAAACGGATGTAGTGGAAAAAGCAGCGGCGCAGGAAGGCGTCCGGCAGCTCCTTCTCGTTGTTGCTGGTGATCAACACCAGCGGGCGGTGCTTCGCGCGCACCAGCTCCTGCGTCTCGTAGACGTAGAACTCCATGCGGTCGAGCTCGCGCAGGAGATCGTTCGGAAACTCGATGTCGGCCTTGTCCACCTCGTCGATCAGCAGCACCGCCGGCGCCTCCGCCGTGAACGCCTTCCACAGCATGCCCTGCACGATGTAGTTGCGGATGTCGTGCACCCGCCCGTCGCCCAGCTGGGAGTCGCGCAGGCGCGACACCGCGTCGTACTCGTAGAGCCCGTGCTGCGCCTTGGTGGTGGACTTGACGTGCCACTCGAACAACTGGCGGCCGAGCGCCCGCGCGATCTCGATCGCGAGCATGGTCTTGCCGGTGCCAGGCTCGCCCTTGACCAGCAGCGGCCGCTCCAGCGTCAGAGCCGCGTTCACCGCCATCATCAGGTCGTCAGTTGCGATGTAGGTATCGGTGCCTTCGAATCGTTTCATATTTCCCCGAGCTATCAGCTTTCAGCGGTCAGCGATCAGCACCTGATTTCAGGTCAATCCCAACCAGCTAACAGCTGGTGGCTGAGAGCTGATGGCTGCCGTTATCGAGTCTCGCATCCGCTCCCACCACCGTCAAGAAATCGCGTTAACATCATCGGATATGAACGGCCTCCCCGGGCCCGCAAGCTCACTGTGGCCGCTCCCGTTGATCGGCGGGCTCCTGCCCGCGATAGCGGCAGTGGCGGCGCTGTGGCTTTCGATTGCGCTCGACCTCATCCCGCCGTGCAATCCGTTCCTCGACGGCTGCGTGTCGATCAGCCGCGCCGCGCGGCACGACCTTCCGAATCACTTGTTCCGCGCGCTGGTCCTGCCTGCAGCAGTGCTGCAGGGAATCACCTGGCTGCTGTGCGCCGCGTGGCTGAGGACGGTCGCCCCCGAAGCGCGCAGGCCGCTGCGCGCGCTTCCCTGGCTGGGCGTGATGGCCTGCGTGTTCCTCATCCTCTACGGCACGTTTCTCGGCACGGAGGGGCAAGCCTACCGCTGGATGCGGCGTTACGGGATCATTTTCTACTTCGGGTTCACTTTCCTGTGCATGCTGATCACCAGCGGAGCGCTGTGGCGGCTGTCGCGGTCGGGAACGATCGCGCTGCCGGCGCGCCTCGACCGGGTGCTCGTGGCATTGTGCGTGGTCACGCTCGCCATCGGCCTCGTCCAGGTATTCGTGCCGCCGCTGCTCGATGGCCAGGACTTGAAGAACCGGCTGGAAAACGTGCTCGAGTGGTACGCCGCCCTCGCCTTCACGCTGTTCTTCCTCGCGCTCGCCTGGGTCTGGCGGCATGCGCGCTTCACTGCGCGCCTTGGTTCTGGTGAATCGTGACTGGATGGAACGTGACGTGGTAGTGCGTGACACGATGGTGCGTGACTTGATACGGCAAGGCTAGAGCACCATGGTGGTGTACCGGCCAGAACGATAACGCTTTACCGCGTCACGCAGCATCGCGTCACGCTTCGCCATGTCACGCCGCACTGCGTCACGCCTCATCCGACTTGAGATCGCTCTTGCGATCGATGTCGAGCAGGATGCCGGGATCCTCGCACTCGATCAGCTTCACCGCCTCGCGATGCCGTTCCACGACGGCGCGCGCGCCCTGGTCGCCATCGAGCGCCAGCAGCTCGTCGCGCAGTTGCGCGCCGAATCCGACGGGATGGCCGCGCTCGCCTTTGTATGCCGGCGCGGCGATCGAGGCTCCCGCCTCCAGCGCCGCGATGACCCTCTTGATGGTGTCCGGAGCAATACGCGGCATGTCGGCAAGCGCGATGACCCAGCCGTCCGCGCCGCGCGCCTGCGTCACACCGTGCGCGAGGCTTGCCCCCATTCCGCGCGCCGCGCCCTGGAACATGGTGACCTGGCAGCCTTCCTGCTCGAGCATTTCGTAGAGCGGGAAATCGCCCCAGCGCACCACCGCGATCACGTCGGGCGTCGCCGCCAGGAGATTGCGGGCGGCATGCGCGGCGATCGCCACGCCATCCTCCAGCGGGTGCAGCAGCTTGTCGCCGCCGAAACGGGAGCCGGCCCCGGCGGCGAGCAATATCCCCGAGATGAGCTTCCGGTCTCCGGCCATGCAGCAGATTATAGCGGCGTATCCTCCCGCGGCCCGCGCGGCGTCCGCTGACGAAAGAAGGGCGCGCGCAGACAGGGTGGTTGGTGCATGCAGCATCTATAATGCGGCTTCTGCCGGGAGACCGGAGAAGCCGCATATGCCGAAATTCTGCGCAAACCTTTCATTCCTCTGGAGCGAGCTCGATTTCATGGACCGCTTCGCCGCCGCCGCGAAAGCAGGCTTCGGGGGAGTCGAATACCTGTTTCCCTACGATCACGACAAGGGCCGCATCGCCGGCGAGCTGAAGAAGCACGGCCTGGCCCAGGTGCTTCACAACCTCCCCGCCGGCAACTGGGCGCAGGGCGAGCGCGGCATCGGCTGCCACCCCGGCCGCGCGAAGGAATTCCAGGACGGCGTCGCAAGCGCGATCGAGTACGCCACCGCGCTCGGCTGCAAGCAGGTGAACTGCCTCGCCGGAATACGCCCGCGGCACGTCGATCCCAACGAAGCGCGCGAAGTTTTCATCAAGAACCTGCAGTACGCTGCGCCGCGGTTGAAGGACGCCGGCATCAAGCTGCTGATCGAGCCGATCAACACGCGCGACATCCCGGGGTTCTTCCTCAACCACACCAAGCAGGCGCTGGACATCATCACCGCCGTCGGCTCCGACAACCTCTACATCCAGTACGACATCTACCACATGCAGATCATGGAAGGCGACCTCGCGCGCACACTCTCGACGAATATAAAGTTGATCCCGCACATGCAGCTCGCCGACAACCCCGGGCGCAACGAGCCCGGCACCGGGGAGATCAATTACCCTTTCCTGTTCCGGCACATCGACCGCCTCGGTTACACGGGGTGGATCGGCTGCGAGTACAAGCCGGCCACCACCACCGACGCCGGCCTCGTCTGGATGCAGCCTTACCGGTAGCGGGGGGCAAGGCGCATAGACAGGATTCAAACCTTGGTATCCTCTGTGTCTCTGCGATTCGATTCTTAGGGGGTCACATGAGCAACATCGGCTTCGTCGGACTCGGCATCATGGGCAAGCCCATGGCGGCCAACCTCATCAAGGGCGGTCACACGCTCCACCTGCACTCGCGCAGCGGCGTGCCGCAGGAGCTGACCGCCGCTGGCGGAATCGCATGCGATTCCGCCAAGACCGTGGCCCAAAAATCGGACATCGTCATACTGATGGTGCCGGATACACCGGATGTCGAAAGGGTCCTGTTTGGTAATAACGGTGTTGCCGAGGGCCTCACCCGAGGCAAGACCGTTATTGATATGAGCTCGATCTCCCCCCTGGAAACGAAGAAATATTCTAAACAAATCAATGATTTGGGATGTGAATATCTCGACGCGCCGGTGTCCGGCGGCGAGGTCGGCGCGAAGAACGCGGCGCTCACCATCATGGTCGGCGGCAATCAGGCCGCGTTCGACAAGGTAAAGCCGGCGTTCGAGCTGATGGGCAAGAACATCACGCTGGTGGGCGGCAACGGCGACGGCCAGACCTGCAAGGTGTGCAACCAGATCATCGTCGCGCTCAACATCGAGGCAGTGAGCGAAGCGCTGGTATTCGCGTCAAAGGCCGGCGCGGACCCCGCCAGGGTGCGCCAGGCGCTGATGGGCGGTTTCGCCGCCTCGCGCATCCTCGAGGTGCACGGCGAGCGCATGATCAAGCGCACATTCAATCCGGGGTTCCGGATTGAATTACATCAAAAAGATTTGAATCTTGCGCTCTCGGGGGCCAGAGCCATGGGAATGAGTTTGCCGAACACTGCCATGGCGCAGGAACTGTTCAACGCCTGCGTCGCGGCCGGCGGCGCCAAGTGGGACCACTCGGCGATGGTGCGGGCGCTGGAGAAGATGGCCAATCACGAAGTGGCGAAGGCGTGATCGGGCGCGTCGAGGGGCGGAGCCGGGACCCGCTTGCGGGATGCGACCCCCGGCGGCGCGCGGGGCGGCCGAAGATTCCACATTGATCTTCCCGACGGCATTGATGAGGCCGCCGTCCGGTGACCGGTGACCGGTGACTGGTGACCGGACCCTGGTTTGCGCCGCGCTGGCGCTGAGAATAGAGGCTGCTCGGACGCTCAGATCTACCCGTTGAAGTCCATTCGGCTGATCGGGCCGAAGCTGACCGACGTCAGCGCTCGATCCGGGTCATCTTCGAACCTTCGAAGGTCAGGTTGTACATCAGCCCCTTGTTGGAGAAGATGAAGCCGATGATGGGCTCCTTGAGGGTGTCGGTGCTGATCTCGCCGCCCGCACCGAGCGTGGTGAGCGCCACGCTCCCGTCCACCCCTGCCTGCCAGCCCTGGCTGCTGCGGAAATCCGCCAGGACCTTCTGGTTCATGAACAGGATGATCTGCGACTTGACCTGCGCCCCGAGCTGGAAGCCGATCGAGGCCGCAGCGGTGCTGTAGTAGGCCGCGGTCCCGTCTTTGACGAGCAACGCGCCCTCCCCATATTCGCCGCCCAGGCCGATACCCGCCTTGATGACCTTGGGGAACACCAGTATGCCGGCCGCCTTCTGCGCGAGCCGCTTTCCGGCGCTCGTCTGCGCGTAGAAGTTCTCGATCGCCTCCTGTACCTCGGCGTCGATCTCCTCCTTCGACGCCGCGCCTGCCGCCGCCATCCCGCCCAGCCACAGCGCCACGGCGAATCCCCAAATGGCCAAGCGTTTCATGTTCATGTTCAGCGCTTCCCCGCAGGTTAACCGAGCCATCCAGGCCGACGTTAGTTGGAATCTTCGCACGACTACGGTCGTTGAACAAACCGTGCCCAAATCTGCATATGGGCCGGTATATTCACAAATGCATCTTTCCCGAGGCGCGCGTTGAACGGCGTTTCGAAGCCTCAATGTAACCCGTATCCGAATCGTCCGCTCGAACGCGCGCACGCAAAGCGGCGCTGTGGCGTCCGCATTTGCGGTTAGTTAGAATGCTCGCATGACCGCGGTCGCCGAACAAACTGCTGTTGACCCCGCCCGCCAGCGAGAAGTGGCGGCGGCGCTGCGCGCGTTCCTGCCGAAATCCGCGGTGCTGTTCGATCACGAGGACGTGAAGCCCTACGAATGCGACGGGCTGACCGCCTACCGCCAGGTCCCCATGGTCGTTGCGCTGCCTGAAACCGAGGATCAGGTCTGCCGCATCCTGAAAACCTGCTACCAGCTCAAGGTGCCGGTGGTCGCGCGCGGCGCCGGCACCGGGCTCTCCGGCGGCGCCCTGCCGCTTGGCAACGGCGTGCTGCTTTCTCTCGCGAAATTCATGCGAATTCTGGAAGTTGATAATCGGGCGCGTACTGCCCGGGTACAACCTGGCGTGCGTAACTTGGCCATCTCCGAGGCGGCTGCACCCCACGGGCTTTACTACGCGCCCGATCCTTCGAGCCAGATCGCCTGCAGCATCGGAGGCAACGTCGCCGAGAACTCCGGCGGCATCCACTGCCTCAAGTACGGGCTCACTGTCCACAACATTCTGAAACTGCGCATCGCCACCATCGAAGGCGAAATGGTCGAGATTGGAAGCGAGGCGCTCGATTCCGCTGGTTACGATCTGCTCGCTCTGCTGACCGGCTCCGAAGGCCTGCTCGGAGTAACGACCGAGGTGACGGTCCGGCTGCTGCCGAAACCGGAATACGCTCAGGTCGTGATGGCGGCGTTCGATGACATCGAAAAGGCCGGTCAGGCGGTGGCCAACGTGATCGCCGCAGGCATCGTCCCCGCGGGCTTTGAGATGATGGACCAGGCTGCCACCCGCGCAGTGGAGGATTTCGCTCGCGCCGGTTACCGCACGGACGTCGCGGCAGTCCTGCTGTGCGAGGTAGATGGCACCCGCGAGGAAGTGGCCGACGAAATCCGGCGCGTTCAGGAAGTCATGGAGGCCAGCGGTTCGGTGCAGACGGAAGTGTCGTGCGACGAGGCCCAACGCCTGCGCTTCTGGGCCGGGCGCAAGGCGGCGTTCCCGGCGGTCGGCAGCATCTCGCCCGACTACTACTGCATGGACGGCACCATCCCGCGCAAGCAGCTCGGGCCGGTGCTGCGCGCGATCACGGAAATGGAACGGAAGCACGGGCTGCGCTGCGCCAACGTGTTTCACGCGGGCGACGGCAACCTGCACCCGTTGATCCTCTACGACGCCAACCGGCCCGGCGAGCTTGCGCACACGGAGGCGTTCGGCGCCGAGATCCTCGAGTTGTGCCTCCAGGTCGGCGGCACCATCACCGGCGAGCACGGCGTCGGCGTCGAGAAGATCAACCAGATGTGCATCCAGTTCCGGACGGCGGAACTCGAGACTTTCCACGGCATCAAGCGCGCGTTCGACGAGCGCGAGCTGCTCAATCCCGGCAAGGCGGTGCCCACCCTGCATCGCTGCGCCGAATTCGGCCGCATGCACGTGCATGCAGGGCAGCAGAAGTTCCCCGACCTTCCCAGGTTCTAGTCGGACGGCCGAGACCGCCGGACCGTTTCAGGACGCGCAACAGGAGTCCATCAGGCCATGAAAGCGGCGATGATCGTTTTCGATCACATGACTTACCTGGATTTTGTCGGCTTCTACGATCCGGTGACCCGTCTGAAGTCCATGAATGTGATCCCCGATTTTGAGTGGCGGATTTGTTCCAACAAGCGGCAGGTGACCGATGACCGGGGGGGCGGGCCTGGTCTCATCGCCGATTCGGTATACGAACCGCTTGGTGGATACGACCTGCTGTTCGTACCCGGCGGCCAGGGAACACGGACTTTGCAGCACGACCAGGAATTCATCGAGTGGCTGAAATCCGCAGCGCAGGTCAAGCTCAAAACCTCGGTCTGCACCGGCGCGCTGCTGCTGGGCGCCGCGGGCTATCTCCGCGGCAAGCAGGCGACGACGCACCCGTCCGCCCTGAAGGAACTGGAGCCCTATTGCAGTGCCGTCCTCTCGAAGCGCGTGGTCGACGAGGGAAACGTCATCACGGCGGGCGGGGTCTCGTCATCGATCGATCTGGGCCTGCATGTCGTCGAACGGCTCGCCGGGACCGACGCGCGCGCGCGGATCGCCGCGCAAATGTGTTATCCGTACCGATGGGAATCCTAGCCTGTGCAACAGGCCATTGATCGCCTTGCCGCCACGATACGAGAAGCGGCCAAGCAGAAGAGTCCGTTGTGCATCCGCGGCGGGGGCAGCAAGGATTTCTACGGCGGCACGCCGCACGGCCACAAGATCGACACCGTGGATTACCGCGGCATCGTCGCCTACGAGCCGACCGAGCTGGTGATCACGGCGCGCGCCGGCACGCCGCTCGCCGAGATCGAGGCCGCGCTGCGCGGCAAGGGCCAGATGCTCGCGTTCGAGCCGCCGCATTTCGGCGAAATCCCCTCACCCCTTCCCCCTCTCCCGAGCGGAGAGGGGAACATAGTGCCGCCAGAGCGGAAGGGAAGGATGGCGACACTGGGCGGCTGCGTTGCGGCGGGCCTCTCCGGCCCGCGCCGGGCGTACGCCGGCGCCGTGCGCGACTTCGTGCTCGGCGTGCGCATCCTCGACGGCAAGGGCGACGACCTCAGGTTCGGCGGCCAGGTCATGAAGAACGTCGCCGGCTACGACGTTTCCCGGCTCATGGCGGGCTCGCTCGGTACGCTTGGCCTCATCACCGAGATTTCGCTCAAGGTGTTGCCCGCCCCTGCCGCGGAATCAACGCTCCGGCTCGAGTGCGGGCAGGAGCAGGCGATTCTGCTAATGAATCAGTGGGCGGGCAAACCGCTCCCCGTGACAGGGACTGCGTATCGTGACGGCGAGCTAGCTGTACGGCTCTCGGGAGCGCGTATCGCGGTCGAGGCCGCGATCAAAAAACTCGGCGGAACCGAAGTGAATCCCGATCAAACAGAGCGGTTCTGGGCCGGCATCCGCGAGCAAACCGATCCGTTCTTCGCCGGCGATGCGCCGCTGTGGCGCCTCTCGGTCAAGCCGACCACCCCGCCGCTGGGCCTGCCCGGCGGGCAGCTCATCGAATGGGGCGGCGCGCTGCGCTGGTTGAGGTCGGTCGCCGACGCGAAGAGCATTCAGGAGGCCGCGGCCCGTGCCGGCGGGCACGCGACGCTGTTCCGCGGCGGCGACAAGTCGGCCGGCGTGTTCCAGCCGCTGCCACCGGCGCTGATGAAACTGCACCGGAACCTCAAGCGTACTTTTGATCCCGCCGGGATCTTCAATCCCGATCGGCTTTATGCCGACCTATAGTGAATCGTTAGTCGTTATTCGTTAGTCGAAGACTTCGTCCTGAGATGCGCCACGCTTTGACCGAATCACGACTAACGACTAACGATTAACGCAACCAGCGTATGCAAACAAACCTTGCCGATTTCATCCGCGACACGCCCGAGGGGCAGGAGGCGGACGGGATATTGCGCAAGTGCACGCATTGCGGCATGTGCACTGCGACCTGCCCGACCTATCTGCTTCTGAGCGACGAGCTCGACGGCCCGCGCGGCCGCATCTATCTCATCAAGCAGGTGCTCGAGGGCGCAACGCCGACGGCGAGGACGCAGTTGCACCTCGACCGCTGCCTGACGTGCCGCGCGTGCGAGACCACCTGTCCCTCCGGCGTTCAGTACGGACGCCTGGCGGATATCGGACGGCGCGTGGTGGAGCAGCGCGTCGCACGCGGCCCGTTCGAATCCGCCTGGCGCTGGCTTTTGAATACGGTAATTCCCCAGCCCGCGTTATTCAATTCGCTGTTATTTATGGGACGCCTGGCGCGGCCTCTGCTACCGCCCTCGCTGTCGCGCAAGATTCCCAGGGGCACTGCGGTGGAATCATGGCCAAAGGCGTCCCATGCGCGCAAGATGCTGGTGCTCGACGGCTGCGTGCAGCCCAGCCTCTCGCCCAATACCAACGCCGCCGCGGCGCGCGTGCTCGACCGCCTCGGCATCGCGCTCGCGCGCGCCCCTGGCGCTGGCTGCTGCGGAGCGGTCACGTTCCACCTGAACCGGCAGGAAGCCGCGCTCGACACCATGCGCAAAACCATCGACGCCTGGTGGCCGCACATCGAGTCCGGCGCCGAGGCCATCGTCATGACCGCCAGCGGCTGCGGCGTCACCGTGAAGGACTACGGTCACCACCTCGCCCACGACCCCGCCTATGCCGCGAAAGCGCAGCGCGTCTCCGAGCTGACGAAAGACATCAGCGAAGTCATCGCCGCCGAATGGCATCGGCTTCGGGAGGCGGGAGGCGGGAGGCGGGAGGCGGCAAAATCGCGAATCGCGTTCCACTCACCCTGTTCCCTGCAGCACGGGCTGAAGCAGCAGGGCAAGGTCGAATCGCTGCTCGCCGAACTGGGCTACGAGCTGACGCCGGTCCCCGATTCCCACCTGTGCTGTGGCAGCGCCGGCACCTATTCCATCCTCCAGCCCGAGCTGTCGCGGCGCCTGCGGGAAAACAAGATCGCAGCGCTCACCAGTGGACAGCCCGCCGCCATTCTCACCGCCAACATCGGCTGCCAGATGCACCTCCAGTCCGCGACGGACTTGCCCGTCCGGCACTGGATAGAGGGGCTAGATGAAATTTTGGGATCCGACTTGCGAACGTGACCTTGAGCCGATTCTATTTTTTCTTTTGGGCTTCCAATTGCCCATTTTCTATCAGCACTGAACGCGCCCAATCTTGCCACGTACCTTCGTCGGGTCGTTGGGCCCATTCGCGAAGCTTTTCTAGATCATTTGTATATGTGTTGCTTTGCCTAGTACTTTTCCTTTCATCGGTTTCTCCTGAGAAAGTGCCGCCTAGAACACGATTGCTGGCCAACCTAGCCCGGATTTCTCACAGTAAGAACGAAACATCGGGGCGGGAGTCGAAAAAGTGTCTCCGCCAGAGATACTTAACCGACTCTTGGAGTGGCCCCGATGCAAACACAGTGTAACGCTGGGCAGTTC
>Ga0326597_10006206_pt1 | contig 16424 bp, 14 predicted proteins | sample RVTome_12_FD_203789 | JGI IMG/M metagenome (GOLD analysis project Ga0326597, IMG submission 203789) | Soil microbial communities from uranium-contaminated site in the Upper Colorado River Basin, Wyoming, United States - RVT100D185 | ecosystem: Environmental > Terrestrial > Soil > Contaminated >...
GATCTGTTGGCGGAAGTTGGCGACGACTTCGGGATGAAGCTTCGACCAGCGGACGTTTGGCTCGGTCATAAAACCGCCGGGACAGATGGCGTTGACCGTGATTCTGTGTTCCGCCCAGTCGACCGCCGTGGCGCGAGTGAATTGGACGATCGCCGCCTTGGCAGTTTCGTAGTGCCGGCCCCGGATCAGTCTGCCCGCCACGAACGCGTTGATCGACGAAATGTTGATGATCCGGCCTCCCGTTCCGCGCGCGATCATCGCCGCTCCAATAATCTTGGTGCAGAGAAAGACGCTCGTCAGGTTCAAATCCATCAGCTCTCGCCACTTTTCGAGTGGCATCGCTTCCGTCGGGATGTTCTCGCGACGCCCGCCGACGTTATTGATCAAGATGTCGATCGGGCCATGTTCCGCGACGGCCTGCTCGCACACCGCTTGGCAAGCGGCCATGTCGTTCATGTCGGCGTGCAAGGGGATCGCCTCGCGGCCCAGTTGGCGGATGTCTTCGGCGGTTTTGTTCAAGCTCGCCGAGTCTCGCCCGACAAGGATCACATCCGCGCCGGCGTCGGCAATCGCCAACGCCATCTCGCGGCCAAGTCCGCGGCTGCCGCCGGTGATGAAGAGTCGTTTACCATCCAGTCGAAAGCGGTCGAGTACACTCATCGTTACCACCGTTGAAAAGTAGGTTGCGTCGCTGTAGAACCGAGTTGGTTTAACGAACCGCGAGCCGACTGTCAAACAAACGTTACAAAACGGACGAGGTGTCGAGTGAAAATTGGAGTCTTTTGTAGCGGCGGCGATGCTCCCGGCATGAACGCTTGTGTCCGAGCGGTCGTTCGCCGGGCGATTTCGGAAGGCCATGAAGTCGTTGGAATCAACCGCGGCTATCAAGGGTTGCTCGACGAGGACTTTTTCGCCAGTGAATCGTGCGAGCCGTTGATGAGCATGCGTTCCGTTTCCGGATGGTCTCGGTTCGGCGGGGCGTTCCTGCGAAGCAGCCGTAGTATCGAGTTTTGTACCGAGGCTGGAGTGAAGAAGGCCGCGTCGATCTTGACCAGGCACGGGATCGATGCCTTGCTGCCGATCGGTGGCGATGGCACGTTTCATGGAGCCGTTGATCTCGCCAAGTGCTGGGAAGGCCGCATCGTGGGCTGTCCCGGAACGATTGACAACGACTTGATAGGAACGGATTTCACGATCGGATTCTCCACGGCGGTGCAAACGGCGGTCGAAGCGGTCGACAAGATTCGCGATACGGCGGAAAGTCACGAGCGGATGTTCTTGGTCGAAGTTATGGGACGCCACAGCGGCTTCATTGCCGTTCATACGGCGTTGGCGGCGGCTGCCGAGTGTGTCTGTATTCCCGAGACGAAAACGGACATTCCCGCCATTGTCCGAGACTTGCACGAATTGAAGGCTCGCGGCAAGACTTCGGTCATGATGATCGTTGCCGAAGGTGACGAGGAAGGTGACGCCGTCAAGTTGAACGAAGAGCTGCAAGCGGCAGGCAATCCATTCTCGACGCGTTGCGTCATTCTCGGACACCTGCAGCGTGGCGGATCACCTTCGCCGGAAGACCGGATTCTCGCCAGCTCCGTCGGCGACTTCGCCGTGCAAGCCATTCTCACAGGCCAAACCGGCGTGATGGCCGGCCTGATCGGCGGCCAGCCCACCCTCACCCGCTTCGAAGACACGTACGCCCAGCATAAACCGATCCCGACCGAGCTGTCCTCGCTTATCGAACGACTCGCACGGTGAATATGAAAGTCGCTGGAAAGTAAAGGCGAAAAAAGGTATCACAATTCATTTCACTGCGACGTGCGGCGTGCTAACATGTGCGACGGGGCTCGCACACTGGCCAAGCCGACGAAACAATCCATGACTACCGTACTCGTTGTTGATGATTCACCGTTGGATCAGAAGATCGCGGGTAGCATTGTGGAAGCTGAGGGTATGGCCGTCATCTTTGCCGCGAACGGTCAGGAAGCGTTGAACCGGATGGCGAAAGAGAAGGCGGACCTGGTGCTGACGGATCTGCAGATGCCGGTGATGGACGGGCTGGAACTTGTGCGCCAGATCAAGAAGCGGTACCCCGCGACACCGGTCGTTCTCGTCACACGCGAGGGGAGCGAAGAGATCGCCGCCGAAGCATTGCAACTCGGGGCTTCCAGCTACATTCCGAAACGCAACATGAGACGCGATCTTGGCCGTGTGCTCGAAACGGTCATGACCGCTTTGGAGACGCTGCACGAACGAGAGAAAATCCGCGACCTGCTGCAAGAATCCGAGAGCTACTATATTCTCGGCTACGACCGCGGCGCCCCGAAGGCGTTGATCAATCATCTGCAAGACAGCCTTGCCCAAGCCAGTGTCGGGGACGAAATGGATTTGCTGCGGGTCGGCACGGCGTTGGCCGAAGCGTTGGCGAATGCGATAGATCATGGCAACCTTGAACTCGACTCGAAGCTGCGCGAAGAAGACCGGACGACCTATCGCAAGACGGGTGACGATCGCGCGGTTCAAGATCCATTTCGCCATCGCAAGGTGCATGTCACGGCCCGCTTGAAACACGGCGAAGCAACCTTCATCATTCGCGACGAAGGCCCTGGATTCGACCCCAGCCAGCTCCCCGACCCCACCGACCCGGAAAACCTCATTAAACCCAGCGGTCGCGGCATCTTGCTGATCCGCACGTTCATGGACGACGTGAGCTTTAACGAAACGGGCAACGAGATCACGATGGTGAAACGGAGTAGCACGTCTTGAGCTGTGAGACAAAGACTATCAATCGCAGCTCAGGCAGTTATCGAATGAGAGGATTCTTCATGTTTCAGTTCCGTGACGGTCCACAAGCCGGCTGCCGCCGATCGTTTCCGTGTCAGTTACTGCACGGAACTACCATGCTGGCCACAACGGTCATGGTGGCATTCGCTTCACGAGTAATCTACCCGAAACCCGTTGGCGACGAGTCAAGCAAACGCCCCAATATCGTGCTGATTATGGCCGATGACATGGGATACTCGGACATCGGGTGCTATGGCGGCGAGATCAATACTCCAACGCTCGATTGGCTGGCGGCTGGCGGTTTGCGTTTCACTCAGTTTTACAACACCGGCCGTTGTTGCCCGACGCGCGCATCGCTGCTCACGGGATTGTACCCACATCAAGCCGGCGTCGGCTGGATGATGACAGATCGCGAGTACGATGGTTACCGAGGCGATCTGAATCGCAACTGTCGGACGATTGCCGAGGTCCTGCGTCCCGCAGGCTATTCGACCTATATGGCGGGGAAATGGCATGTGACGCCGCAAGTTCGTCCAGATGGAGCGAAAGACAACTGGCCGCTGCAACGAGGCTTCGAACGGTTCTATGGAACGATTCATGGTGCCGGGAGCTTCTACGATCCGAATTCGCTGACGCGCGACAACAGACAGATCGCGCCGACGGCTGATCCCGAGTACAAACCAAAGCAGTACTACTACACCGATGCGATCAGCGATCATGCCGTTCGTTTCATCCGCGAACATGAAGAACAGATGCCGGACAAACCGTTCTTTCTCTACGCCGCTTACACAGCCGCCCATTGGCCGATGCATGCGTTGGACAAAGACATCGCCAAGTATCGCGGCAAGTACGACGTGGGATACGGCGCCATTCGCGAAGCCCGCCTCGCGCGTTCACGGACGATGGGCTTGATTGATCCAGCGTGGGAGATGACCGAACAGGCTGGGAACTGGGACGCAGTCGCGAATCGCGAGTGGGAGATTCGATGCATGGAAGTTTATGCGGCGATGGTCGACGCGATGGACCAAGGGATCGGTCGCATCGTCGAGTCGCTGCGCAACGCGAATGAATTGGACAACACACTGATTCTCTTTCTGCAAGACAACGGTGGGTGTGCGGAAACGCTGGGACGGACCCCGCGTGCTGGTCTGTTGACGCGTCCCGACCAACCGACGCTCCCGGTCATGCCAGCGGACGAACTGCAAACGGAGATGATTCCGCCGCAAACACGTGACGGATATCCAACCGTGATGGGACCGGGCGCGATGCCAGGGCCTGACGGAACGTACATCGCGTACGGCCGCAACTGGGCCAACGTCTCCAACACCCCCTTTCGAGAATACAAACATTGGGTTCACGAAGGTGGAATCTCGACGCCCCTGATCGCGCATTGGCCAGCGCGGCTCAAGCGTGCTGGCCAGTTGGAACATCAACCAGGACACCTGATCGACATCATGGCGACCTGCGTTGACGTTGCTGGAGCAGATTATCCCGATCGAGTTGACGAGCATAAGATCAAACCGCTCGAAGGAGCAAGCCTCGCGCCGGCGTTCGCGCACCAGGAGCTGGATCGAAAGAGCCCGCTTTTTTGGGAACACGAAGGCAATCGCGCAGTCCGTGATGGGAAGTGGAAGCTCGTCGCGAAGGAAAATCAGCCGTGGGAGCTGTACGACATGGAAGCAGACCGAACCGAGCTGCATGACCTTGCCACGACGAAGCCAGAACTAGCGAAAACTCTGGCGGCGAAATGGGATGCCTGGGCCGAGCGTGCGAATGTGCTCCCTCTTGGCGCCTGGCGAGGCAGCCCAAAGCGAACGAACTTCAACAACTAGCAAAGACACTTCAGGCTCATTGGTTCGTCCGGTGACCGCCGACGTCGAAAACAACTGGTTGCTCGTCGGCGAACTACGCCGCAGCGCATCGCTAGCAATGCTGTTCCTCTTCCGAAAAATTATCTTGACACGTCGCCAGAAATCCGCAGAATGCCCTCCGCAATGAAGCTGTTCTGAGGTTGAGTTCTACTCCGCCTCGCGGCGGCTTGAGACCCCTACCCCGCATGGATGCGGGGATCAAACGTCTGATTCAAGGCGTGATCCGTAGGCAAGGAGGCCGAGGACATGCAGCCAACGCTCGAACGCGCTGGACGCGTGAGTTTACGAGAACTGATCCCGCAAGGTCGGTTTTTCGGCACCGCCGACATTCAATTCGAATCATGCTGTGGCGACGCCCTTCGATGTGAACCCGGAGATCTATTCGTGGCCATCGATGGGCATGACGGTGATGGACACGATCTGTATCGCGAGGCCGTCCAGCGCGGTGCCTCGGCGATCATTGCAGAACGTCCGCTTCCGGTAAGCGTTCCGGTCTGTGTCGTGCCCGATACGCGCGAGTGCTACGGTCATATCTGCCAGTTGCTCGCGGGCCGTCCCGCCAACGCGATGCACGTCGTTGGTGTCACCGGGACCAACGGCAAGACGACGACCAGCATGTTGATTGCCTCGATTCTGGATGCGGCCGCGGTTCGCGTTGGCGTCATCAGCACCCTTGGACGTAGCGATTCCGCGCAAACGACGCCCGCCACTCGGACAACGCCCGTTCCGCCCGAGATGGCGAGTTGGCTAAAGCGGATGTCAACCAACGGTTGCTCGCACGCGGTGCTGGAAGTTTCGAGTCACGCGTTGTCGCAGCAATACACCGCCGGCTTGCAGTTCGATGCAGCCGTGTTAACCAATCTACGCCGCGATCACCTGGACCTGCATGGTTCGGTGATGAACTACCGCAAGACGAAAGCCCGGCTGTTTGAGCAGTTGAAAGCAGACGGTTTCTGTGTCTTGAACGCGGATGATCCAGGCAGCCAGGCGATCTTGCCGAAACTGAACGCTCCCGTCATTACCGTCGGCCAACGGGAGCAAGCCGAGATCATGGCGACCGTGCTCGAGAGGTATCCCAGCGAGCAGACGTTCCTCTTAATGGCTGGTAACGAATCCGTCCCTGTTCGCACGCAGATGATTGGGGACCACCACATCAGCAACTGCCTGGCGGCTGCCGCGGTGGGTTTGGTGATGGGACTCGATTTGGCAACGGTCGCCCGTGGTTTGGAAGCCGTCCAGCGCGTGCCCGGTCGGATGGAGCGGGTCGAGTGTGGACAACCGTTCGGCGTTTACGTTGATTCCGCCGACAATCCTGACCGACTGGCGATCGCACTGAAAACACTTCGCAAAGTCACGTCGGGGCGCGTTCTTTGTGTCTTCGGAACGCCGGAGCAGCGGGCGGTGGAAGATTGTCCGATGATGGGACGTGTCGTCGAGCGAGCTGCCGATCTCGGCGTTCTGACCGGTGGACACATTCCACGAGCGGAGCCGTTACGGGCACTGCACGATGTGCTCGACGGCTACGATCGCCCGGCCCGCGCACACTTGATTCCAACACGATCGCAAGCGATTCAATGGACGCTCCAACAGGCGAAGCCGGGCGACGGCGTGTTGATCGCCGGCGAAGGACGAGTTGGTGTCGCGTCGGAGATGGGCGGACTTGCGACACTTGGTGATTATGACATCGCTCGGGCATGGTTGCACGAGACGGCGCGCGCCGAGCCGACTTATTATTGTTTCAACTGAAGCGAACTGACCCGCGACTCCATGTTTCACCTGTGCATCGCAGAACTGAGCGAGATCATCGAAGGCAGCGTCAGCCTTGGCGCAATGCCGCCGCTGGCCGGCCTGTTCGAGCCAGTTGGACGAGTCGTCGTTGACGTTCGCGAAGTGCGAAATCGTGACGTGCTCTGGACGTTCGAGTCACAATCACAAAATGCGTGTCATCAAGCCGATGACGCGTTCTCACGGGGCGCGTTGGGAGTTGTCGTTGCGGGCCGGAGGATTGAACCGTGGGCCGGCAAGTTTTGTGCGAGCGTCGCCGACTCGATCGCAGCGCTGCACCGGTTGATGCGTTGCGTCCGGGCGGACGACGGCAATTGGCCGGCGACCGTATTCGGGCAAGATGAAGCAATGCGAGAGATGATGCGAGCCGTTTGGCAGCACGATCTCGAGGCAGTTCGATCGATTGTCGAATGCCTCGATCGGCGAGCGACTTCAGCGGCTTAAACGAATCCAAGGAGACAATTGGAAGTTCCACCATTGTGTCGCGATTTGCGGGAATCCGGCACAGCCCTCCCTCCTGGGTTGGACAGGTTGCTCGTTGAGCATAGCGGTTACTGGGTCAACCGCTTCGGCGAGCAGTTGTTATGGTGGAACTTAGACTGTGCGTCGCGAGCGGCCTGGCCGCTCGCGACGCCAGGGAACACCAAGGGCGGAGTTCATGCTGAACTCCGCCCTTTTTTCTACCGACCTCGCCAATCGACACCGGCGAGCGAAGCCAGGGCGAGTTCCAACGCATGCGTCCCGGCCCGGCCGTGCCCTTGCGCTTGCAGCGCCAGGTAAAGTTGATGCGACAGCGCTAATCCCGGCAGACACAAGCCCATCTGCTTCGCTTCGCCCAACGCGATCCCCATATCCTTGATGAAGTGTTCGACGAAGAAGCCGGGGTCGAAGTTGTTGTTGATGATTCGCGGACCGAGATTCGACAGCGACCAGCTGCCGGCGGCTCCGGAAGCGACCGATTGCATCACGGTCTCCAGATCCAGGCCTGCCTTGTGGGCGTAAAGCAACGCCTCGCAGACCCCAATCATGTTCGTGGCAATCAACGTTTGGTTTACCATCTTGGTGTGCTGACCGGCACCGGCGCTGCCTTGATAAACGATCGTCTTGCCCATCGCTTCCCAGCACGGCTGCAAAGCATCGACAACGTCCTTTTCTCCGCCGATCATGATCGACAAGCGAGCCTCCTTGGCACCGATGTCGCCTCCCGATACCGGAGCGTCGACGCTGTGAACGCCTTTCGCCTGGGCGGCCTTCGCGATCTCGATGGCGAGCGCTGGTTCGCTGGTGGTCATATCGACGAGGATGTCGCCTGATTTGCAGCCCGCCAGCGCCCCTTCCTCGCCAAGCATCACTTCACGAACGTCGCTCGGAAAACCAACAATCGAAAAGATCACATCGCTCTGCTCGGCTACCGCTTTCGGTGTCGCTGCCCATGCGGCACCCTTCTTCAGCAACTCGTCGGCCTTGTGCTTCGTCCGCGTGTAGACCGTGGCCGCAAAACCTTGGTCGATCAGGTGCCGGCACATGCTCGACCCCATCACGCCAAGCCCAATCCAACCAATCTTTGTCTCACCGGGCGCAATCTTGATGGCCATGCTCTCGAATCCTTTGTTACGTTCGCGGGCGAGTTGATTTGAGGCGATGTTACACCACAAATCCAACGGACTCCAGCGGGCAGGAACCAGGTTGCGAAAAAGTAACTGTCGCTTCAAGAACTGAAGAATTTTCCTCCGGTACGTGGAAATCGCGCATCGTGGTGTTGGATCACGTACGTTGAGTGCAGGTGGGGCTAGGTTGTTCGAGATGGATCACTTAGTAGTCATTCGTTGATCCGTAATCATGGGGGGAGTTTAGTTTAGCACAGCCATGAGTCTTGGCGGGCGGTTCTACAGATTAGCCCGCCTAACGTCACAGGACGGAGATTTGTGCGCAACTTCGTCGGAGTTCTGCCGCAGGTCTTGCCGTCCTAGGCGCTTTCGGCGGGGGTGCGGTGGGGGGGGTGCGGTGGGGACATCCAGCTTTCCACGCTCCGAGGGGACGCAAGGTGCGGTGGGGACATCCAGCTTTCCACGCTCCGAGGGGACGGGGTTGGGCGGGCGGGGGGAACGAGGACATCTAGCTTCTGCGTGAGCGACGGAGTCACGCACGTCTAGCCATTGCGCATGCCTCCCTGCCTTCCCCCCTTCACGTACGGCTGGATGTCCCCAATTCCCCTTCCAATTCCCCTTCCATATGATTTAAATTGCTCTATTCAATTACGTTGCCTTCAATGCTGAGCCGCTGGCTGTGTCTCAGAGCGGTTTCGTTGGTTTTCGCGTTGTGCATCCAGAAACGCGGAGCGATTCGAACCGCCAATGCGTCGGCATTGCTCTCCCTCAGAGCGGCGTTGGCTCTTGCTGATCGAGCCGTTTATCTGCGACCAATTCGTCCCCTTCAGGATTCCAGCGACCAACGGGAGCGGGTTGTGGACAACCGAGCGCTCGCATTGGCTGGTGGCCCTGCCGCCCTACGAAACAGCCGACGTCTTCGGTACCAGCTTCCGAGACAGCAACGACTGTGCCGGTGCAAGTCTCAATTAACCGCATCCATGAAGCAGTGCCCGTCAAGACCAGGAACCGGTATCTCACCAGCGATCCATGGGGCGGGCGAGAATCTCGCTCAGAATGATTGCGTGCCGCACCGACGTGGGATTTTGCAACAGCTCCAGATAATTTGTCGGCTTCACGGGCTTGGGCCGCTGGCCGGGCGAGTCGTCATCAAGCGATGAATCGGAAGCAGCCGATGTCCGCGCGCCGAGTGCCCCGAGGTCATGTTCGAAATACTGATGGAGATGTGCCTCCATCCGATCGTCGGACCGGTTAACTTCCTCGCCCAGGTGCGAAAGCTCTTCGTCAAAGACACCTTCACGAATGTGATCCTTGACATGTGCCGCGACCGAACTTCCGCGCAGCACCTGGGGCTCGACGATCTCGACTTCATCAATGATTTCCGCATCCAGAATCTGAACGGGGCGCGGCGGGGCCGGCTTCGGTCGCTGGAGTTGCGAAGGCGGGCCTTGCGGGGGCGCGGCCTGTGGCTTCGGTGGTTGCTGCTGCTGGGCTCGGCGTTGAGCGGCCCGCCGTAGGAATTCTTCAATGTCGCCGGCCATATTGGTGACTGCCTTTGATCGGTGGCGGAATGACTAACTACTACCCGACGTTCCGGCGGCCTGTCGCTGGCCGGAAGATGCAATCGCCTTACGCATCTCGGTGTCGGCCTGGACGTTGCGGAGCTTGTTGTAGTCCATGATGCCAAGCTTGCCACTGCGAAAGGCGTCGGCCATTGCTTTCGGAACTTCGGCCTCGGCTTCGACAAGCTTCGCGCGACTCTCTTCGATGCCGGCGATTTGTTCCTGCTCGGCGGCAACCGCCATCGCACGCCGCCCTTCGGCCCGCGCACGAGCCACGCGTGTGTCGGCTTCGGCGCGGTCGGCTTGCAGTCGCGCGCCAATGTTTTGACCGACATCGATATCGGCAATGTCGATCGAGACAATCTCGAAAGCAGTTTGCGAATCGAGGCGTCGGGCGAGTACCGCCTTGGAAATCAGATCGGGGTTCTCCAACACGGTGGTATGCGTCTCTTGCGAGCCAATCGCGCTGACGATGCCTTCGCCGACGCGCGCGATGATCGTTTCTTCGGTGGCACCGCCGATCAGCTGTTGCAAGTTCGCCCGAACGGTCACGCGAGCCGTCACTTTCAATTGGATTCCGTTCTTGGCGACGGCGTCGAGCGTTGTGCGGGCGCTTCCTCTGGCAGGACAGTCGATGACCTTGGGATAGACACTCGTCTGAACCGCTTCCAGCACGTTTCGGCCGGCGAGATCGATTGCCGTCGCTTCGCGGAACGTGAGCGCGATCGTCTTGGCCTTGTGAGCCGCGATCAACGCGCGAATCACGAGTGGCACGTTGCCCCGGGCGAGGAAGTGCGCCTCTAACGCCTTGGTCGAAATCTCACTGTTATCGATTCCCGCCATGATGGCCATGATCTTGCTCTTCACGATGACGTTCGAGTTCACTTTTCGGAACGTCATGCCAATCAGATCCCAGATCGTGATCCCGGCACCGGTCAGGAACGACTGAATCCAAAGACGAAAGTAGCTCGCGAAAATCGCGAACATGACAAGCAGCACGACGAGCGCCCCGAAGGCGGTCAAAGCATAGATGACGACGGCCGATTCATTTTGGGCGAGTAGCGTCATATCACATTCCTTTTGCCGACATCAGCTTGTCGATGGCGTTTGATGGTCAATTTGTGGGCTTGATTGCGTAAGAATATTGGAAACCGTCCCCTTTTGTTACCGTGTTCGATACCGGGCAGACGCTCGATTGTCAAGTAAGCGGCTCGTCGAATCCTTCGATTCCCAACGAATCAATTGGTTGCGACAAGACGTCAGTTCCGTCATTGGCCAACGGCGCGGCGGTTGTCGTAACCGCTTCTTCGGTCTGCCGAACGACGATCCGATTTGTTCGCACGGCAATTACTTTGACAGCGGCACCCATGTCGATCGCCATCCCTTCGCTGACGGCATCGTACATTCGCCCATCAATCACGATGGCACCGCTCGGCATCATTTTACTTTTGCTCCTGCCAACTTTGCCAATCAATGGCCTCAAACCGCGATATTCTTCGGTGTCCGGGAGCACATCATCGGGATCTTCGGGTCGCGCGATAAGAATCAGTCGCCCGATCGGCGTGTGCGGCCACCAGCGAACAGCCGAAGCGAGGACTGCCGGCACGACGACAAGCGTGATGACGAGCATCAGCAATCCCGTTCGGGGGCCGGCGCTAAACGCAACGACCACCGACGCCAGCACGGCGACCGCCGACAGAAAACCCAGCAAACCTCCGGAAGGAATGAACAACTCCAACGCGATCAAGGCAATCGCGGCGATGAGTAAACAGATCGACCAGGCGAGTGGTTCCATGACTTCTATCCTTGCGTCTTTGTCGACAGCCTGACAAGACCTCCGAAGTTTGAAAGCTTCGGAAGTCTCCAACGCCATCGATTAACTCTTCGCGTCTTCAGTGAGCGGCAGAACAAGTACACGATTTCCTCGCACGTCCGCAACCAGCACTTCGCATCCGCGAGGCACGACTTCGCCATTGCTGATCACGTCCACGTCATCATCGCCAAAACGTGCTTTGCCGGAGGGGGTCAACTGCGTCAGGGTCTTGCCACGCTTGCCGAGCAAGTGCCGATAATCGGCCAGCAGTTCGCGTTCTTCCAACTCCACTTCATCCGGCGTTGCCAACATCAAGCGTTTGAAGATCGGCGCATCGGGCAAATACTTCCGCACGGTCAGCAGCGCTACGAACGCTCCCACCAATCCGGCGGCGACCAGCATCAGCGAATTGGCGAATTGTTCGAACTGATACGAGTTCCGCGGCACGATGAATGTTTGGCTGGCGAGGACCAGCGAGGCGACGACCAAACAAGCACCGCCGAAGCCGAAGATGCCGAAGCCTGGCAGCACGAAGATCTCAATCACCAAACTGGCAACACCCGCGACGAACAGCAACCCTTCCAACCAGGCCGCCGTCCCATTCAGGAAGTTACTCCAGAAGAAAAGGATGAAGCAGAGTGCCGACACGAATCCGCCAACACCGATGCCGGGCTGTGAGACTTCGATAATCAGCGCGAACCAGGCGATAAAGAGGAGCGTCCCCGCGATCTGCGGCGACGAAAGCTGTTCGATCGCCAGATGAGCCCAATTCGGCTCGACGCCTTCCAGCTCGTCTTCGATCTGATACAAGAGACGCAACTCGGCGAGGCTGCTGGCCAGGTGGCGAGTTAGCCGAACAGAGTCGGCATCGCGTCCCGGCAGGCCTCGATCCACATCAATCGCGTCGCCGCGAGTCCATTGACTTGGGTCCGCTTGCTCGGCCAACTCTTCTTCGCACAAGTAACGAGTCTCCCCACGGCTGTTGGTATAGCGATGGACTTCCAACTTGCTGTCGACAAGCGCCACCGGCAGCGACCAATCGCGCTGCGTGTCGCGCGCGATGGCCCGCACCGCCTGCTTCAGCTCGGGCAGCTCGCGTGATCCGACGTTGACGGCGCCGGGTCCGCCGAGGATCGCGTCGTCCTTCATTACCAATTGATTGCAGGCCCACGCGATCAACGCCGCATCGCCGCGAGCGTGCGATTCGACAAACGCCACCGTTCGCACTTGAGCCGGATCAAGCCCGGCCAGATAACTTGCCAAGCGCAGGCTATCGACCAGCGAGCCGCCCGCGCTGTCAATCGTGACGCAAACGAAGTTGACGCCATCGGGGCTCTGATCGAGCCGCTCCTTGGTGCTTTTCAACAGCCAGTTCACATTTTTTGCGTTGATCACCCCGCTCACATCGACACGAATCGCGCGCCATTGGCCGCCGAGCGACGGATCTTGCTCCAAGGCTCCACTACTCAGCTCCAAAGCCGCAAGCAACTCGTTGCGATCGCTGGCAAGATGACTCGCGAAGCCATATTTCAAACGGAGTTCGCTGCCGGTGAAGCTGATCATATCGCCTGCCGCCACGATGGCGTCGACCGACGTCGCCACGCCGGCGTCTTGCAGCGATTTCAACTCGTCGGCAAAGACGTATTGGACGCCATCCAGAGTTTGCACACGGCTGACGGCGAGATCCTTATCCAACATGCCAAGCGCGACGGCTGCGGGAACGGTGCGCCGCCGCTCAGCAATCTCGCGGTAGCTGCTTCGCATCGCCTCATCGACATGCTCTTCGCCGATTCCCGCGCGACCCAACTCGGCATCGGGCGCGATGATGATTTCCTCGCAAGCGAGAACGGCAAGCACCGCATGCCCGCGAACACTCCGCGGCAGATACGCGACCGTCCGCACGCCGCTCAGTCGATCGCTGGCCAAGTAACGTGCCAACGACAACGATCGTTCAAACTCGCTGGCCTCGCTCCCTTCGCTCCCCGACGAACGGAACTCGAGAATCAAGATCGGCCGCTGCGCACTCAGATTCGCCGTCGACTCGATTGTCTGGTCGATCATCCGCTTGATGTTCGTATCGGCATTGCCTGCGATCGGCAACGAGACCGGAATCAATCTGGCGACGGCCGGAATTGCCCTCTGCACGGTTGGGTTCGTTGAGGCCGCGCGACGATCGGGCGCATCGTCCGCCGCCAACAGCAACAACGCCGAAAACGCCAGTGTGACAGAACTGCTTCGGCGCCACACTGTTAGCTTTGGCAATCTGCCGTGCCGACCGCTGCTTCGATTGTTTGGGAAGGGGTGCATATTTGCTACTTTCCGATCCGCAGCTGTGTCCCAACCACTACTTGGTGCATCGTCTGTCCTAAATTGAACTGGAAGACACCCTACCCGCAATATCACTCTACGCCTGGACAAATTATAAGTTGTGTCCGGGCCTCCGCAAAGCGACTTTGGGCATGACCGTCGACGACTCGCAGCTTCCGCTCAGCTATTCGCTCCGCTGGCACCGAATCTTGCGGTCATCAACAGAACGTAGCGAATTCGGGGGCTTCTGAATAACTCGACGTGAAGCGGGTGCTGCCCGCGAATTACGCGAATGGTCGCGAATAATGGATGAGATATAGTAATAATTGAGCCGCCACGCCATTCAAGTTGGCCTTCGGATTGAAACCAGCTCGGGTGAAGGTTTCCGTAGGGACAGGTCTCGGCTAGAGACCCGCGAGCCGGCGCTGGGTGTCGCCAAAGCGAGGCAGATTCACTCCCATGCGATCCATCAGCGACAGGTACAGACTGCACGCGCGGCGGTTGTCGTCGCCACGATCTAGATAATCCAAGACGCGGCCCGTTTGAAGCGAACCTCCACCACGGCCGGCGAGCACAATCGGCATCTCGTCAGCCTGGTGCTTGTCACCGTCAAACAAGTTCGAGCAGAACATCAAGAGCGAGCTGTCCAGCAGCGACTGGCCCCCTTCGTCAATGGCTTTCAGCCGGTCGAGCAAATAAGCGAACTGCTCGACGTGGAATTGATTCGTCTTCAGGTACATCGCCTCCAGTTCGGGGTCGCGGCCATTGTGAGTCAGATCCAGGTGCAGGCTGCCTTGCACCCCGTCGAGAAAACCGAAGTTCATCTGCGACAGGTCGTTGTTCAGCATGCATGTGGCAATCCGTGTCTTGTCCATCTGGAAGGCCAGCACGATAAGATCGAGAATCAACCGCATGTGCTCGGGCACATCCTGCGGCAATTCGTCTAGGGGACGCGGCATGTTCGGTCGAGAAAGTGTTGGCTTCCAACCTTCCAGTCGCTCTTCCTGTGAAGCCCGATCGATCCGCTTCTCGATATCACGAATCGATTCCAAATACTCCTCCAGCTTCCGCCGATCGCTGCCGCCGATCAGACTCTTCAAATTCTGCGCGTCCGTCAGGACTTGATCAAGCATGCTGCGATCGAGTCGAACCAACCGCAACGTCCAAGCCTGGGCCCTTGACGCATGGCGCGACGGCGCGACCGGGCTCGTCCCGTGGCAGACCGTCGATAAATCCGGTAAAGCACTCCAACAGGCGAATCAACTCGGTCTGTTCATCTTCGATCGAGACGCCGGCGGCCAAACGGTGCTGCGACACTCGGCTCGCCTCAAGGCTTATCGAGAGGCTCAACAACTGATTGAATACCTCAACTTGCTCCAGGCACGTCGCGGCTGGTCGCGGGACCAGATGCGGCGGTTCGTCGATCAATACGTCCAGCTCGACGCGCAGGTCCACAAGATCAGCGACGCCGACGCTGGCACAACCGACTACGGACGGCTCTCCGCCATCGGCCTGGAATCGCTGAAGCGAGCGGCGGCAGAACTTTTGCGATAGACGTTGTTGTGCTGTGTTCACGCGTGGTTTTGGGGCGGGCCTTGGTTCACTATGTCAAACGACGCACACCTTCCGGCGGTGGAATGAATCGCAATCGCACTTCGAAGGTTAGTACTTTGGTCGCCACCAGCAAGCCGTAAGCACTAATCCCTAGCGCAGTGTTGCGTACGAGTGTGCTACGATAGAGGCCATCACAGAAAGGAATGAGCCGGTGCTCACACTTTGTCACCACAGTCCGCAACGCTCATGCGATGGCATCGCGCGGCGTGACTTTCTGCGGGCGGGCACGCTGTCGCTAAGAACTGGTTCGGTTGATGGAAAGCGGGAAGCCGATTCATGAACTCATTTAGAAAAACGGCATGCACGATATTCCTGATTCTGTCTTTGGGACTTTCATTGCCATCGTTGGCGGAGAATCCTCCGACGTCGCTACAGTCAGCGTTCAAGGCACATTGCATCAAGTGTCACGGGAAAGGTCGCAAAATCGAGCGCAAGGTCAACCTACTGGCACTGTCGTCCGGCGATGACTTTGATGCTAAGCCCGAACTGCTCGAACAACTGATCGCGGTACTGGAGGATCGCCAGATGCCGCCGGAAGACGAACCGGTTCTTTCGGCAGTCGAACGCGAGCAAATGGTCTCGTCGCTCCACGGCATGCTGGCGCAGTCGGTTTCAGTACAATAACGCAGTCGTCGATCTCCTCGAACTGGATCGCGACATCTTCCAACTCAACGAGCGGTTGCTTCGGCGGCGTGATGATTACTTTCGACCGGAGGCCGGAAAGATGCCGGCACAGGTGCGCGTCTCCAGCCGTCCGCTCAGTAAAGATATCGACAACGAGCGTCCCGAGGGATTTCGAGGCGTCGCGGCCTTTCCTCAGGACAAGCGCGCCGAGCACGGCTTCGACAATCGCGCCGACCACCTGACGCTTTCGCCGCTGTTGATGACTAACGGATCAACTCGACGCCTTGAGGGAGACGGTAGGGCTTCTATCGTCGCATTGCTGGCGCTTTGCGTTTGCGTCGGTGTCCAACTACCAAACCGACGCCGCCAAGCAGCGACCAGATGGCGAGCGTGGTGGGTTCAGGGACAACGCTGCCCTCGTGCGTGAGAGAGAGGAAAGTGTCGTCGATGCCGAGACGAT
>Ga0326597_10006207_pt1 | contig 16423 bp, 15 predicted proteins | sample RVTome_12_FD_203789 | JGI IMG/M metagenome (GOLD analysis project Ga0326597, IMG submission 203789) | Soil microbial communities from uranium-contaminated site in the Upper Colorado River Basin, Wyoming, United States - RVT100D185 | ecosystem: Environmental > Terrestrial > Soil > Contaminated >...
CCGCGGAGCGACACTCACCAGTATCCGGCTCTGGCTCTCGGAGAACAAGACCGCCTCCGCGCGCCTTCGGGTCTCGAGCGCGACCGAAGCGCCCATCGTTTCTCTCAGGGGGCCGAAGAGACTCTCGACGAGCGCGACCCCGAGTCCCCCGTCGCTCAGATCGTGCGCCGAGCGCAGAAGGCCACGCGCCGCCGCGCGGCGAAGCAAATCCTGGACCGCCGTCTCCGCCCCGAGGTCCAGCCTCGGGGGCTTTCCGTCGATGCGCCCGTGGACGACCTTCAGGTACTCGCTGCCACCGATCTCCTCGGACGTTGCGCCCAAAAGATAAATGAGGTCGCCCTTTTCCTTGAAATGGTGCGTCACCCTCTGCCTTCGATCCTCGAGAATCCCGACGAGCCCGACGACCGGGGTGGGGAAGATGCCCTCGCCTTCGGTCTCGTTGTAGAAGCTCACGTTCCCGCCGGTTACGGGAACCTGGAAATGCTGGCAGGCATCTCTGATCCCGTCGATCACGCGCGAGAACTGCCACATGATTTCGGGCTTCTCCGGGTTTCCGAAGTTGAGGCAGTTGGTGGCGCCGATGGGCGAGGCGCCGACGGCGGCGAGGTTGCGGCAGCCCTCCGCTACCGCCGTCGCTCCGCCGAGATAGGGGTCGAGGTACGAGTAGCGGCCGTTTCCGTCGAGGCACATGGCGAGCGCCATGGGCGTGCCTTTGATGCGGACGCAACCGGCATCTCCTCCGGGGAGAACGATGGTGTTGCTCCGCACCATGTGGTCGTACTGCTCGAAGACCCAGTGCTTGCTCGCGACCCCGTGGCTTTCGAGCATCGTCGCGAGCGTCGCCTCGAGATTCCGGGGCTCCTCGAGGTCGTCGATGCGCACGTCCGCGATGCGATCGAGATAGGAGGGCCGCGCCATGGGCCGTTCGTACACCGGCCCCTCGTCGGCGAGGGCGCGAGCGGGGACTTCGGCGCCCACCCGTCCGCGGGAGAACACGCGCAGCAAGCCGTCGGTCGTGACTTTCCCGATGGCGCTCGCGTCGAGATCCCACTTGTGGAAGATCCTCTCGACCTCGGCCTCCCGCCCGGCGCGAGCGACGAGGAGCATGCGCTCCTGGGACTCCGAGAGCAGGATCTCGTAGGGAGTCATTCCGCGCTCGCGCTGGGGCACTTTGTCGAGATCGATCTCGATGCCCGTTCGCCCGCGCGCTCCCATCTCCGAAGATGCGCAGGTGAGCCCCGCGGCCCCCATGTCCTGGATTGCGACCAAGGCGTCGGTCGCCATGAGCTCGAGGCAGGCTTCGAGAAGGAGTTTTTCGAGAAAAGGATCCCCGACCTGCACCGTGGGACGCTTTTCCTCCGCCGCCTCGTCGAACTCGGCGGACGCCATCGTGGCCCCGTGGATGCCGTCCTTCCCCGTCTTCGCGCCGACGTAGAACACGGGATTCCCCTCGCCCTCGGCGCGCGCGAGGAAGATGCGATCCTTGGGAGCGATGCCGAGACAAAACGCGTTTACCAAAGGGTTGAGGCCGTAGCCGTCCTCGAAGTTGACCTCGCCCGCTACGGTCGGGATCCCCATGCTGTTTCCGTAGCTCGCGATGCCGGCGACGACTCCGGTGAGGATCGAGCGGTTCTTCGGAGTCGAAAGTGGCCCGAAGCGGAGCGAGTTCATGAGCGCAATCGGACGAGCACCCATGGTGAAGATGTCGCGGATGATGCCGCCGACACCGGTCGCAGCACCCTGGAACGGCTCGATGAAGGATGGATGGTTATGGGATTCGACCTTGAAGACCGCGGCGAGCCCGTGGCCGATATCAACCACCCCCGCGTTCTCTCCCGGTCCCTGGAGCACTCGAGGCCCGCGAGTCGGAAGCCGCTTCAGGTGGACCCGCGAGCTCTTGTAGCTGCAGTGCTCGGACCACATTACCGAGAACATGCCGATCTCGTTCTCGTTCGGTTCGCGCCCAAGCTTCTCGACGATGCGGTCGTACTCCTCCCGGCTCAGGTTGTGGGCCTTCAGGGCTTCTTCGAGTGAGGCTGCCATCGGATCAGGCATGCTCCTTCGTCCAGGCCACCAGGCTCTCGAACACCTTGCGTCCGTCGTCGGTCCCGAGATCGGGCTCGTAGCAGCGGTCGGGGTGAGGCATCAGCCCCACCACGTTTCCTTTTTCGTTCCTGATTCCCGCGATGCTCCTCTCGGCGCCGTTTACATTCTCCACGTAGCGAAAGAGCACGCGGCCCTTCCTTTCGAGGGCGTCGAGCGTCTCGTCGTCCGCGTAGTAGTTCCCGTCGGCGTGCCCGATCGGAATCCGTAGGACTTCGCCTTCCTCGAGGGTCGCGGTGAGAGGCGAGTCGCGGTGCTCGACGCGGAGATCCACGTACCGGCAGATATAGGTGAGGGTGCGGTTCCGGAGCATGGCGCCTTCGAGGAGACCGGCCTCCTGGAGCATCTGGAATCCGTTGCAGATCCCGATGACCGGCTTTCCCTCCTCCGCCATCTCGCGGATGGGGTCCATGACGGGGGAGAAGCGGGCGAGGGCGCCGGGTCGCAGGTAGTCGCCGTGAGCGAAGCCTCCGGGAAGGATGACGGCGTCGTATCCCTCGAGAGAGGTTTCCTTGTGCCAGACGAGATCCGTGCGCTCTCCCAGAACGTCCTCGAGAGCGTACTTCACGTCCTCTTCGCAGTTGGAGCCGGGAAAGACGCAAACGGCGAAGCGCGGCACGTTAGTCCTTCACCTCCACCTCGAAGACTTCGAGCACCGGGTTCGAGAGCACGCGCGAGGCGATCTCCCGGGCCAGGCGATGGGCTTCTTCCTTGGAGCTCACCTCGAGGGTGAGCTCGAAGAATTTTCCCTGGCGAACGGCGGCGACACTTCCGTAGCCGACCTGTTTCAGGACGTTTCCGATGGTCTCCCCCTGCGGGTCGTGGACCGCTTCCTTGAGCCGGACGATGACGTTTGCCTTCATGCCTTCAATAATGTCAACCGAACACTCGACGGTAGATGGTGTCGATGTGCTCCATCTGCCGCTCGAGATCGAAGGCTCGATCGAGCTCCGCCTCGTCGAGCCATTTTCGGACTTCGGGGTCGTTCCCGATAAGCTCGCGGAGAGTTCCCCTCTTCTGCCAGACGGCCATGGCGTTTTTCTGAACCAGGCGATAGGCCTCCTCGCGCGCGAGCCCCTTCTTCGCGAGCTGCAGCAGCACCTGTCCGCTGAACACGAGACCGTTCATCGACTCCAGGTTCTCGCGCATCCTCTCGGGGTAGACGATGAGGTTGTCCAGGACCGACGCCGTGCGCCTCAGGATGTGGTCGGTGAGGATGAAGCTCTGGGGCAGGATCATCCGCTCTGCGGACGAGTGGGAGATGTCTCGCTCGTTCCAGAGGGCGATGTTCTCGAGGCCAGCTTGTAGATTTCCCCGGATGACCCGCGCGAGCCCGGAGACCTGCTCGGAAATGACCGGGTTGCGCTTGTGGGGCATGGCGGAGGAGCCCTTCTGCTTCTCGGAGAAGAACTCCTCGACCTCGCGAATCTCCGTCCGCTGGAGGCTCCGGATCTCGACCGCGATCTTGTCGAGGGTCGAGGCCACGATGGCGAGCGCCGAGAGCGCCTCCGCGTGGCGGTCCCGCTGCAGCACCTGGGTCGCGATCGGGGCCGGCGCGAGGCCGAGCCTCCGGCAAATCTTCTCTTCGATGGCCGGTGGGAGGTGGGCGAAGGTGCCGACGGCACCCGAGAGCTTTCCCACGGCGACGACTTCCCGCGCCCGCTCGAGCCGCCCCCGGTTTCTCTCCATCTCCGCGTACCAGAGGGCGAGCTTCATGCCGAAGGTCATCGGCTCGGCGTGGACCCCGTGCGTGCGGCCCACCATCACCGTCTTCTTGTGATCGAAGGCCCGGGATTTCAGCACGGAAGACAGAGCGGCGACGTCCTTCAGGATCAGGTCCATCGCGTCGCGCATCCGCATGCCGAGGGCGGTGTCCACGACGTCGTAGCTCGTGAGTCCGAAGTGGATCCATCGCCCCGCCTCGCCCACGCTCTCCGCGAGCGCCTGGGTGAAGGCGAGGACGTCGTGCTTGACTTCGCGCTCGATCTCGTCGATGCGCTCGATGGTGTACGAGGCCTTGGCCCGGATCTCCCGCGCGGCTTCGGCCGGGACGATGCCCGCTCCCGCCATCACCTCGCAGGCCACGACTTCGACTTCGCGCCAGGCGTCGAACTTCGACTCCTCGCTCCACAGGCGACCCATGTCCGGGTGGACGTAGCGGTCGGTTAGCATGATTCGAAAACCAGAACTCCCTGCGCCCGCTCCTCGATCAGGACGGGCTTCGCCTCGCTCACGCGCAGCATCGGGGTCGGCCGATCGGGGTAGGTGAGATGCACTTTTGGCATCCTCCCCCCCCGCCGCTTGAGCGCTTCGAAGCAGCAGTCGAGGACGAGGCTCTCGTGGTTGTTCTGCTGGGAGAGGTGCGCGAGGAACAGGTGGCGCACGGCGTCGGGAAGGCGCTGCTCGAGGTAGCGAGCGAGAGCCTCGTTCGACAGGTGCCCAAAGCGGCCCCCGACGCGGTGCTTGAGCGACTCCGGGTAGTCTCCCGACCGGAGCATCTCGACGTCGTGGTTCGACTCGATGAGGATGGCGTCGCAGCCTCGAAGGCCCGTCGCCACCTCCTCCGACACGTGGCCGATATCGGTAACGTGGCCGAACGCGAGCTTCCCCCGCCGGAGGCGGAACCCGACGGGGTCCACGGCGTCGTGGGGTGTCGGGAAGAAATCCACCGTGAGGCGGCCGAGCTTGACGCTCGCGCCCGAACGCACGCGAACCCACTCGACTTCTTTCTCCGGGACTCGCGGCATGAAACGGAACGTTCCCTCGGTCGCGTAGAGCGGGATCCGGTGCTTGGAGCAGAACCGCCAGGCCCCGCGGGCGTGATCCCCGTGCTCGTGGGAGACGAGGACGGCGTCGACGTGGCGAGGGGAGACTCCGAAGAGCCGGAGCCGCTTCTCGATTTCCTTAGAGGCGAGCCCGGCGTCGAGGAGGACCCTCACCGAGCCGTCGGAGACGAAAGTGACGTTCCCCGTGCTTCCACTTCCCAGTACGGAAATATGAAACTCAGGCAACCAGGCTCTCCGGAATCGGCCGCAAGTGCTCGAGCCTTCCGAGCACGGTCATCGCCAGCGGTCCCCGCCCGAACATCTCGGAGGCGAGCTCTAGAACTTCCGCGGACGTGACCGCCTCGATGCCCGAGATTACCTCATCGGGGCTCACCTGTCGCCCGAAATACATCTCCTGGCGGGCGAGCTGCGACATGCGGGCGCTCGTCGACTCGAGCCCCATGAGGATGCTTCCCCGGAGGTGGCTCTTCGCCCGGTTCAGCTCGGCCTCTTCGACCGGCTGCGACTTGATCCGTCGGAGCTCCGCCATCATCAGGTCGAGAACCAGGGGAACGTTCTGGGCCTCGGTGCCGGCGTAGATCGAGAACTGCCCCGTGTCGTGATAGGCGCTGAGGCTCGAGAACACGGAGTAGGCGAGCGCGTGCTCTTCCCTTATCACCTGGAAGAGGCGGGAGCTCAGGTTGCCGCCGAGGACGGCGTTGAGGACGTAGGCGGTGTGGCGGCGGGGAGAGGCCTGGGGAGGCGCTTCACAGCCGACGACCAGATGGGCGAGCTCGAGATCCTTGTCTTCGAGCTGAATCGTGGGTGAGACCTTGGGAGGCACGTTCGCGATTCCGTCCTGAGGCGTCGAGAGCGAGGAGAAGCGCTCCCCGACCAGGTCGAGGAGGCTCTCCTCCTCGAGGTTTCCCGCCGCGGCCACGATCAGGTTGCTCGGGGCATAGATCTTCTTGAAGAACCGGAGCAGATCCTTCCGCGTGAAGCTCGAGACCGTCTCGACCCGGCCGAGCACGGGCCGGCCGAGCGCGTGATCGGGCCAGAACGCCTCGGTGAAGAGGTCGTGGACCACGTCGTCGGGCGTGTCCTCGACGCTCTTCATCTCGTCGAGAATCACCTTGCGCTCACGCTCGATCTCTTCGGAGTCGAAGCGGGGCTGGGACACGATGTCGGACAGAAGGTCGACGGCCCGCACCACGTGCTCGTCCAGCACCTTGGCGTGGAACCCGGCGTACTCGTGGGAGGTGAAGGCGTCGGTCTGCCCCCCGATCTCGTCCATCTCCTGGGCGATTTCGGCCTGACTCCTCCGCTCGGTGCCCTTGAAAAGCATGTGCTCGAGGAAATGGGCGAGCCCGCTCTCGGTCTTCTGCTCGTGGCGGCTACCCCTCCGGATCCAGACGCCCACCGCGATCGAGCGCACGTGGGGCATCTTCTCCGTAAGAACGGTAAGCCCGTTCGCGAGAACTTCCTTACGAAACATTGGAAGGACCGCAAAGCGTAACACAGCGCCGTGCTAGGATCCAAACGTATGAACTTCTTCGGGTTGGAGCGGGCGGAGATCGAGCAGGCGATGCTCGACCGGGGGCTCCCCGCCTTCCGGGGGCGGCAGATCTACCGCGCTCTCTATGCCCGGGGAGTCGACTCCTTCGAGAGCATGACCGATCTTCCGAAGGGGCTTCGCGAGGAGCTCGGGCGCGACTACGAGATCCACAAGCCGAAGGTCGCCTCGCAGCACGTCTCGAAGGACGGCACCACCAAGCATCTGGTCGAGCTCGCGGATGGGCGAAACGTCGAGTGCGTCACCATCCCGGAGCCGAGCCGGCACACGTTCTGTCTTTCGACGCAGGTCGGCTGTCCCCTCAAGTGCAGCTTCTGCTTCTCGGGGACCATTCGCTTCGAGCGGAACCTGACCGCGGGGGAGATCCTCGCGCAGTTCCTCCTCGCGCGCGGAGCTCTCGCCGAGGCGAAAGCTCGGAGCAACATCGTCTTCATGGGAATGGGGGAGCCGCTACTGAACTCGGATGCGGTGCTGAAGGCGATCCGGATCCTGACGTCCGACGAGGCGTTCTCGGTGTCGCCCCGCCGCATCACCGTCTCGACCGCGGGGATGGTCGAGGAGCTCGCTCGATTCGCCGCCGAAGCGCCTCCCGTTGGACTCGCCATCAGCCTTCACGCGACGACGGACGAAATCCGCGACCGGGTCATGCCCATCAACAGGAAACACCCGCTCGAGGAGCTTCTCGACGCGGCGCGGGCGCTTCCCATCCCGAAGAGACGCCGCATCACCTTCGAGTACGTCCTTCTTGGGGGAGAAAACGACGGACCGGAGGACGCGAAGAGGCTCGCGACGCTCCTCCGCGGGGTCAGAGCCAAAGTGAACCTCATTACGTATAACCCCTGGCCGGGCGCGCCCCACGAGCGCTCGTCCCCGCGGGCGACATCGAGGTTTCTCGAGATCCTCGCGGATTCGGGCCTGACGGCGAGCTTGCGGCGCAGTCGCGGAGACGACGTCCTCGCAGCCTGCGGCCAGCTCGCGAACCAGCCCCCCGGGTAGATCCTTGTAAATTGAAATATCATATTTCAAAATACAATGACGATACCTCGGCCGCGAAACTCGAGAAGCTTCGGCTCTGCGCCTGCCAGTCCTTGAACTCCGAAAGCGCCAGCTCGACGAAGGGGTTATCGGCGGTCGTGTCCTTCTTCCACGCGACCACCAGTCGTTCCTGCTCGGCGAACGGCAGCGGGCGAATCACGACCGCGTAGACCACGCTGAAGATCGCGGTGGTCGCGCCGATGCCGAGCGAGAGCGTGAGCACGGCCAGGACGCTGAAGCCGGGGTTCTTCGTCAGGACCCTTACGCCGAAGCGGAGGTCCCGGCCGAGTTCCTCCAAGACCGCGGATAGGCGCGTGGCTAGCCTTCCCGCGTCATCTTCTCGGAGGCGGCCTCGACCTCCCGCGCCTTCTCTTCGCGCCAGGCGGTGAGCTTGCGAGAGAGAGAATCGTCGGACGTCGCCAGGATCTGAGCCGCCAGGAACGCGGCGTTTCGGGCTCCCGGCTTTCCGATCGCCATCGTCGCCACCGGAAACCCCGCGGGCATCTGTACCGTCGCAAGGAGTGCGTCGAGCCCGGCGAGGGGAGTCGCGGCGAGAGGGACACCAATGACGGGAAGGTTCGTTCGTGAGGCGATCGCCCCCGCGAGATGCGCGGCGGCGCCCGCTCCCGCGATCATCACCCGCACCCCGCGGCCCGCGGCCTCGGACGCGAGCTTCGCCGCGCGCTCCGGCGTGCGATGGGCGGAGTAGACGCCCATCTCGTAGGGAATTCCGAGCTCGCGCAGAACTTTCGCCGCCTCGGCCATGACCTCCTTATCGGAGACGCTCCCCATCACAATCAAAACCTTCGGTGACGCCAAAGCTCTAGTTCCCCGCGAGTCGCGCGTAGGCCTTCTGGCCGATGTCCTTCCGGAACTGGCGGCCCTCGAACTGGATGCGCTCGACGCCCTCGTAGGCGCGCTCGATCGCTCCTTTGAGGTTGTTGCTGATGCCGGTCACGGCGCAAACTCGCCCGCCGGACGTGACGATCTTACCGTTCTCCATCTTGGTGCCGGCGTGGAAAACGTAGAGGCCCTCGTCCATCTCCACCTGTCCAGAGCCGAGCCCTTCGATGGCCTTTCCCGTCTCGTACTTTCCCGGATAGCCCGAGGAGGCGAGGACCACGGTCACCGCCGGCTCTCTCACCCACTCGAGCCGATGCTGCCCCAGGCGCCCCTGGCTCACCTCCATCAGCAGTGGAAACAGATCGGATTTGAGACGAGGGAGTATCGCCTGCGCCTCGGGGTCGCCGAGCCGCACGTTGAACTCGAGCACTTTGGGGCCGTCCGCGGTCAGCATCAGACCGCTGTAAAGGATGCCCTGGTACTTTCGGCCCTCGGCAGCGAGCCCGGAGATGGTCGGGTGAACGACGTCCTTCACGATGTGCTTCAAAGTGTCGGCGTTGAGAATGGTCGCGGGACAGATCGAGCCCATGCCGCCGGTGTTGGGTCCCTCGTCGTTATCGAGGGCGCGCTTGTGATCCTGGGCCGCGACCAGCGGAAGGACGTTCGCGCCATCCGAGAGCGCGAAGAAGGAAACCTCCTCGCCCTGGAGGAATTCTTCGAAGACCAGCCTCGTGCCCGCGCTTCCGAGCTGGCGTTCCGCGATGAGCTTCTTCGCGAGATCCAGAGCTTCCTCGCGGGACTCCACGATGGTGACGCCTTTGCCGCCCGCGAGCCCGTCGGCCTTCACCACCAGGGGAAGCCCGACCTCGTCGCTCTCGACGACCGACTTCGCCTCCTGCATGCTGCTCACGACATGGAAGCGCGCCGTGGGAATTTTATGCCTTTTGAGGAAATCCTTGGCGAAGGCCTTGCTCCCCTCGAGCTCGGAGGCGGCGCGGTTCGGACCGAAGACCGCGAGGCCGCGGCGCTGGAACTCATCCACCAGGCCGAGAACGAGCGGGAGCTCCGGCCCGACGACGGTGAGTCCGATCGAGAGCTTCTCCGCGAAGTCGGCGAGCTCCACGATGTCCGAGGGATCGATGGGGACCGAGTCCGCGAGCGAGCGGATCCCGGCGTTGCCGGGAGCGCAGAAGATCTCCGTCACCTCGGGGCTCTGACGGAGCTTCCACACCAGGGCGTGCTCCCGCCCCCCTCCGCCGACGACGAGAACTCTCACGTCGGACTTTCCCCGGAGCTGTTCGAGTCTGCGGAGGTCAAAGTCAACGCGGTCAGCAAGTTAGCATTACTCGTGAAACGCCGAGATTATCCCACAGTGCCTTCGAAAGTGTCAACCGAGTCGAGAGTCGGTGAAAAGCGTTTGACAGACGTAAGTTCGTTCCCTATAGTGATTTTCGAGCGAACGGGCCCCTCAGAACCGCCATCGAGTCCGCTGTATTCTCAACCCCGGGAAACCGAACCGATGTCCGGGGAGACATACCGCCCGCTTCCAAGATCGAGCCAGGAAGGAGGTGCAAAGATTGGCCGAGATCAAGATTACCGACAATGAGTCGATTGAAAGCGCCCTCAGGCGCTTCAAACGCAAAGTGCAGCAGGAAGACATCATCAAGGAAATCAAGAAGCACTCCTTCTACATGAAGCCTGGCGACAAGCGGCGCGCCAAGCAGGCGCTCGCCCGCAAGAGGCAGCGCAAGAAGCAGCGTCGCGAGCAGACGGACTAGGCCCGTGCGAGCGGAGCGCGCGAGCCGGAGCCTTCAGCCCAGGCGCTGGGGCCCCCGGCGCACTGATTGAAGAGGCGAGCGCGCACTACTCGATGCCCATCGCTTCCCTTTGGCTCACGGAGCTTGAAGGGAAGTGATGGCCGCGACGTTGACGATATCCTCGACGCTGCACCCCCGCGAGAGATCGTTCGCGGGCGCTTTCAATCCCTGCAGGATGGGGCCGATGGCCGCCGCCCCTGCGAGTCTCTCCACGAGCTTGCACGAGATGTTTCCCGAATCCAGGTCGGGAAAGATGAGGGTATTGGCCCGCCCGGAAACCGCGCTTGCCGGCGCCTTCCGCGCGGCAACTTCGGGCACGATCGCCGCGTCCGCTTGAAGCTCCCCGTCCGCGGCGAGCGAGGGAGAGCGTACTTTCAGCGTCTCCGCCGCCTCGGCTACCTTCCGCGTCCGCGGGTGGTCGGCGCTTCCCTTCGTCGAGAAAGAGAGAAGCGCGACTCTCGGCTCGACCTCCAGAAATCGACGCGTGTTGGCGGCGGCGAGCTGCGCAATCTCGACCAGGTCCGTCGACGTGGGCTCGGGAATGACGGCGCAATCGGCGAAGATGTACTGGCCCCGGTCGTCAGGAAAGCTCATGAGGAAGAAGCTCGAGACTTTGTGGATCCCGTCCTCGGTCCCGAAGACGCGGAGCGCCGGCCGCAGCACGTTTGCGGTGCTGTTCAATGCTCCGGCGACGTATCCCGCGGCGTCTCCCGCTTCGACCATGAGCGCCCCGAAATAAAGGGGGTCGAGCGCCTGCTTTCGGGCTTCGTCCTCGGAGAGACCCCGATGCCGCGCGAGCCGGTGAAGCCTCTGTCCGTAGGCGTCGGCTCGGGAGCGGGGCGAATGGATCTCGATCCCGTCGATCCGCTCCTTTGGAATCCCCGCGGAACGGGCGGCCTCCCGAATGGCGTCGTGCTCGCCGAGAAGGACCGGCTCCGCGATGCCCCGGGACTTCATTTCGACGGCAGCCCGGAGGGTGCGCGGCTCGGTCGATTCCGGAAGGACGATTCGAAGCCTCCGCACGCGGGCGCGCTCCTGGATCTTTTCGAGGAACCGGTCGGCCATCGGCGCCGAGGTTAACATAGACCCCGTTCTCCGCTTCGTCGAATCTCGAGCGCGGACTCGTTTGCTTGACTGCGGCGGAGAACGGGGTAACTGACTCCGGCTCAAAAGGTTTGACAGGATTCAATGGATTGTGATAACTCTGGTCAGCTCCAATTAGGAGCTTGTTAAGTCCCGGTGTCTAGGAGGAACTCGTAGCGATGAAAATCGATGAAAGAGCGGTGGACGGCGTCACCGTTTTGGATCTGCAGGGGAAAATGCTAATCGGAGAGGGTGACGAGCTGCTGCGAGAGAAGGTCAATCAGCTGGTCGAGAACGGGACCGAGAGAATCGTCTTGAATCTGGCGGAAGTCCCCTACGTGGACAGCGCCGGCTTGGGGGAGATCGTTCGCTGCTACACCACCGTGAGCCGCAAGAACGGCAAGCTCAAGCTGTTGCATCTGACGAAGCGGATTCACGATTTGCTCTCGATCACAAAGCTCCTCACGGTCTTCGAGACGTACGATACCGAGGAGGAAGCCGTCAAGAGTTTCAAAAAGTAGCTTCTGGACGGAAGGGTCGAAGCACGCGAGCCTTCGAGCCTTCGAAAAAGTCCCGTAGGAAGAAACGCTGGTGTATCTCGTTCGCCAGCTAAAACAGCTTTTCATATCCCTACGCCCGCACCAGTGGACCAAAAACCTAGTAGTACTCGCCGCTCTGATCTTCGCCGAGCGGCTGTACCATGTCCCATCGCTCCGTCTGGCCGGCGGCGCTTTCGTCGCGTTCTGCATGTTGTCGGGTGCGGTTTACCTCGTGAACGACCTTGCCGATCTCGAAGGGGATCGGCGGCATCCGGTGAAACGGACGCGGCCGCTGGCCGCGGGGTTGCTATCGACCTCGGTGGCGAAGGTGGCTGCGCTCGCGCTCGCAGGTGCGGGACTCGGGGGGTCTTTCGCCATCGGCGCGAGGTTCGCGGCGGTCGCGGTCGTTTACTTCGTGTCCATGATGGCGTACTCGCTGGCGCTGAAGAACGTGGTGGTGGTCGACGTTCTCGTCGTCGCGATGGGTTTCGTGCTGAGGGCTCTCGCCGGCGCGGTCGCGATCGGTGTCGCTTTCAGCCATTGGCTCTTGATATGCACGCTGTTGTTCGCGCTTTTTCTCGCTCTCGCCAAGAGGCGGCAGGAATTGACGCTTCTGGCCGGGGGAGCGGCCGAGCATCGGAGAATCCTGGGAGAGTACAGCCCGTATCTTTTGGATCAGATGATTGCCGTGGTAACGGCCTCGACGGTGGTCTCCTACGCGCTTTATACGCTGGCGCCGGAGACCATTTCAAGATTAGGTACCGACCGTCTGGTTTGGACCCTTCCTTTTGTACTGTATGGGATCTTGCGCTACCTCTACCTCGTGCACCAGAAGGAAGAAGGGGGAAATCCTACCGAGGTGCTCCTCAACGATAGGCCGATTCTCGTGACCGTGGCGCTATGGGCAGCGACCGTGGTCACGTTGATTTACCACGGACGCGAATCGGGCTAAAGGCTCTCCCGAACGACAAACTGCCCAGATGAAAGGACGCCCGGGCCCCTTCCGGCCGAGCGGGCGTCGAGGAGGTCTATGTCTACCTTCAGCGCGAAGGGAACGGATGTCGACGTCGAGGCCATCATGGCCAACATTCGGCGGAAGATCGAGGAGAAGAGAAAGGGGCTCTACACGGAGGACGAGGTGCGCGAGATCGCGGAGATGAAGCTCGACGCGGTCCTCGAAGCGAGCGAGTTCAACAGCGACTTCGTCGCCGCGTTCCGCGCCCGCGACGAGAACTGGAACTACCGCTTCGGCCCCGAGACCATATACGCCTCGTCGCACGCCGGAGGCGGAGGCCTCATTCGGGCCGCCCGGCGCATATTGAATCCGGTGCTGAAGCTCTTCTTCAACCCGAACCCTATCACCAGCGCTCTTTCGCGGCAGGCCGATCTCAACCGGTACTACGTGATTCTCCTCCACAACATGGCCGAGGAGCTGACCCGGGCGAACCTAGAGCTCACGAACCTGAAGGCGCGCTTACGCACCCTCGGGATCCGCGTGGACTTCCAAGGGAAGCGCGAGAAGACGATGGAACAAGTCGTCCTCGAGCGGGAATCGCGGGAGCCCAGGGAGCCTCGCCCTGTTCCGGCCCGATCGTCCGACCGTCCGGAGCCTTCCGAGAGACAGGAGCGCGGCGAGCGCGGCGCCCTCGGTGCTCGTAGTGCCCGTAGTGCCAATAATGAAAGTTCCGAAAGAGGCGAACGCGATCGAGGGGGCGAGCGCCCCGACCGCGGTGATCGAGATCGGGGCGAACGCGGAGAACGAGATCGCGGGGAGCGTGACGGCGGGCGCCGCGGCCGTGGCCGTCGCTCCTTCCGCAGGCGCCGCGGGGGTGGCGGCGGCGGCGGCGGCTCGAACCGAGGGGATTCTTCCGGCCGGCCTCCATCCGGAAATCGGTCCGGCGGCGGATCCTCCGGTCCCCGAGAAGGAAGCGGTGGCAACCGGAGTTGAGACCGACCGGATGCTCGCCCGTGGGAGCCGCGAGAGCGAGCCCGAACGACTCGCGCCGGGAAGTCAGGAGCTCGTAGCCGGAAGTATTCCGAACGTACGCCCGCTCCGTCTCGCCTTCGTGGTCCAGCGCTACGGCGAGGATGTCAACGGAGGCGCCGAGACCCACTGCCGCCTCGTGGTGGAGCATCTCGCTCGGGCGCATCGAGTCGAGGTGCTCACCTCCTGCGCCCGGGACTACATCACGTGGAAGAACGAGCGCGCCGCCGGCCTCGACAAAATGAACGGCGTCCCGGTGCGCCGCTTCAAAGTCGAAAGACCGCGCGATCCGAACCGCTTCGGGCTGTACTCGCAGAAAGTGTTTCTCGGGAAGCACCGGCCGGAGGATGAGCTCCTGTGGCTGAAAGAGCAGGGTCCGTTCTCTCCCGCCCTCCTCCGTCACATCCGGAGGCGCGAGAGCGACTACGACTACTTCATCTTTTTCAGCTATCGCTATTACCACAGCTACTACGGGATAAAGGCCGTCCCCCGAAAGTCGATTCTGGTTCCGACGGCCGAGCGGGACCAAGCGGTCTCGCTCGCGATTTTCCGGGATCTCTTCCGGCTTCCACGCGCCATCGTCTACAACTCCATCGAGGAGCGGGCGATGATCTGGAGCGCTTCGGGAAACCGCGGCGTGCCCGGGGACGTCGTCGGAGTGGGCTCGGAGCTCCCCCCGAGCGCCGACGGAGACGCCTTCCGACGGAAATTCGAGGTCGCGCGGCCCTACATGCTGTTCGTCGGCCGCGTCGATCCCAACAAGGGATGCCGCACGCTCTTCCACTACTTTCGCCGGTACCGAGAGGAGACCGGATCCGCGCTCGAGCTCCTGCTCGTCGGCGGAAAACAGATGGAGGTGCCGGCGGAGCCGGGAGTGCGCTACCTCGGATTTCTGTCCGAGCAAGACAAGTGGGGAGCGCTCGCGGGAGCGGAGCTACTGGTGATGCCCTCCGAGCTCGAGAGTCTCTCGATGGTCACCCTCGAGGCCTGGGGGATGGGAAAGCCGGTGCTCGCGAACGGGAAGTGCGACGTCCTTCGCGGGCAGTGCCGGCGCTCGAACGCGGGCCTCTACTTCGGCGACTACTACGAGTTCCGCGAGGCCCTCTCGCTCCTCGAGCAAAGCCCCGATCTTCGCGCGGGACTCGGAGCGAACGGTCGGAGGTTCTATAACCAGAACTATCGCTGGGAAGTGGTGGAGGGAAAATACAACCGGATCCTCGAAACCCTCTCGCGCGACGACCGCGCCCTTCCGCCCGCGCCGAAACGGGGATTCTTCGCCAGGCTTTTCTACGGAAGGTCCTGAAGGTCATGCAAGTCCACCAGATGCTCGCCGCTCTCTCCTACGGAGACGCCATCGGGAACGAGGCGCTCCGTATCCAGGAGATTCTGCGGGGAGAGGGGTTCGACTCCGACATCTTCGCGGAGTCCGTCCACCCCGAGATGGCGGGCCGGGCGCGAAAGCTCTGGGACTACCGCGAGGTTTCTTCGAACGACGGACTCCTCATCCTCCATTTCTCCATCGGCGCCGGCGTCAGCACTTACGCCCATCACCTTCCGGATCCCATTCTGCTCGTCTACCACAACATCACTCCCGCGCGGTGGTTCCAGGCGTTCCACCGCCACCTCGCGGGGCTCTGCTATCACGGGCGGCGCGAGCTCCAGGTGTTCGCGCCCCGCGTCCGCCTCGCGGTGGGCGATTCCGAGTTCAACCGCTCCGAGCTCGAGGCGATGGGCTTCCACCCGACGGGAGTCCTGCCGCTCCTTCTCGAGCCGAATCGCCTTTCAACCCCCGCGAACGAAGTCGTGCTCGAGATGTTCGACGACGAGAAGACCAACTTCCTCTTCGTCGGCCGGGTCATTCCCAACAAGTGTTTCCACGACCTCATCAAGGTCTTCGCCTTCTATCAGAGGTACATCGACCGGAACTCCCGGCTCCTTCTCGTGGGAGAGTGGGTCGGCTTCGAGAAGTACCACGAGGCGCTGGTGCGGATGGTCGACGACCTCGGGCTCAAGGACGTGGTCTTCACCGGACATGTCGAGGACGACGACCTCGTCGCTTACTACCGCGTGGCGGACCTGTTCCTCTGCTTGAGCGAGCACGAGGGGTACTGCGTTCCCCTCGTCGAAGCCTTCCGGTTCGGGGTGCCGGTGATGGCTCTCGACGCCGGCGCCGTGCCCGAGACCCTCGGGGGCGCGGGAGTGCTCATCCGGGAAAAGCGCATCAGCGAGATCGCGATGATGGCTCATGCCATCGTGACCGACGAGGAGCTCGCGGCGAAGATCGTCGAAGGTCAGGACCGGGTGCTGGAGAGGCTGGAGGCGAGAGACGACCGCGGGCTTCTCCTCGGATTCGTGCAGCAGGCCCTCGCGCTCGAGCCGGTGAAGGCCTGAGAATCCGGATGAACGCAAAGGCGCAATGAAGAAATACAAGGGGATGGGGAGATAAGAGGAGATGGGGAGATGAATCATGACCTATTGGCCAGTTTTATCTCCCAATCTCCTCCTATCCCCGTATCCCCCTTGTATTGGATTTTCTTCTTCGCGTCCTTGCATCTTTGCGCCTTTGGTGCGCCAGGTTAAGCCTGGTCAGTCTAGCAGAATGAAAGGAGTCTGCCATGTGAATTGCTCGTACGACATGTAGCTGACAGAGCGGCGCGTCGGGTAACCGACGAGTCGAAGCC
>Ga0326597_10006208_pt1 | contig 16422 bp, 11 predicted proteins | sample RVTome_12_FD_203789 | JGI IMG/M metagenome (GOLD analysis project Ga0326597, IMG submission 203789) | Soil microbial communities from uranium-contaminated site in the Upper Colorado River Basin, Wyoming, United States - RVT100D185 | ecosystem: Environmental > Terrestrial > Soil > Contaminated >...
TGCCGGTAGGCACCGAGTCGTCCAGCTCGAGGATGGCGTCGGCGAACGCTTCGACGGTCGCCTCGTCCGCGGTGCCGGGATGGTCGCGCGCGAAGATGCTGCGCACGAAGGCGCGGTCGATGGGCCGTCGGTTCTTCGACTGGAACTCGGCAAGCTTCTTCCTGCGCTCGGCGAGCGTCGGGCTGCCCGCGCCGGTCCAGACGAAGGCGTCGAGCGCGAGGCGCGCCACGCGCTCGGGGTGGCGCTGGGCGAACACGGCCGCCTTCAGTGCCCCGGAGCTGATGCCGTAGAGCAGGAGCTTGCCCGTGCCGCTCGCGCGCAGCACGTAGTCGCTGCCGGCGGCGAGGTCGTCGGCGCCGTTGGCGATGTCGAAATTGATCGGCCGCGACTTGTCGGAGCGGCCGTAGCCCTCGTTGTCCATGCACCAGGTGTCGAAACCGCGCGCCGCGAACCATTCCATGACCGAGGAATGCGGCCGCCCCGGCACCTGCAGATCGAAAGTCGGCTGCGAGGCCATGGACGAGCCGTGCACGAAGAGGATCGTGCCGCGCGGCGGGGTCCCGGAGGTGCTCGCCTTGCGCCACAGGAAGAGCTTGATGCCGCCCTTCTTTTCGGTCCAGTGCTGCGTGCCTTCCATGGCGCGCAAGTCTACCTTGCCCTCTCAGTCCCAGGAAAAGCGGTAGAACAGGCCGGCGCCGCTCGTCGTGCCGCTCTCGGCACGCAGCGACCAGCGCCTGCCGAGCGCGTAATCGAGCTTCAGCAAGTTCGTGGCCACGGCGCCTACCCCTTGCTCGTAGCTCACGTACAGCCGGTCCGACAGGCGCTTGCCGAAGGCCACCACGTTGCCCTCCAGCTCCCCGCCGCCGCGCAGCGTGACTTCATCGAGGCCCACGGCGCGCGCCATGCGCCGATCGATCGGCACGGCGTCGCCGCGCGAGAGCAGCGCGCCGGCGGCCGCCTGCAGCATGCCGAGGTCCGTGCGGTTCGCATCGGCCGGCGCGCGGCCGAGCACCAGCCAGGACAGCCGCTCGGACTCCGGTACGGCCGGCTGCGATACCAGCTGCACGCGCGGCACCCGCACGGTGCCGCTCACCTGCACGCCGGCCTCGACGGCCTGGTTGCGGCGCCAGGCGGTGACCTGCAGCCCCGGATTGTCGAGCGGGCCGTCGAACACCAGCACGCCCGGGCTGATCTCGAGGCGCTGGCCAAAGGCGAGGAAGGTGGCGTTGGCGAGCTGCAACCGGCCGTACGCGCGCAGCTCGCCGTCCTCGCTGCCGACGAACCGCAACTGGCCGGTCAGCCTGCCTTCCAGCCCTTGCGCGTCGATGGAAAGGTTCTGCCCCAGGTCGAGCTGGATATCGAGCGAGATCGGCAGACGCGCTTGTGTGCTGGGAGGCTTGCGCGGCGCGCCGGCAATGACCACGTCGTCCCCCAGCGTCGGCAGCCGGTCGCGCTCGATGCGCAGGTGCCCGCGATCCGCGCGCACGCTACCGGTCAACGAGATGCGCCCGCTCTCGTACCCGGCGGCGCCCGCGCCGGAAACCGCGAGGCGCAGGTCGGGACGCTGCAGAATGCCGAAATCGCGCGCCGCCCAGGCGAGCTTGCCGCCGCCGTCCTTGAGGCGCATGGGCAGGCTGCCGCTCGCGGTGAACTCGCCCGCCCCGCCCTGGATGGCGAGCTCGGCCACGCGCAGCCGCTCGCCATCGAGCTCGACGCTCAGCCGCCCGTTCTTCAGGTGCACGCCGTAGCGCGGCATCTCCAGGCTGACGCCCGTGGCCCGCAGGGTCCCGGCCAGGCGAGGCTCGCCCAGCGTTCCCGAAGCGCGCAGGTCGGCCGAGAAATCGCCGTTGAGCCTCGCCTGGGTCTCCAGCGGCTGCGCCAGCGCGCTGAGCGCTGCGCCGTCGAATCGCGCGCGCAAGGCGAGCGCGGACTGCGGCCCGAATCCAATGCCGCCAGCGCCCGGCGCGGGCCCGATGCCGCCCTCGAGCGCCAGCGTGCCAAAGCGGGACTGCGCCTTCACGGTCAGCGCCATGCCGCTGTCCTCGAAGCGGGCGTCGAGCGCCGCCTCGGTCAGCGCGAGCGCGATGGGATCGCCGTCGAAAAGCACGGCAACGTCGCCGCCGGCATGCCGCAGCCGCACGGTGCCTTTCAGCCGTGGCTCGGCGGCGAGCGACCAGGCGCCGTCGAGCAGCATCGTCGAGCGCACGTGCTCGCCGAATCCGGCGGCGACCGCCAGCCAGCGCCCGGGCAAGCCGCCGAACTCGCCGCTCGTCGTCAGCCGCCCGCCTTTCCAGGCAAGCGCGTGCAGCGTGAGCCGCCCGGAATCGAGTTGCGCTTCGAGGGCGCCGACCGCTACCCGGTCGCGCGCAATGGCGAGCGTCGCCGGCGCGGCGAGGCGCAGCGGGTACAGCCCGGCATTGGTCAGCGAACGGATCTCGCCGCGCCACCCGCGTTCTGCGTGCCAGCCGCCGGCGAGACGCGCCTCGATGTGCGTATCCGGCGCGTCGACGGAAAGCTGCGCCTCGTGCCGCGCGAGCTTGCCCGCCAGCGTCGCCTTCGCCGTGCGCGGCGTATCGTCGCCCGGCAGCTGCAGCGCCTGCACCTGTGCGGTGGCTTTGACCTCGGGGTCGCGCCACGCGCCTTCCAGGGTGCCGCTCGCCCGCAGCCGGCCGGCGATGTCGGGAGAGAGGTCGCGCAATTGCGCGATCGCCAGCGTCCAGGCGAGGCGGTCTGCGGCGCGTCCGAAGTCGCCGCGCACCGTGGCCCGGCCCGGGCCGAATTTCAGCTCGGCCTGCGCGCGCGTGACGCGATCGCCCGAGAAGTGCGCACGACCCCGGCTCTCGAACGGCTGCTCGAGCAGGGTGCTCGCCTCGAGCGTCCAGCGCGCATCGAGCGCCGTAACTGCGCCGAGCTTGCCTTCGGCCTCTGCGCTGCCGTGCATCGATCCTTCCGGGTACGGTCCGAAAGCGGCCGGATTGACGCCCTCGAGCGCGACCCGCGCCCGCACGTCGACCACCGCGCCGTGGCGCACGGCGCGCCCCTCGAGATGCATGCCCTCCTGCGACAGCGTGCCGCGCACCGACTGCTCGTCCCGGGCGAGGGCGATATCGAGCTTGCCTTGCAGCGCCATGCGCCGCAGGGTGCCGTGGATCGACTTGGGGTCCAGGTCACCCACCTCGACGGCGGCGCGCATGCGCTGCGCGTCGATTTCGCCTGTGCCAGCGAGCGTGCCGCCGCCCGGCAGATCGACATGCAGCTGCTGCAGCGTGGCGCGCGCCAGATCGGGACTGGTGAAGCGGGTGTGCGCTGCGACGACGGGCAATCCACCGGTGTCGAGCGCCGCAGGAGCGGCATTGGTGAGCGACAGGGTGCCGGCGTACGCGCCGCTCGCGGCCTCGAGCTGCAATACCGCGGAGAGCGCAGTCTTCGGCAGCACGGGATCGACGCGCGCGAGATCCACCGGCCCGGCGCGCGCCTCGAGCGAGCGCAGGGCGGGCGTCTCGAAGGGCGCGACGATCAGCGTGGCCCGCGCGGGGATTCCCGCGATCGTCGCTTCCAGTGCGGCTTCCAGACGCTCGAGCGGGCCCTTCACCTGCACCTCTACGCTCGCCGGGAAGCGCTCGTCGGGCCGCGTGAACGCGCCGAGGGCGGAAAGCGTGCGTGCACCGAGCATCACGTGCGCGAAACGCAGGTCGCTCAGCAAGTGCCGCGCATCCCCTCTTTGCAGCTCGAATCGCCCGATCGACACCTGCATGAGGCGGATGCCGAACGGCAACGCCACGCCGGAAGGGGCCGCCGGCGCTACGGGTTCGCGCTCCACCAACACGACCTGCAGCGATGCGACGTTCAGCGGCTCGATGCCCAGGGCGCCGCGCAGCAGCGCCAGGGGATTGCCTTCACCACGCACGCCCCGCGCTTCGACGCGGACCGTGTCGTCGGCGTACGCGATGCGCTCGAAGCGAACCTCGGCGCCGAGAGTGCCGCTGGCATCCTCGAGCGTAAGCCTGCCGCCGCTCGCGGACACGACGCGCGCCATCGCCCAGTGCAGTCCTGCTTCGGTGCCTGCCAGCCACGCCAGGCCGGCGAACGATGCCGCCGCGGCGAGCACCAGCAGCACGACGAGCGCGCGCCATCTGCGTTTCATCAGAAGAAGTATCCGACGGACAGGTGCAGGCGCAGCTCGCGCGTGTCCTCGCCGTAGGCGAGGTCCACGCGCGCCGGTCCGATCGGGGTGCGCAGGCGTGCGCCGAAGCCGTAGCCGAGCGCCGCGCGGAAACGCTCGCCCTCGTCCCAGGCGTCGCCCGCATCGACGAACGCCGCGAGGCCCCAGTCTTCGGCGAACCAGTGCGTGTACTCGGCGCTGGCGACGAACAGCCTGCGCCCGCCGACGATGGCGTCGCCCTCGCGCACGCCCAGGCTCTCGAACGCGTAGCCGCGCACCGTCTGGTCGCCGCCGGTGCGGAACAGGAACGTGGTGGGGATGCCCTGGCGCGTGTCGGCGCGCACCGCGCCCGCCTGCGCGCGCAGCAGCAGGTCGCCGCTGCGGCCCAGGGGGATGAAGAGCGACGCCTTGCCGATCGCGCGCAGGAACTGCTGCGTGGAGACCGAAGGCAGCCCGCCGCCCACTTCCATGCTGCCGAAGTAGCCGGCGCGCGGAGCCACGACGTCGTCCGTGCTGCGGAATCCGCGCCGCAGGCCGAGGTACACGGCGTGGCGGCTGTCGGTGAGGCTCGTGCCGGTGCGCTGGTCTTCGAGGTGCCAGGACAGGATGGCCGCCGAATTCGCCAGGTCGGTGCCGAAATTGTGCGCCACGCCGAGCGCGAAGGAGCGCGCCACCTCGTTCTGGATGTCCGTGCGACTGGCGCTCGAGAAGAAGTTGTTCCAGCGAGCATTGCGCCGCGGCGGCGAGTCCAGATCGAGCTGCACTTCCTGCTTCGTTCGGTCCACGCTCAAGCCGCTGCGCAGGCGCCACGCCGAATCGCGCAGGTCCTGGTCGCCGTAGCGCAGCTGCAGCCGCGGGCCGACGTCGGTGTTGAAGCTCACGCCCGTCTCGACATTCTTGGACTGCGCTTCGACGACCGCTACGCGCAGCGGCGCGGCGGCGGCGTTCGCCGCCTGCGCGTCGATTTCCGCCTGCACGCTGGCGAAGTAGCCGGTCTCCACCAGCCGGCGCTGGTAGACGACGAGCACGTCGCGGTCGTAGTCATCGCCGGGCCGCGCCGGATTCATGTTCTCGACGATCTGCGCGGGGTAGCGCCGGGTGCCGGACACCTGTACCGGCCCGAAGCGAAAGGGCGGACCGCTATGCAGTTCGACCGACAGGCTCGCCTCGCGGGTCGCCGGATCGACCCGCGCTTCGCTTGCGCCGAGTCGCGCCCCGGCATAGCGCCAGCGCGCCAGCTCGCGCACCGCTTGGCGCTTCGCGCGCTCCCAGTCTTCCTGCCGGAACGGCTGTCCGCGCGGCAGCGCCCACGCGCTGCGCACGCGATCGAGCGCCGCGCGCGCCGCGTCGTCCGTCGCCGCCGGTCCGCTGAAGCGGATCTCGAGCGCGGCAATGGTGGTGCGCTCGCCGGGCTCCAGCTGCACGAGCACCCGCCAGGGCCGGGCCTGCTCGTCGATCGCGACGCGCACTTGCGGGGAGAAGTATCCTTCCGTGGCGGCCACTGCACGCGCGTCCCGCTCGGCTTCGTCGACCAGTCGCCGCAGGAGCTCGGGGGTCATCTGCGGGTCGTCCTGCCAGCGGATCAGGTTGAGGCCCTTGCGCAGTGGCTCGGCGAGCGTTTCCGGCGCCTCGATCTCGACACGATACGTCAGGCCGGCCGCAACGGCCGGCGCGCAAGCCTGCGCGAGGAGGATGGCCATCGGCCAGAGGATGCGGCGCATCAGCGTTGGACAGGCGAGCGCTCCATAGGCTCGGGATTCTATGTAAGAATCCTGCCGTTCTTGGAGGAGGAACAGGCTCGATGACCATCGACATCGGGACGTTGGACACGTTTCCCAAGCTCCTGCTGCACCACGCGCGTGTGCGCGGCAACCTGCCCGCGATCCGCGAGAAGGACCTGGGCATCTGGCAGACCTGGACCTGGCACGAGCTCGCCGACGAGGTGCGCGCGCTCGCCTGCGCGCTCGCCGACCGGGGCCTGAAGCGCGGCGAACACATGGCGCTGGTGGGCGACAACCGCCCGCGCGTCTACGCCGCGATGTGCGCCGCGCAGTGCCTCGGCGCGATCCCCGTGCCGCTCTACCAGGATGCGGCCGCCGCCGAGATGGCGTTCCCGATCCAGAACGCCGGGATCGCGCACGCGCTCGCCGAGGACCAGGAGCAGGTCGACAAGCTGCTCGAAATCCTGCCGCGCTGCCCGTCGCTCAAGCACATCATCTACGACGAGCCGCGGGGCATGCGCTACTACGACCAGCCCGAGCTGACGAGCTACGACGCGCTGCTGGAGGCGGGGCGCGCGGCGCTCAAGCGCGATCCGGCGTTCCTCGAGACCGAGATTGCCAAGGGGCACGGCGAGGACACGGCGGCGATGTTCTTCACCTCCGGCACCACCGGGACGCCGAAAGGCGTCGTGCTCACGCATCACGCGCTCATCGACCGGGCCCGGGCCGCCGCCGAGCTCGAGGGCCTCAACGATCGCGACGTCGTGCTCGCCTATCTGCCGCCCGCCTGGATCGGCCAGAACATCTTTTCCTACGCCCAGCCGTTCGTCACCGGCTACTGCATCTGCTGCCCGGAGTCGGCCGAGACGGTGATGACCGACATGCGCGAGATCGGGCCGACCTATTACTTCGCGCCGCCGCGCGTGCTGGAGGCGCTGCTCACGCAGGTGTCGATCCGCATGGAGGACGCGGGCGCGGTGATGCGCTGGCTTTACCGCAGCTTCATGGACGTGGCGCGCCGCGTGGGTGGGATGCTCCTCGACGGCCGGCCGGTGGGCCCACTCGACCGGCTGCTCTACTGGCTCGGCGATATGCTGGTGTACGGCCCGCTCAGAAACGTCCTCGGCATGAGCCGCGTGCGCGTCGCCTACACGGCAGGCGAGGCCATCGGCCCGGATCTGTTCAAGTTCTACCGCTCGATCGGCATCAACCTGAAGCAGCTCTACGGCTCGACCGAGACGAGCGTGTTCGTCTGCGTGCAGCCCAACGGCCAGGTGAAGCCCGATACCGTCGGGCCGGCGGTGCCCGGCGTGGAGCTGACGTTCACGCCCGAGCGCGAGCTGCTGATTCGCTCGCCGGGCCTGTTCAAGGAGTACTACAAGAACCCGCAGGCGACGATGGAGGCAAAGGACCGCGAGGGGTGGTTCCACACCGGCGACGCGGGCTACTTCGATGCCGACGGGCACCTGAAGATCATCGACCGGGTGAAGGACGTCGGCAAGCTCGCCGACGGGACCCTCTTCGCGCCCAAGTACCTCGAGAACAAGCTCAAGTTCTTCCCCTACATCCAGGAGGCGGTGGCCTTCGGGCACGGCCGCGAGCGCGTCTGCGCGTTCATCAACATCGACGCCGAAGCGGTCGGCAACTGGGCCGAGAAGCGCAACATGCCGTACTCGGGCTACGTCGACCTCGCCTCGCGCGACGAGGTCTGCGAGCTGGTGCGCGGGTGCGTGGAGCAGGTGAACGCCGACCTGGCGCAGGAGCCCGAAGTCGCCAACTCGCAGATCCACCGCTTCCTGATCCTGCACAAGATCCTCGATGCGGACGACGAGGAGCTGACGCGCACGCGCAAGGTGCGCCGCGCCTTCGTCGCCGAGAAGTACGCCACGCTCGTCGACGCGCTCTACGGCGGCAAGGATTCGGTGCATGTCGAGGCGCAGGTGAAGTACGAGGACGGGCGCACGGGCACCATTTCCGCCGACCTCAAGATCCGCGACGCGAAGACCTTCCGTGCGGACGCGGCAAAGCGCGCCGCATGAGCCGCGAGCAGCGCATCGGCGAGACCGTCCTCTCGGTGGAGAACGTGTCGCTCGCCTTCGGCGGCGTGAAGGCGCTGCAGGACGTCTCGTTCGACGTGCGCGAGCACGAGGTGCGCGCCATCATCGGCCCGAACGGCGCCGGCAAGAGCTCGATGCTGAACGTGATCAACGGCGTCTACCACCCGCAGCAGGGCACCATCCGGCTGTGCGCGAACGGCGCATGGAAGCAGTTCCACGACATGGACTCGCACGAGGCCGCCGCGATGGGCATCGCGCGCACCTTCCAGAACATCGCCCTCTTCAAGGGCATGACGGTGCTCGACAACGTGATGACGGGCCGGAACCTCAAGATGCGCGCGAGCTTCGTCGAGCAGGCGATCTGGATCGGGCGCGCGCGGCGCGAGGAGCTCGAGCACCGGCGCGCGGTGGAGGAAATCATCGACTTCATGGAGATCCAGCACATCCGCAAGGCCCCGGTGGGCAAGCTCCCCTACGGGCTGCAGAAGCGCGTCGAGCTGGCGCGCGCGCTCGCCGCCGAGCCGCGGCTGCTGCTGCTCGATGAGCCGATGTCGGGCATGAACCTGGAGGAAAAGCAGGACATGTGCCGCTTCGTCCTGGATGTCAACGACCACTACGGCACGACCGTCGTGCTCATCGAGCACGACATGGGCGTGGTGATGGACATCTCCGACCGCGTCGTGGTGCTCGACTACGGGCGCAAGATCGCCGACGGCACGCCGGACGAGGTGCGCGCCAACCAGGCCGTGATCGACGCCTACCTGGGAGTCGCCCACTGACCAACCTCTCGTTCTTCTTCGAGGTGCTGATCGGCGGGCTGCTCGCCGGCGTCATGTACTCGCTCGTCGCGCTCGGCTTCGTGCTGATCTACAAGGCTTCGGGCGTGTTCAATTTCGCCCAGGGGGCGATGGTGTTCTTGGCCGCGCTCACCTTCGTCTCGCTGCTCGAGCGCGGCGTCAATTTCTGGGTGGCGCTGGTGATCACGCTGGCGGTGATGGTGGTGCTCGGGATTTCGATCGAGAAGGTGGTGCTGCGGCCGCTCGTCAACCAGCCGCCGATCACGCTCTTCATGGCCACCATCGGCCTCACCTTCGTGCTCGAGGGCCTGTCGCAGGCGGTGTGGGGCTCGCAGCCGCACGGGCTCGACCTCGGCATCGCGGACCTGCCGATGCAATGGCTGGCGGACGCCACGGGCATGTTCATCAGCCAGTTCGACCTGTTTGCCTCCGGCATCGCGGCGGTGCTGGTCGCTTCGCTCGCCATTTTCTTCCAGTACACGCGGATCGGGCGCGCGCTGCGCGCGGTGGCCGACGACCACCAGGCGGCGCTCGCGGTGGGCATCCCGCTGAAGCACATCTGGGCGATCGTGTGGTCGGTGGCGGGGTTCGTGGCGCTGGTCGCCGGCCTGATGTGGGGCGCGCGGAACGGCGTGCAGTACTCGCTGACGTTCATCGCGCTGAAGGCGCTGCCGGTGCTGATCCTCGGCGGCTTCGAGTCGATTCCGGGCGCGATCGTCGGCGGCCTGATCATCGGCGCCTCCGAGAAGCTCGCCGAGGTCTACATCGGGCCGATGGTGGGCGGCGGCATCGAGTCCTGGTTCGCTTACGCGATCGCGCTGCTGTTCCTGCTGGTGCGCCCGCAGGGGCTGTTCGGCGAGAAGATCATCGACAGGGTATAGCGATGCTCTACCGCGAAGCCGGGCAGTTCAAGTCGACCTACGCCGAAGACCAGCAGATCTTCCCGATCCGCCAGGATCGCGTCGCGGTGCTCGCGCTGCTCGTCGTGGCGTTCGTGGTCGTGCCGCTGGTCGCCAACCAGTACTGGCTGTCGGCGATCCTCACGCCGTTCCTGATCTTCGCGCTCGCCGCGCTCGGGCTGAACATTCTCACCGGCTACGCGGGGCAGCTCTCGCTCGGCACCGCGGCGTTCATGGCGGCGGGCGCGTTCATGGCTTACAACTTCGTGCTGCGCATGCCCTGGCTCGGCATCATCCCGAGCTTCATCCTGGCCGGCATCTGCGCGGCGGCGGTCGGCATCGTGTTCGGGCTGCCGAGCCTGCGCATCAAGGGCTTCTACCTCGCGGTGGCGACGCTCGCCTGCCAGTTCTTCGTGCTGTGGGCGATCCAGAGGATCGGCTGGTTCACGAACAATAGCGCTACGGGAGTCATCACCGCGCAGTCCGTCGAGATACTGGGCTACGCGTTCGACTCACCGGAGAGGAAGTACCTCCTTACGCTCGCCATCGTCGCGGTGCTGGCGCTGCTCGCCAAGAACCTGATGCGCAGCGAGACCGGGCGCGCCTTCATGGCGGTGCGCGACATGGACGTGGCGGCGAGCGTGATCGGCATCCCGATGATGAAGACCAAGCTTCTCGCCTTCGCCATCAGTTCGTTCTACTGCGGCGTCGCCGGCGCGCTGTATGCCTATACCTACCTCGGCACGGTCGAGCCCGAGGCGTTCACGCTCGACCTGTCGTTCCGGATCCTGTTCATGATCATCATCGGCGGGGTCGGATCGATCCTGGGCTCGTTCCTGGGTGCGGCTTTCATCACCCTGCTGCCCATCTTTCTCAACGTGCTGTTCGGCGCCGCGTCGCACACTTTCGGGCTGGACATCTCGCACGCCATCGTGTCCAACATCGAGCTCATGATCTTCGGCGGCCTGATCATCTTCTTCCTCATCGTCGAGCCCCACGGCCTGGCGCGGCTGTGGCAGATCGCCAAGGAGAAGCTGCGCCTGTGGCCGTTCCCGCACTAGACACTCGGAATAGATTGGCTATACTGGTTGTTCCGCTATACGGATCAGGCCCCCGGCGGTTCCTCGGGGCCGAAAATGAAGGAGGAGACCACATGAAACGCACCACTTTCGTCCTTGCGCTCGCGCTGGCGGCCGGCTTCTCCAGCGGCGCCCTGGCGCAGGCCAAGGAGCAGTTCGTGCCGGCCAATTTCTACTGGGTCGGCCCGTACGCGCCGGGCGGCTCGGGCTTCGGCGGCGGCCTCATCGACTACATGGCGATGATCAACGCGCGCGACGGCGGCGTGAACGGCGTCAAGCTGACGTGGGACAAGTGCGAGACGGAATACAACAACGCGCGCGGCGTCGAGTGCTACGAGCGCCAGAAGAACAAGGGGCCGACGGGCGCCACCGTCATCCATCCGCTGTCCACCGGCATCACCTACTCGCTGATCGAAAAAGCCACCGCCGACAAGATCCCGGTGATCTCGATGGGCTATGGCCGGACCGACGCTTCCGACGGGCGCGTGTTCCCGTACATCTTCCCGCTGATCACCAACTACTGGTCGCAGAACACCGCCAAGATCAAGTTCATCGGCCAGAAGGAAGGCGGGATGGACAAGCTGAAGGGCAAGAAGATCGTGAACCTGTATCACGACTCGGCCTATGGCAAGGAAACCATCCCGGTGCTCGACATCCAGGCGAAGAAGTACGGCTTCGCGATCACGCACATCGCCGTGCCGCATCCCGGCAACGAGCAGCAGTCGCAGTGGCTGCAGATCCGCCAGCTACGTCCCGACTGGGTCATCCTGCGCGGCTGGGGCGTGATGAACCCGACCGCGCTCAAGACCGCGGCGCGCTCCGGTTTCCCGCGTGAGAAGATCCTCGGTGTCTGGTGGTCCGGCGCGGAAGAGGACGTGATTCCCGCGGGCGACGCGGCCAAGGGCTACTACGCGGCGGCGTTCAATCTCCCGGGCACGCAGCACCCGGCGATGAAGGACATCCTCAAGCACGTGTATGGCAAGGGCAAGGGCGAGTTCGACGACAAGTCGCGTATCGGCTCCATCTATCACACGCGCGGGGTCGTCGCGGGCATCGTCACCGTGGAGGCGATCCGCACCGCGCAGGCCAGGTTCGGCAAGGGCAAGCCGATCACCGGCGAGCAGATGCGCTGGGGCATCGAGAATCTGACCCTCGACGCCAAGCGCCTGAAGGAGCTCGGCGCCACCGACCTGATGCAACCGCTGAAGGTGTCCTGCAAGGACCACGAGGGCGGCGGCGCGGTCAAGTTCATGCAGTGGGACGGCCGCAAGTGGAACGTGGTGTCGGATTGGATCTCGTCCGACCAGTCGATCGTGCGCCCGATGATCGAGGAGTCCGCGGCCGCCTATGCGAAGGAGAAGGGCATCACGCCGCGCGACTGCTGAGCGCCGTGACGCGATAGCGACCCTGGAGGGGGAAGGCGCGGGCCTTCCCCCTCTTTACGTGTGGAGCTGCAATGTCCGCTGTGCTGAAGCCGCAGGCCGGGACCGAAGCCTACCTCTCGGTCAGCAACGTCGAGGTCATCTACGACCACGTCATCCTGGTCCTGCGCGGCGTGTCCCTGCAGGTGCAGGAAGGCCAGATCGTGGCCCTGCTCGGCGCCAACGGCGCCGGCAAGACGACGACGCTGAAGGCGATCTCGAACCTGCTGCGCGCCGAGCGCGGCGACGTCACCAAGGGCCATATCGAGTTCCGCGGCCAGCGCATCGACAAGCTCAATCCTTCCGAGCTCGTGAAGCGCGGCATCTGCCAGGTGATGGAGGGGCGGCACTGCTTCCAGCACCTGACGGTCGAGGAGAACCTGCTCACCGGCGCCTACACGCGCGGTGGCGCCGACCTGAGCGGGGATCTGGAGAAGGTGTACCGCTACTTCCCGCGGCTGAAGGAGCGGCGCAAGGCCCAAGCCGGCTACACCTCGGGCGGCGAGCAGCAGATGACCGCCATCGGCCGCGCGCTGATGGCGCGCCCGAAGATGATCCTGCTCGACGAGCCGTCGATGGGGCTCGCGCCGCAGCTGGTGGAGGAGATCTTCGAGATCGTGAAGAGCCTCAACCAGAACGAGAAGGTGAGCTTCCTGCTCGCCGAGCAGAACACCAACATCGCGCTCAAGTACGCCGACTACGGCTACATCCTGGAGAACGGCCGCGTGGTGATGGACGGCGAAGGAAAGTCGCTCGCCGAGAACGAGGACGTGAAGGAGTTCTACCTCGGCTTTTCCTCGGGCGGGCGCAAGAGCTTTCGCGACGTGAAGTCCTACCGGCGCAGGAAGCGTTGGCTCTGAGCCCGTATTACGACGCGCTCGAGAAGCGCTCCGCGAAGCTGCGCGAGGCGGCGCTGATGGCTGCGCTGCCCAGGTTCATCGCGCACGCCAAGAAGAAGGCGCCCGGCTGGGCGCGGATCCTGAAGGACGTCGATGCCGCGCGCGTCACCTCGCGCGCCGCGCTTGCCAGGCTTCCGGTAACCCGCAAGTCGGAGCTTGCCGGGCTGCAGAAGGCGCGGCCGCCGCTCGGCGGGCTGAACGCCACGCCGATGGAAAAGCTCGCCAAGCTCTTTGTCTCGCCCGGGCCGGTGTTCGACCCCGAGGGGCAGGGCAGGGACTGGTGGCGCACCGCGCGCTCGCTCTACGCCGCCGGATTCCGGCCCGGTGACCTCGTGCTGAACGCGTTTTCCTACCACTTCACGCCCGCGGCCTCGATGGTCGAGCACGGTGCGCTGGCGATCGGCTGCACCGTGGTCCCGGGCGGCACCGGCCAGACCGAGATGCAGGCGGCGACGGTCCGCGACCTGCGCGCCAACGGCTTCGCCGGCACGCCCTCGTTCCTCAAGCTCATCGTCGAGAAGGCGGACGAGCTCAGGATCGACATCTCGTCGCTCGAGAAGGCGATCGTCGGCGCGGAGTACCTGCCACCGGCGCTGCGCCAGGCGATGCGCGCGCGCGGCATCCGCGTGCAGCAGCTCTACGCGACGGCCGACCTCGGCCTCGTCGCCTATGAAAGCGCGCTGCCCGACGGCTCGGTGACCGAGGGCATGATCCTGGAGGAGTCGCTGATCCTGGAGATCGTCCGTCCGGGATCCGGGGATCCCGTCGCGCCGGGCGAGGTCGGCGAAGTGGTGATCACCTCGCTCAACAAGGACTATCCCCTGATCCGCTTCGCGACGGGCGATCTCTCCTCCGTGCTGCCGGGCAAGAGTCCCTGCGGGCGAACCAACACGCGCATCAAGGGCTGGATGGGGCGCGCCGACCAGACCACCAAGGTGCGCGCGATGTTCGTCACGCCCAGGCAGGTCGACGAGGTGCTCCGGCGTCACACGGAGGTGCTGAAGGCGCGCCTCGTGGTCGCGGGCGAGACCGGCGACGACCGCATGACGCTGAAGTGCGAGGTCGGCGAGCGTCCGGCGGGGCTCGCCGAGGCGATCGTCGCGTCGATCCGCGAGGTCACCAAGCTGCGCGGCGAAGTCGAGCTGGTGCCGCCGGGGACCCTGCCGAACGACGGCAAGGTCATCGACGACACCCGCAAGTACTCGTAGGGCTATTTCGCGGCGAAGCAGTAGAACAGGCCGGCGCCGCCCGTCTTGGTGATGGCGTCCTGGCTGCAGCCGATCGTCGGGTGGGCCGAATTCCAGGACGTGGCCCACGGGTGATTGATCGGGCCGCCGCGGTCGTGATGCCCGGTCATCGCCGAGCCCTCGCCGCTCTTGGTCCAGTTGCCGCAGGTCTGGTCCGGGAAACGTCCGCCCGCCGTCGGGGGGTGCGCGGTTCCATCCGGCCGGGAACCGGTCAGGATATCGTGCTTGTTGGGTTTTTCGGTGCGGCCGTTGACCATCCGGCCCATTTCGTCCAGCGCCGTCTCCTTGGTCACGTTGCTGCGCGCCGAATGCAGATCTTCGACGTTGCGGGCGATTCTCACGCCTTTCGCGTTGTGCCACGGCCCGGCGCCGATGCGATCGCGCGCATGCACGACCTTTGGATCGTTCAATGCGTCCCCCTGCGTGCTCAGATAGGCGCGCCAGGTGCGGTTGCCGGCGCCCGCCGCCGCGGCGAGCGTCTGGCAATGCTTGTCGGCGCCTTCCAGGCCGCCGAGGTCGGCGCCGTTGCCGGGACCGGCGCTGGTGACGAAGAAGGTCATTTCGCCGCCGCCCCCGCCCGGCATCCCGGCGCAGCCCGCGAGGACGAACAGTCCGGCGGCCATCGACAAGCTCCGCTGTATCACGCTGTGCATAGAGACAACTCCTCCTGTCGGTTTGACTGCAAGGCGGAGACTAGCGCGAAAGCTCATGGCGGTGGGCTTCGCTTTTCTTTTTTTCCGCATCGCGTTACTCCGGAAGTCCGGCCGCGGAATAAATCGAAGCTGCCGCATGTTGCGGCGCAAAGTCTAGGCCCTGCGCGCCGCGCCGACGGGCAGCGCGTCGGCGCGGCGCATATCCTCGTTGTACAGTGCGGCGCGGTCCGCCAGGAACGCGTTGACGAAACCGAGGGCGTCGGCGCCCCAGAACAGCTCGCCGTCCACCTCCCAGGTCGGCACTCCGAACACGCCGCGCGCGGCGGCGTCCTGCGTGCTCTTTCGCAGCGTGTCCTTTACTTCCGGCGACGCGAGCTTGGCTTCGTCCACGTCCAGTTCCTTTGCCAATGCCTTGAACGCCGCAGGATCCTCGGCCTGCGCCCCGGTGGTCCAGAGGGCATCGAAAATCCCGCCGACGTTCTCGCGGCTCGGCCCCGCGGCAATCGCCAGCCGCAGATGGTGCAGGGGATTGAACGGATGCGAGGCGGGGAAGCGGAACGGGATGCCGAGCTCTGCGGCCCACCAGGTGCACCAGCGGTAGGTCCAGCGCCGCTTGACGTCGATCTCGGCAGGGCCCTTCTGCCCGAAGTGGTTGAGCAGCCCGGCGAACAGCACGGGCCTCAGCTCGACGGCGACATCGCGCGGCAGCTCGTGCAGGCGCTTGAATGCGAGGTAGGAATAGGGCGAGACGAAATCGAAGTACCAGGTGATGGGGCGCATGGATTGCAATCCTAGCGCCGAGGAGCGAGTTCGCGCGAGCCGCGCCAAGGCTACCCGGGCGCGGCTGATCCCGCTAGCCCGGCGCCTCGATGTCGAGAATGGCGGCGATCGCCGCGCGTGCCTTACGCAGCTTTTCGTCGCTCAGGCGGCCGAGCGGCCGACCCGCCAGCCGGCGATTGTCGATCGCGCGGAGCTGGTCGATCAGCAGGTCCGAGTCCTGGGCCGGACCTTGCCGCCGCCGACGGCGTTTTTCGGGCGAACGGGGTGTTCATTGAATTGCCGCCGAACCCCGAGGCGCTGCTCGAGGGCGGCTTTCGCCGTGCGGTGCTGGATTTTCTGGTCGAGCCCAGGCGGCCTGGGCGCGGCTCATCCGCAAGGTCTACGAATCCGATCCTCTCGAATGTCCCAAGTGCAAAGGCCCGACGCGGCTCAATCGCACTGATCGAGGACCCCGTCGTGGTGCGGGCGATTCTCACGCACCTGGGTCGCTGGCAGCCGAAGTGCAGCGGGCCGATGAGTTGTCCTATCCTTTCATGCGCCGCCCCTCGAACTATCTTTATATCTTCCTTGGAAGTGCTGTGCGGCGCCAGCCGCGAAATGAGACTGCCGCCTCATTTCTGAGACTGGCCATGGTATGTCGGCGCCCCTCGTTAATGCGCGGCGCACATCATTTCCGTCGTTGAAACAAGGATGACCAAGTCGGGATT
>Ga0326597_10006209_pt1 | contig 16421 bp, 13 predicted proteins | sample RVTome_12_FD_203789 | JGI IMG/M metagenome (GOLD analysis project Ga0326597, IMG submission 203789) | Soil microbial communities from uranium-contaminated site in the Upper Colorado River Basin, Wyoming, United States - RVT100D185 | ecosystem: Environmental > Terrestrial > Soil > Contaminated >...
TGGGGCATTGATGCGGTCGACTCAGCCGTGGCGGCAGAGGTTCTCTCCGAGGTCAGTATCGCGGGATCTGATACAGAGGCCATGGTAGTGTTTCAAGCGAGAGAGGGTGGATCGCGTTACATAAAATATGCCTATTTCGACGGCGTTCAGTGGTCTACTGAGAGCGTGTTGAATCCCGCGCATCGTCGCGGAGTCGACCCAACTGTTGCCTATGATTCCTTGTTAGGGCTTTTCGTGACGTGCGTGGAGCCACCAGGGGGAAGAGCGGAAGCAAGGACGTACGACCCTCGAACCGGCTCATGGTCGACGCCAATTGTCGTACTCGGCCCAAGTACCGGTGGGCTCAGCTTGGAATTCGATAAGCCGACAGTCATGCGGGGCAGGAGCTTCGCCGGTGTGGCCGAAATGTATTTCTTCGCTTTTGAGCTGAACACGGGAGTCCGCTACTCACGGGCTGTCGTAAGTGGCACGTACCCCCTTGGTGCGATGAGTGACCCCATGGCCTTGGCTGTTGACACCGGGGGAGGTTCAATCACAAGCAGTTTTTGTGTACAGCCCAGCGTCGCGAGCACGATTGTCGACTCGCCGGTAATGGTAGCAATCACGCATCCATCCGGCGTCTGGCAATTCCTGCGGGGAGTTGATCAGCCGGACGTCGGCCCGCGTCCCGGCGGCGTGAACTTCAGCTTTCTTGAAGCTGGTCCATCAATCAAGCTCGAACTTGTCCCTCACCAGAGGGGGACAATATCAAACTTCAATCCTCTGGTCCCTGGCCCCTTCCCCATGAACCAGAGGATTCCCTACATTCTGAGCGATCCCACCGATCAAAACAGGCTCTTTGTAGTCTTCTATGATGCGCATGCTGGGAGCGCGGATATGGATGTTTACTGTGCAACGCTGGAGCGCGACGTACTCTCTGGCTTCTGGAGTGTATCGGACCGCGTGCGGGTCAATGATGATATAGTCTTATTCGGGGGTGATGACGCGGATCAGTTCATGTGCGCGGCGACTATAGACTATGCAGGGAGAATCCACGTAATCTACTACGATGATCGTCGGTTCACTCAGCTTGACAGCTGGCAGGAACCTTCCTTTGATGTATACTACGCCTATAGCACGGACTCCGGAGCCACTTTTGGGAATGTGCGATTGCCCCCGCCTCCGTCTCTCCCCGCCGACACACCCATGCTAGATCATAGTCTGGATGGTGGCGGTGATCCGCCACGGCTGGTTGGAGATCGAGCGCCGTCTGATTACCCTGGAATCTATGCCTTTGGCGATCGTGTCTGGCTTGCCTGGGTCGGAACGAATCCGCAGGACTTCTCGGGAGGTGCAGCTCCAGGCAGCCCCGCGACGGACAAGACCGTCGTGTACGTTACGAAAGCCCAGTGGTACTGAGTGGATCAATGGACCAGGGGGATTTGAAAATGGGCGCGTTGCGCTTCCCTGATCTCGTGGGTGGGCGCATGAGGCGGCGCGACTCCAGAACACGAAGGGCCCGGCCGGCTCGCTCACGAGGGCTCCAAATCGTCACGGCGGACACTCCGCGAGTACCCGCCGGGCGCCATTCTGGCGCGACCTGAGCGGGCTGGCAGCGCTATTTCTTCGACGGGAAGCGAGCCTGCTCGAGTCGCTGAAACAGCGCGGCCGCCCGCTCGGGCGCGTCCGGCGGGTTCAAATCGTACACGAAGTACCGTTCGAGGTCGCTCCGGTTCATGCCGAGCTGCATGGTGCCCTGGGACTTGTGTTCGGCGATGGCCCAGTTGGCGATGATCTTCAGGTTCAGCCGATCGTTGAAGCCGAAGGGCTGGGTGCGGTCGAACACGTACGGCCCGGCGTCCGCTCGCACGCGGGTGATCGGGAAGCCCTCGAGCTCGGTGTACGGGTCCGATGGTTCCGATGCTACGGGCGGATCGTCCCCGCCCGGCGGCCGGCTGGCGGTCCGCGCGCAAAGCACGACCGGGCGCTCCTCGGGTGGGAGCAGCTGGACCGCCCGGAGCGCCAGGACCACCGACGCCTTGTGATGACCATGGGTGCCCGCGACCGGCGTGAGCGTGAAGACGAAGTCATAGTGTCCCCGCCGCAGGATCTTCAGCAGCGAGGCGGTCACGAACTCCAGGTCCCAGATGCGGCTCTCCTCGCCGAGGACCTCGAGCACGTCCTGGGTGTAGCGATGATCCTGTTGATTCAACAGGAACGCCTTTCGCACCCGCATGATCGAGCATCCCGAGAGGAACTCCTCGCGTCGGATGTCCGGCAGCAGGGCGCGCCCGACCGGCTCCTCGGTGAGCGGCTCGCCGTAGATCGGTTCGCTGAGGGTGGAGTACTTGTACCCGCCCTCCCCGTTCGTGATCAGCGCCACGTCACAGGCTCCGCCCAGCAGGGTCGAGGTCTTGTAGAAGGTCCCGGCGAACAGGATTTCGTCGTCCGGATGAGCCACCACCGCGAGGATCCGCGGGCCATCTTTGCGCCCGGCCGGGGTGATCGAGTGTTCCTCGAAGAGGTGCGGGCCGACGGCGAGGCAGCCGCCCGAGGCCAGCAGCAGGAGCAGCAGAAGGGAACGCGAGAGTGTTGTCATCGACAAAGCGTAGCCTTTCGCGAGCGGCCGGAGCGGTCCGGTTCACGCGGTTTTCTTACAACAACGGCGACATCAGGCGCGCGCTCGAGCAGAGCAGGCGCCGCGGAAATCCCATTGAACGTTCCTGCTCCAGCGTGATCTCCGAGGCATTACCCAGGTCTTCCTCGAACTGGCGGGCCAGCTGCTCGACGGTCCGCCGGCCGTAGACGAACAGGTTCAGTTCGAAGTTCAGGTAGAACGAGCGCATGTCGAGGTTGGCCGAGCCGATCGTCGCTACCCAGGAGTCGGCCAGCATCGTCTTGGCGTGGAGGAATCCGCGCTGGTAGAGGAAGATGCGCGCGCCGGCCTCCAGCAGTTCCTTGAAGTACGACCGGGAAGCCCAGTACACGACCAGCGAGTCGGGGCGGCCCGGCAGCAGCAGGCGCACGTCGACTCCCCGCAGGGCGGCGGTGACCAGGGCGTGGCGCATCGGCAGTCCGGGGACGAAGTACGGGTTGGCGATCCAGACCCGCTCCCTGGCCAATGCGATGCAATGGGTGAAGATATGTGAGATCGGAGACCAGTCGAAGTCGGGTCCCGAGCCGACCACCTGCGTGAGGCAATCCCCCGGGAGCGGCTTTTCGAACTCGGGGTAGTAGCGGTCGTCGCTGAGCGTCTGCCGCGTCGCCTGGAACCAGTCGCTGGAGAAGACCCGCTGCAGCGCGTTCACCGCCGGCCCCTCGACCTGCACGTGCGTGTCGCGCCAGTCTCCGCGCTCCGGATCGAGACCGAGATACTCGCGGCCGATGTTGATGCCGCCGGTGAAGCCGATGCGCCCGTCGACGACCACGATCTTGCGGTGATTGCGGAAGTCGAACCGGTCGCGCCAGCGTGCCCGCACGTACAGCCAGCGGACGCGCTTGAAGACGGCCGCCGATCCGCCGGCCCGCCGGATCGGGTCGAAGAAATCGGACGGCAGCTTCGAGCTGCCGACGTCGTCCACCAGGATGCGGACCTCGATTCCTTCCTCCGCCCTGGCCACCAGGAGATCGCGCAGCGCCGTGCCGGTTTCGTCCGGTTGGATGATGTAGAACAGCACATGGATGTGGTCCGAGGCCGCGTTCAGCGCGCTGGTCATGGCCTCGTACGTGGCGGCGCCGTCCACCAGCAGCTGGACCGCGTTGCCGCTGCTGGCCGGCCGATCGGCCACGCGCGAGCCAAGGCGTAGGAGGGCGCGCGTGCGTTGGCTGGCCGGTTCCTCGAGCGGGAGCCTGTCGGCGGAGGCCAGATGACGAGCTGCCTCTTTCGCTCGATCGGTGGCCTCCGCGGCCCGGATCGCCTCGCGGCGGAAGCGCCGGGCGCCGATCGCGTAGTAGAGCCCCATGCCGAAAAAAGGCAGGAAGATGATCGCGAACATCCAGGCCAGGGTGGCGGCCGGGTGGCGCCGTTCGGAGAGCAGGAGCGCCAGGATGGCCAGCCCGTGGACTAGCACGACGGCGAAGGTGATCAGGTATTCGGTCACTGGGGCAGCTCCTGCCCGAACGTCCGGCAGAACCCCTGGAACATGAGGTAGGTCATGCCCCAGATCGTGAATTGCTGGAACTGGACGGCGGGCGCGGAGATCGTACCCGTTCCGGAGGGCCGCTGATGGGTCGCGGCGGCCTCCGGGTGCAACAACCGGGCCAGCGGCGCCCAGCGGTAGTCCGACACCTCGTAGTTCATCCGGATCGGCGGCCGTTCCGGCAGCACGAAGACGAACGGCGAGACGACCAGCGGCCAGGGCCGGATCGAGCGGCGGGCGTCGAAGTCGTCCAGGCGGCCCGCGGGCTCGGGCAGCGCCACCCCGAGTTCCTCCGCCACCTCGCGCCGGACCGTGGCCAACAGGTCCGGATCGCCGGGATCGCGCCGGCCCCCCGGGAAGGCGATGTGCCCCGACCAGAAGTCGGCGGGATGCCGGGCGCGCTCGATGAAGAGCAGCTCGCACGAACCGGCCGGCGGCTGATGCAGCATCAACGCCACCGCGGCCTGACCGCCCTGACCCATCGGATCCTGAAGCGGGGCGGCCAGCGAAGGCTCATGAGCAGCGACTGCGGGGAGGATCTTCCGGAGGTTCACACCGGCTCTGGAGGTTCATGGGCGGCGAGATTGCCAGACTCTAGCAGTCCAACCGTGAAAGGGAGGCCGCGCCGTATGGGTGGATGAACCTATTTCGCCCGAATCGCAACCACCAGGTCCGCGTCGAGACCCACGCCGCCTTCCACTCCATCCGCGCCGAGCGACCGGATCTCCGCCCGGCGGGCTTCCAGGCGCCGGTATCGGTACGGATTCCCCCAGGGATCAACCAGATTCCCGCCGGCCCACGAGCCGAGGCGCTCGGGAAGCTCGCCGCGGGAAGCAGAATCTTCGGTACAGGCCGAGGCCAGGGCCTCGAGTTCTGAGCGGGCGTTTCGTTTCAGAATCGCGTTGGTCTTCAAATCGGAGTTCGACGATGAAAGCAGGTAGTCGCCCGCGTAGAGCAGGAACCCCAGCAATAGCAACCACTTCAACATCGTCATCACCTCGCTTCTGCGCTCCAGGCCTCCGGTACCTGGGGTTGAGACGCCTTGCGGCACGGATGCTTGCCGAAAAAACAGGGGCCGGCCGCGCCGGCACGGAATGGGTTCAACGCCGGGGATTTGTTATGCTGCCGCCCGATTGTCCGCCCGCATCAGGGTCGTGACCCGAGTTGACCGGAACACCCCGAAAACGTTCGAGCACGCGGGCCGTGTCGCCTGCCGCCCGGCATAGCATGGAGTTGATCGGATGAATGATGGAATCGTCATGCCTTTGGGCAGCAGGCTCAGATGGCCGGGCGCCCTGGCCCTCGCGGGTTCGCTGCTGGCCGCGAGCGCGTTCGCTCAGCAAAAGCCGGTCGACCGGCCGACCGCACCGGATGCGCCGGTGGTCGGAGTCTCGCAGCCGATCGCGGTCGTGCCCGATCTCGGATCGGCGGCGCAAGTCGGCGGCCGCTTCTACTGGACGCGGCTGGTGAAGGTGCATGCCGCCAGCTTCCTGAAGGCTCATCTGATCGACGTCAATCTGCGCGTGGGCGATCTGCTGACGCTGCGCTCCCGGAGCGGACAGATCGTGGACGAGATCGCGGGACGCGGACCCAAGGATGAAGGCAACTTCTGGGGACTCTCGGCGTTCGGGGACGAACTCTACCTGGAGTTCGAGTTCGCCGCGCCCTACGACTACACGCCGTTTTCCATCGACCAGGTGATCGTGGGCGACAGCAACCTGTTGAACGCCGGAGCGAGCGCGGAGAGCATATGCAGCCCGGGTGATTTCGAGAACGTCATCTGCTACCAGGGCGACGCGGCCAAGTGGAGCAACGTGATGGCCTCGGTCGGCGTCATGACGGTCGGCGGCAATCCGACTTCGGCGCTCTGGTGCTCGGGCAGCAATGTCTCGCCCCAGAACTACCTGCTGACCAACAATCACTGCATCACCAGCCAGTCGGATTGCAATACCGCCGAGTTCGTCTTCAAGTACTACACGCTGAACTGCGGCGGCGGCGCCACGACCACCGACTGGCAGGGTTTCCGCTGCAATCAGCTGGTGGCGTCTTCGCCGTTTTCGAGCTGCGACCAGGGCTTGAACGATCTCGACTTCTCGCTCTGCAGCGTCATCGGCGATCCGGCCTCGACCTTCGGCTTCGTGACGCCCGATCCGGTGCCGCTCACCGACGGCGAGGGCATCTATATCGTCCAGCATCCGGCCGGCCGGCCGCACGAGATCGCCCACGGCAGCGGGAACGACGTGGACGTGGACGGCACCGTGCTGCGCTACTACGACACGCTGGATACCGAGGGCGGCAGCTCCGGTTCGCCGATCTATCGCGAATCGGACGACAAGCTGGTCGGACTGCATCACTGCGGCGGCTGCACCACACCCGGCGTCGGCAACCGCGGTATGCTGATGTCGGACATCTATCCGCACATCGCCTCGTTCATCTGTTCACCGGCGCTGCAGCTCCGGGTGAGCGGTTACGACGGGCTGGCGGAAGTGCATGGCAACGGCGACGCGGCGCTCGATCCAGGCGAGACCTGGCAGTTTTCTCCACAGGTCCAAAACGGCGCGTGCACCATCGCGGGCCAGTCGGTCACGGCGAACATCCAGGTCAACCCGGGTTCGGAGCCGGTGACGCTGCTCGACACGTCCGTCTCGTTCGGCAACATCGCGGCCGGGCAAACCGTCTCGTCCGTGGCTCCGGTTCGCTTTCAGATCGGAGCCTCGGCGGCCTGCGGCGGTGACGTGATCCTCGACGTGATGGGCCTCGCGGCGAGCAACGGCGGGCCGTTTGCCGACGCGCCGGGGCTGTTCAGCAAGGCGCTCGGCTTCGTTCCGGTCACCACTCTGTTCCAGGAGAACTTTTCGGGCGGTCTCAGCGCCTGGACGATCGTGGACGGAGGCACCGGCACCGGAGCGGCAAGGACCTGGACCACCAACAATCCCGGGTCCCGGTCGCTGCCCCTGACGGCGCCGTTCGCCATCTGCGACTCGGATTTCCTCGGTTCGGCGTACACCATGGATGAGCAACTGATCAGCCCGGTGATCGATGCGTCGCTGTTCTCCAGCGTCAGCCTGCGGTTCAACCATGATTTCGACTGGTATGGGGGGGGCTACAACGAGCAGGCGGACGTGGATGTGAGGTCGTCGGCGACCGGCGGCGCCTGGGTCAACGTGGTCAATTACTCGGGCGCCAGCGCGGCCGGGTCCGTGTCCCTCGACATCTCCGCCCAGGCCGCCAACCAGAGTAACGTCCAGATCCGATTCCATTACTACAACGCCAACTTCGAGTGGTGGTGGGCGGTGGACGACGTGGAAGTGTTCGGCGATACCCCCTCGCAGTGCGCGGACGATTTCACCAGCTACGGCAACGGCTGCATGGGTTCTGGTGGATTCCTGCCCGTTCTGGACGGGCAGGGCAGCGCCAGCCCGGGTGGGGCCGCGACGCTGGCCGTGACCGGCGGCCAGCCCGGCAGCAGCGGCTATCTGGTGCTGGCGACCGCGCCCGGCGCGGGCGGCGGCTGTCTGCAACTTTCCGGGTCAATGTGGACAGTGGCGCTCGGGCTGGACGGTTCCGGCGAAGCGCTCCTGCCGATCGACATGCCGGCCAGTCTGATTCCCGGCGTCCACCTCTATCTGCAATGGATCGGCCTCGATTCGGGCGGACCACCCAAGTCGTTCTCCAACGGGCTCGACGTGCTGGTTCCCTGACAGTTACGGACTGCTAGACTGATCCGCGGAGCGTCCCGGTGAGGCACCGGCGCTCCGCGCTTTCATGTCCGAGGAGAGGTGCATTGAGTCTGAATCGCCGGCAGTTCTTGAGGCGTTCTTCGTTCGGCTTCACCGCGGGGCTGTTGCTTCCGAAGCTGAGGGCCGCGGGAGCGAACGACCGGATCGGGATCGGGATGATCGGGTGCGGGACCCGCGGCAGGCATCTGTTCACCCAGCTGGCCCGCAACCGCAAGAAGTGCAACATCACGGTGGCGGCGGTCTGCGATGTCTGGCGGGTCGCCCGGGAACGGATGGCGGATCAGGTCGAGGAGCGTTTCGGGCGCCGGCCGAAGTGCTTCTCGCGCTACCAGGAGCTGCTCGAGCTCCTGGACGTCGATGGGGTCACGATCGCGACCCCTGACTTCGTCCACAGCCCGATTCTCTCGGCCGCCGCGCGCGCCGGGAAGGACGCCTACTGCGAGAAGCCGATGGCGATGACGCTCGAGCAGGCGAACGACGCGCTGGCGGTCGTAAGGCAGGAGCGGCGAGTGGTCCAGATCGGCACGCAGCGGCGGAGCAGCGAGCAGTTCCGGGCGGCGGCCGCGTTGATCGCGTCCGGGGTTCTCGGACGGTTGGTCGAGATCGAGACCGGCTGGCACGATGACAAGCCACGCTGGGAGCGGCGCGTCGATGATTGGAAGGCTGCCGACGTGGACTGGCCGGCCTTCCTGGGCGAACTTCCGGCGCGTCCTTTCGATCCCCGGAGGCTCGTCTGCTGGCAGCTCTACCGCGACTATTCGCTGGGACCGGTGGGGCTTCTGGGCAGCCATCTGATCGACGTGGCCACCTGGTTCGCGGGCGACCCCTATCCGCGGAGCGCGGTGGCCCACGGCGGCACTTTCACCTGGACCGAGCGGGAGCAGCCCGATCTGATCGAGTGCCTGTACGAGTTCCCGAGCGGATTCCTGCTGCGCTACTCGACCCGGCTGGCCAACTCGCGCCACCAGCCGGAGGCGACGTTCTACGGCACACGAGGGATCTTCGACACCGATTCCTGGCAGGCGCGGCCCGACGGCGGCGGGGAGGAACGGCTGGCGGCGCCGGTCGACGTCGAGCCGCCACCCGAAGGCGTGGGCCATCTGCGCAACTGGCTCGACTGCTTGCGCAGCCGCGAGGACCCGAATGCCACGGTGGAGATGGGCCACGCGCATTCGGTGGCCGCGATCCTCGCGAACCGCGCCCTGTGGAGCGGGCGGAAGCAGCTCTACGACGCGGAGCGCCGGGAAATCCGGAGCGCTTGACGGTGGGTGCGGGACGGCAGCGATGTGCATTGTTCGCAGGTCTGCTGGTCGCGGGATGCGCCGGCGCGCCGGACAGCTCACCGGAGAGCGGCCGGTTCGTCTTCAGGGAGGATCCCGAGCACGGCCGGGTGACCATCCTCGAGGGAACCGAACCGGTGTTGACCTACAACTACGGTGACCAGCTGAAGGAGGGAGCTCCCGAAGCGCTGACCCGCTCGTGCTACGTCCATCCGATCTTCGGCCTGGACGGCGAGATCCTGACCGACGACTTCCCGCGGGATCATCTCCATCATCGCGGGCTCTCGCTGATGTGGCCGCGCCTGAGAGCCGGTTCGGCAGCAGTGGATCAGTGGCACCTCAAGGGGCTGCGAACGATCTTCGAGGAACGCGTCCTGGCGCGCAATACGCCGGACGGGGCGATCCTGAAGCTCCGCAATGCGTGGATGCTGGCGGACGGCACGCGGGTGGCCCGGGAGGGGTTGACCTTGATCGTGCATCCGCGGGACGCGGTGGGGCGGTTCGTGGACGTTTTGTACGAGATCGAGCCGCTCGGCCGGGACCTGTTTCTCCAGGGCCAGGTCGACAAGGGGTACGGGGGCTTGAATCTGCGCTTCGCGCCGCGCGGGGACACGCGAATCACCACCGCCCGAGGCCGGCTCGAGAGCGACTCCGACCACGAGCGCTTCCTCTGGGCCGATCTCTCGGCCCGCTTCGAGGACCGCGAGCCGTTCTCCGGGATCGCGATCCAGGTTCAGCCGGACCATCTGGACACCCCTCCCCCGCCCGCGTGGACGCTGCGGCACTACGGCGACCTGAACGTCGCCTGGCCCGGGCTCGAGACCCGGAGTTTCGATCCCGGCACGATCTTGCGGCTCGAGTACCGGCTCTGGATCCACCGCGGCGACGCCCGATCCGGACAGGTTGCAGAACGCCTGGCGGCGAAGCCAACGTGAACAATTGAACCGGGTTCAAACTGTCAACGGAAGGGCGACCAGGAAGGTCGTGCCGACGCCCTCCTGGCTCCGGACCTCGACGCGCCCGCCGTGCACCCGCACACAGTGCTTCACGATGGCCAGGCCCAGCCCGGTGCCGCCCATCTCGCGGGAGCGGGACTTGTCCACCCGGTAGAAGCGCTCGAAGACTCGCGGCAGCGCGGCGGGCGGCAGGCCGACTCCGGTATCCGTCACCTGCACCACGGCTTCGTTCTGGTTGCGGGAGCAGACGATCTCGATCCGGCCGCCCGACGGGGTGTACTTGATGGCGTTGTCGATCAGATTGGTGAAGACCTGCTCCAGGCGCTGTTCATTGCCGCTGACGGTCAGGTCGCCTTCGGCTCGTGAAATCTTCAGGTCGATCTGCTTGGCCTCGGCCGTGCCGATCAACGCCTTGGCGGCGCTGCGCACCGGTCGATCGAGCGAGAGCGGTTCCATCGGCATCCGATCGCCCTCCACCTCGATCTGGGAGAGTTCCAGCAGGTCTGCGACGATCGACTGCATCCGGATGGCGTTGCGGGTGGCAATGTCCAGGAAACGCGCTCGATCCGGCTCACTCGTGGCGGGATCCTTGAGCGTCTCGAGCGCTCCCAACACGGCGGTCAGCGGAGTGCGCATCTCGTGGGAGACGTTGGCCACGAAATCGATCCGCACCTTCTCGAAACGCCGGAAGCTCGTCACGTCCGCGAGCAGGGCCACCGCGCCCTGGCCGGGATGCACCGGCGCCACCGAGATGGCCAGCGTGCGGGTGTCGTCGAACGGAGCCTCTGCCTCCGCCTCCGACGCTCGCCGGCTTTCGAGGGTGCTCCGCAGGCCCGCCTCGAGTTCGGGGAAGCCGCTGGACCCGAAGAAGCTCGCGCCGCGGTCCAGTGGCTTCTCGAGAGCGAGGAAGCGGGCCGCCGAGTCGTTCATCAGGATGACGCGGCCCTCGGCATCGACGGCCACGACTCCCTGGCGGATCGACTCGTGAATCGCCAGCATCTCCCGCTGGGAGCTGTGCATGTCCTCGATCTGCCGCTGGATCTGCTCCCCCAGGGCGTTCAGGGCCTGGGCCAGCCGGCGGATTTCCGGGGGGCCCGAGACGCTGATCCTGCGGCGGTGGTTCCCGGAGGCGATGTTGCTGGCTGCTGCTTCGATCCGTTGGATCGGGCGTGCCAGGTACCGAGAAAACAGGAGCGCGCAGAAGAGCCCCAGCAGCAGCGCGCCCAGGCCCAGGGCAGCCAGTTGGCGGTACAGCCCGCCGAGCTCGGAGCGCAGGTCGTCCAGCGCGGCCGCGACCCGCACGAAGCCCGCGGTGCGTCCGTCGACCTCGAGCCGGCGGGCCAGATAGTAGGTTCTCCGACCGGTCGTCGTGCTCCGCCGGATCGCGCTCCCATACGTCTCCGCCGCCGCCTGGACCAGTTCCTCGCGATGCCGGTGATTGGGAAGCGGCAGCGGCGCCTCGCTGTCGGCCAGCACCTCGCCGTCCGTCCGGATGATGGTCAGGCGCAGCTTCTCGCTCTGGACCCGCTCGATCAAGGGGGCCAGGGACTCCACGGTCGCGCTGCCGTCGAGCAGTTCGCCGGCGCTCTCGGCCAGCAGGTTGGCGCTGATCCGCAGGCGTCTGGCGACCTCCTGCTGATGAAGCTCCCGGAATCGTCCATCGGTGAAGTAGCCGGCCAGCGCCAGCAACAGCAGGGTGATGAAGGCGACCGCCAGGAACACCCGTCCGGCGATGGTGCCCGGAATGAAGATCATCTGGAGGTGTCGCTGAACTTGTAGCCGAGGCCGCGTATCGTCTCGATCAAGCTGCCATGCTGTCCGAGTTTCTTGCGCAACGTGGCCACGTGCACATCGACGTTGCGGTCGATGACCACCGCGTCCGGGGCGATCGCGAGGTCGAGCAGTTGACCGCGCGAGAACGCCTGCCCGGGCCGGGAGGCCAGTTGGCGCAGCAGCTTGAACTCGGTCATGGTCAGCCGGATCGGTTGGCCTTCCAGCGTCACCTCGTGCCGAATGGAGTCGATCGTCAGGTTCCCGACTCGCAGCACCTGGCGATCGATCGGTGGTTCATGTGTTTCGGCCGCGCGGATCCGGGTCGCCACCCGCGCAATCAGTTCGCGGACGCCGAACGGCTTGCGGATGTAGTCATCCGCCCCGTGGGCCAGGCCGATCACCGCGTCGGTCTCCTCGGCCTTGGCGGTCAACATGATGATCGGCACCTGGGAGGTCTTCGAGTCCGAACGCAGCCGCCGGCAGACCTCGAGTCCGTCGATGCCCGGAAGCATCAGGTCGAGGATCACCAGGTCGGGGACATTGGCCCGGGCCTTGGCGAGCGCGGTCTCCCCGTCGTGCGCGGTTTCCACCCGATAGTGTTCCCGGGAAAGATGGTGCTGGACCAGGGTCACCAGATCCGGTTCATCGTCCACCACCAAGATGAGATGTTTCTTCATATGTGGGAAAGTCGAAAGATCCGGTTGGGATCTGAGAAGGGGAAGATCAAGTTCGCATAAAAAAATCCTGCTCAGGCGACGCCGCCGGCGAAGCAGCTCCGCCAGACGATGTAGATCAACAGCGCGAGCAGCAGTCCACGAATGATCAGGCGGAGCGGCGACAGGCGGGTGCGGGCCCGGCCCCGCCTGACCGGAAACGGCAGAGCGCCTTTCCAGAAGCGCCCCCAGTTGAGACCGAACAGATAGGTGGTGCCCGTCCTGCAGCGGACGCGCAGCAAGTAGCCCGGAATCAGCCACTGCCGCGTGCTCAGCAGGACGGCCTCGTCGATGTCGTCGTAGCGAATGACCCAGCCCGTGAGCTGCAGCTCCCGGTCGGTGACGGTCAGGATGCCCCGGCGCGCGGTCACCCAACCGAAGCCGCTTTGCTCCTCGCCGTCTTTCGAGCAGACCGCCTTGGTCATGCACCGGTAAAGAGTGACCATTCACGATCCTTGTGATGGCGCTGCCCGGCGGGGCCGGCTCATCTCCGCGGTGTCACGAGGCGCGGGCCGATCGGGGTCAGCAGCAGGGCGTGCTGGCCGCTCTCGCCGGGAACGACAGCGCTGACCGCGATCTGTCCGGCGTCATTGATGCAGCCGGATCCCACGAAGACGGCGATCCAGGGTGCGGGCATGAGCTCATCGAGCTGCGTCATCCTGCCATCGCGCCAGATGAACGGGACGAGCGCGGATTGGGCGTTCACCGACATCCCGACGATCTCGCCGCGCGCATTGATGCAAGCCGCCCAGCTGGAGGCGAAGTCCTCGGCCGGCGTGCCGTCGGCCAGGGTCCCGAGCTGCAAGAAGAGCTGCCGGTTGCGCCAGACGGCGGCCCGCCGGGTGAACGAGCTGCCGCGCGGAAGGCCCACGCTGCCGGCGATGTCGCCGTTGTCATGGATGTGGTTCGCGATGTTGTTCAGACCCGGGTGTTCGGGAGGGAGTCGATGGACCGTCCCGTTCTCCCAGAGCACGGCGAACTGCTGCAGACCATCGGTGCCGGTGGTCGAGGAGCCGACGATCTGGCCCGCGTTGTTGATCCAGGCCGCCTGGGCTTGATCGCCGCCGAGCACGGGCAGCGCGCTCATCTGATCGTTTTGCCAGAGGAACGCGCGGGAGGCCGTATCGCCCGGGAGTTTCGACCAGCCGACGACCTGGCGCAGATCATTGATCGAGGTCGCCGCGGATCGGCTGCCCCCGAGGGTTCCGAGACTTCTCAGGCGCCTGGGCGGCGGGCCTCCGGGAGTCCACAGGATGGCCTGCCCGTTTTCGTAGACCGTTCCCGATTTACCGGCCGCCTCGCCGTTCCCGTTGATGCCGAGCAGATCGCTACGAGAAATGCCGGAGGGAAAGCCGATCAGGATGAAATGCGTTCCGTCGAACACGAAGCCCTCGTCGTGCCCGTCCGCGAAATCGGTGTAGCCGCAGACCTGCCCGTCCTGATTGACCGACCAGGGCTGATGGCGATCACCGGCTGGTCCCAGATCCAGGACCTCGTATTCCGTCGCATGGGCCGCGCGGGGTCCCGCGGCGGCCAGTACCAGGATCAGAGCGACGCGTACTGTGTGGTCGAGCTTCATGATGTTCCAGCCGGCGCGCGCGCCGCCTTCGTTCAGGGTTCAGCAGCTTCGGTCCATGATAGCAGCAAGCTGACGATAGACTGCGAGGATGCGCAGGATCAGAAGAGTCATGAGGCCCTTGAAACGGCTTTGGCCGCGCCTGCGAAAATGGGTCTCGGGCGAACGCGGGTTGCCCGACTTCTTGATCATCGGCGCCCAGAAGTCGGCCACCTGCACGCTGTACTTCAACCTGAATCGCCATCCCGATCTCCATCTGGTTGGCACCGAGGATGGTCTGAACGAAGTGCACTTCTTCGACCGGGATGAGAACTGGGAGCGGGGCGTGGACTGGTACCGCGGGCAGTTCGACCGGGTCACCGTGCTGCAGGGTGAGAAGACGCCCGAGTACATCGCGAACCTGGACTGCCACCGGCGCATGCACGCCACCGTGCCGCGAGCGCGGCTGATCCTGTCGCTTCGCGACCCGATCGATCGAGCCTATTCCCAGTGGAACCACTTCAACCAGATTCCCGAGACTTCCCGGGCCTGGGGCTGGCAGCCCGCCGACTTCGAGACCGCGATCACGAGGCACCCGGATCTGCTGCGCCGCGGGGAGTACATCCATCAGATCGAACATCTGCTGCGCTTCTATCCGCGGGCGCAACTGCTGATCGGGATCGCCGAGCGGCTGCGGGTAAAGCCCCGGGGGGAGCTGAACCGCATCTGCGCCTTCCTGGGCGTCCGTCCGCTGGAGTGGGAGATCAGGAACATCCACCAGCGGTCGTACGAGCAGCCGCTGGCCGGAGCGACCCGGGCTCGATTGCGGGATCATTTCCGGGCGGCGAACGAGCGGCTGTTCGAATTCCTGGGCGAGCGGATCACGGAGTGGGAGTGACGTCCGGGTCCGGATCGATGCCCTCCCAGTTCTCGTAGATCGGGCCCAGGTGGTAGCACATCAAGTAGCCCTGATTGCAGCCCTTCAACGGGGAAGGCACCAGCAGGTGCTTCCACTTGCGGTGCGTGAAGCGCGTCACCTTGCCCGCGTAGACCGGCGACTCGTCCACCGTCTCCGAGAACTGCTGGAAGAACAACATGTCGGAGGTGCCGGCCGTGCCGTACGCCTCGCTGTAGCGGCGCCCGGACGAGCCGTGGAACAGTTGGATGAAGCCGGCCTTGAAGTCGTTCTGCTCCAGGCAGTCGCGGCCGGCGTGCCGCAGGAGCCAGTCGCGCTTGAGCCCGGCGATCTCCTGATCGGTGAGCGATGGATCCCGCCAGCGGCTGTCGATCGGACCGTACTTCACGCAGTGACGGCTTCGACGCTCGATCTCGGCCAGGATTTCGGAGTCGGTCAGCACCGGATGCGTCTCATAGACTCGCGGGACCGGGCCGGTCATCAAGCGCTCGTGGAAGCGCCGGCCGAGCGCCCGCTTGATCAGGCGGGACAAAGCGGTCTCCCGCCGGCGGCTCGTGTACGCCTCCACCTTCGCCCGCATCCGCTCGTACGCCGCGAGGTCCGGGCAGAGCGCCCGGTAGCGGCAGGTGTAGATCGACTCCCGATCGAGCGCGCTGTGTTCCAACACCTCGCGAAAATTGTCCGGCAACAGGATGTCCGCGTCGATCAGCAGGATCCAGTCACAGGAACCCAGCGCGTCCAGACCGTCGTTGAGCGCCTTGCCCTTGTTGAAGGCGTCGCCGTTCTCGCGCAGGCGCCTGCTCAGGACCGGTTCGAGGTCATGCCGGCGGCAGACCGCCCGGGTCCGTTCGTCTTCCGCCGTGGTGACCACCAACCAGCGGTCGAAGTGCGGGCGGTTCTGGGCGCAGAGCTCCAGGTACTGCGGATAGTTCACGCAGACGCTGACCGCCGACAGGTGCTCGAGGGGCGCCTCCCGGGCCATCTCACTCCACGATGTCGAGCAACTCCACGTCGAAGAGCAAGGTGGCGTTCGGCGGAATCGCGCCGCCCGCGCCTCGGGCGCCGTAACCCAGCTCGGGCGGAATGATCAGCACGCGCTTCTCGCCCACTTGCATCCCGAGGAAGGCGATGTCCCAACCCTTGATGACCTGCCCCACGCCGATCTTCGTCTGGAAGGGCTGGCCGCGGTCCACGCTGGAATCGAACTTGTTGCCGTTCAGCAGGTAGCCCGTGTAGTGAGCGGAGATCTGCTGCCCCTTGGTCGGCTTTTTGCCCGAGCCCTTGCCGGTGACCACGTATTGGAGCCCCTCGGGGGTCGCCTGGATCTTGCTGACATCGAAGTCGAGCTGATTGGCCAGCTTGCCGAGCTT
>Ga0326597_10006210_pt1 | contig 16420 bp, 14 predicted proteins | sample RVTome_12_FD_203789 | JGI IMG/M metagenome (GOLD analysis project Ga0326597, IMG submission 203789) | Soil microbial communities from uranium-contaminated site in the Upper Colorado River Basin, Wyoming, United States - RVT100D185 | ecosystem: Environmental > Terrestrial > Soil > Contaminated >...
ACATCGCGTTCTTCGAAGAGGAATATGAATGGTTTGCCAACTTCCTCAAAGTCGTCGGACGTGAGAAAGGGCTCGATTTCATGCGCCGCTTCGCCCGCCAGGATTTGCAATATCGCGGCGGGCACACCCAGATGGTCCAGTTGCTCGCCGCCGGCGAATTTCCCATCATGGCCGTGGCCTTCGCGCCGCGCGTGAGCGTCGTGCGGGCGAGCGGCGCGCCCATCGACTGGGTGGCGCTCAATCCGGTCTTCTCGATTCCCGTAGGCATGGGCGTCTACAAGGCGGCGCCCCATCCAAACGCCGCGAAACTTTACCTCGATTTCATGCTCTCAAAAGAAATTCAGCAGGAGATCTGGGTGAACACCGCCTGGAAAGGCTCGGCGCGCAAGGACGTGACGCCCAAAGATCCGCGCTGGCAGGGGATCAAGGTCTTACCCCTCGATCTGACCATCGCGCACGGATACCAGGAAGTCGCGAAGGATTTTCAGCAGATATTCAAACCCCATGGCAGCGGCCGCTAATTCTGCGGCGGATTTGATGGCGTCGGCATGATCAAGTTCGGCCTCAAACAGGCAATAGCGACGTCGCTTGCGGACGGCGATAATCCCATCGAACAGCTAGAGACGATCATCGATTGCGCCAAGGCTTGTTTTGAACGAATTGAACGCCTTGAACTTTTTGAACGGCTTGAACAAGTTGAACCCGGCTTCGAGTAAATCGCCTGCGCTCGATTGCGCCGTCGAAAGCATTCCGCATTATTAGCGTCATTTAGGAGGAACGACCCGTGGCAAACTTGAAAGAGCTCGAAACCGATGTCTTGATCGTCGGCGCGGGCAACGCCGCGCTGGTGGCGGCCGAAGCGGCTCACGACGCCGGCGTTAAAGTTACCGTATTGGAGCGCGCGCCCAGGGTGCGGCGCGGTGGCAACTCGACTTTTTCCGGCGGACTTTTCCGCTTCGCCTACAAGGATTTTGAATCGGTAAAAGAAGTCTTGCAGGATACTCCGGGCATCGACTTCAAGGACGTCGAAGTCGAGCCTTACCCCACCGACATGTTTTACAGCGATCTGATGCGCGTCACCGAGGGCCTTGCAGATCCTTCCCTCTCCGAGCTGCTGGTGAACAAATCACAGGAAGTCGTTGCCTGGATGGCCCGCCACGGGATCGATTGGGAACTGCACATGAACCACGTCGCCAAGGTCAAGGGAAAATACATCTGGCGTTCCGGCACCATTCCGGTCGCCGCGCGCGGCGGCGGCCACGGCCTGCAAGAAATGCATTTCAAGCATGTGGAAAGCCGCGCCATCGAAATTCTCTATTCCGCGCGCGCGTTGGGATTGACCCAGGACTCAAGCGGCGCCGCCGACGGCGCGCTCGTGTCGACGCCCGCCGGCAAGCAGAGAATCCACAGTAAAGCGGTAATCCTCGCCTGCGGCGGCTTCGAATCGAATCCGGAGATGCGCGCGCGCTACCTCGGCCAGAACTGGGATCTCGTCAAAGTCCGCGGCACACGCTACAACACCGGCGACGGCATCAAGATGGCGACCGACATTGGCGCCGAACCCTTCGGCCACTGGAGCGGCTGCCACGCTTCTGTGATCGACGCCGAAGCCCCCGCAGTGGAAGCCGCCGACGAGACCACGCGTTATTCCTATCCCTATAGCATCATGGTTAACACAAATGGCGAGCGCTTCGTCGACGAAGGGGAAGATTTTCAAGTTTATACTTACGCCAAAACCGGCAGGAGAATTCTCGCCCAGCCGGGCCACATCGCCTATCAGATCTACGACCAGAAAACACTGCCGCTGCTGCGCAGTAACTACCAACGCTCCAGACCTGTGATGGCCAATACCCTTGAAGATCTTGCTTCCGGGTTAGGCGTCGACCCGGCGCGTCTGCGCCGAACGATCGAAGAGTTTAACAAGGCGGTGTCGCCGGTGACATTCGATTCCTCGAAGCGCGACGGCAAATGCACAACGGGACTTAACCCCGACAAATCCAACTGGGCTTCGCCCATCGACTCACCGCCGTACCAGGCTTACCCGGTCGCATGCGGCATCACGTTTACCTATGGGGGAGTGAAAATCGATCCCCAATGCGCCGTCTTGACGGTTGACGATACGGCGATTCCCGGCCTCTGGGCCGCAGGCGAGCTAACCGGCGGCTTCTTCTATCATAACTATCCGAGCGGCTCCGGCCTCATGCGCGGCTCGATCACCGGCTACGTCGCCGCCACCGAGGCGGTGAAGTATATCAAGGGACGGTAAATGGCCGTTTCGAGTCTTGGGTTTCGAGTTTCGCGTTGACTGAAATCCTCGATGGGATAGTGCGCGACGGTGGCTAACAGGTTCCATGCCCGATCGCCCGGATCACTTCTTTGGCTCAAATTCGAAATCGACCATCCCCGACTGTCCGACGCCGACTTCCACCTGCTGCGCTTGTTTGCCCAATGTCTCATGCCAGACTTCTAGTGTGTATTTTCCCGGCGGCACGGCGGCGAGTTTAAAAGTGCCGTCGGCACCCGTTATATCGAAGTAGGGATTCGAAGCGACAAAAATCCAGCCGCCCATCCAGCCGTGCACGTCGCAGCGCACGGGAATGATCTCCGGCTTGGAAAAAGTTTGCGTGACCTCCTTCAAATATTTCGGCTGCGCCCGGTTGAAAGCGGGATTGTCCTTGCTGAAGGTGTGGATGTTGTGCAGGATGCCGTCGCTGTTCGTGATCTTGACCACGGTCCCGGCGGCGATCGCCAACACATGCGGGACGAATTCGCATTTGCGTTGATCCAGCGCCGCCTCCCCGGCCGCCGCGGTCTTCCCTGGCGCAATTTCGGTGATCCGCACCACGGCGTTTTTGATTTCACCGCGCGCCCCGACAAGGAGTCTCGGATCTTGAATGGAGTTGCCGCATATTTCTTTGTCTTTGCCGACGGCGAGCGTCGCCGGGACATGCTTGCCCTTGAAGAGGACGCGTCCGTTGATGGTTCCGCTCTGCTGAACCGACACCCCCGGGTCGCTGACGGTTCGGGTAGCAGCTTCGGTTTTAACTGGCGTGGACTCTTCCGCCGGGGCGGGTTGATCTCGATCTCTGGAGCAAGCCGAAGGCAGCGCGCAAAGCAGGAAACCGATCAGCGACAGAGCTGTGCCCTTCATCATCCTCCTTGGCAAAATGAACAAAGCCACTTCGCGGGCGGGGTGTTGACCCCGCCCTTGACCAAAGGGGATGCTCGCCCCCTTTGGAAACCCCACGATATTGTTTCCGCCTCAAAAGGCGGGGTTACATATAATTTACCAATGCTTTTCAATGAGCCGGATACAAAATTCCAGCGCGGCCTCGACGTCGCGAGCCGCCGGACTGCGCCCGTGGCGCGCGCGCGAACGCGCGTTTTGGATCCGCTGCAAGCGCACCGCCTCCAGCCGGGTGATCAGTTTTTTTTCAACCCCGGTTGCCGCAAGACTCGTCAAGCCGCGCATCGACCACGCCGCGATGTTTAACCGCGCCTTGAGCCAATCCTCCACCGCTTGCTCGCATAACACCAAAACACCCCAGCCGGAAAGAATCTCCGACGACCAGCCGTTGAGCGCGCGGCCCATGATTCGAATCGCGCGCCCTTCCGGCGAGTGATGTCCCTTGAGCCTCTCCTTTTCGGCCAGATTGCCAAAGATTTTCTGCGGATCGAAACTCATAGCACCCCTGATACTGTCAATTTTGCTTTCTTATAGCACGGAATTCCCACTGGCTGTAGCGCCGGAGCTACCGGCGAAGGGTGCGCAATCAAAAATACTTTATCACCACGAAGCACACCCTTCGACTCTACTCAGGACAGGCTCCGGCCACGAAAGTTTCGGACTCTTGATAGTTTTAAACTTCTTAACTTCGTGCTCTTCGTGACCTTCGTGGTAAGAATTATCCTTTCTCGTTCGCTTGCCGCGTAGCCGCGCTGGGTCCTTCGTGGTGACCAGAAACCGGCCGTTAGCGAGGCTTGCTATTGACATGAGCACGGTCGTGCCAATAAGTTGGCCACTAAAGTCTATTGTCACTGGAGGTCGTCTATGGAACCCCTTCCCCGCGGCGCAAACTTTCAACGAGCCAAATTACTCTGGGAGATCGGCCTGCATATCGCCGGCGATCCTAACACTCCCTACTACGGGCCGCGCGACATGTGCATCACCGTCGGCAGCGGTTCCGGTGAAAACCTCAAGCCGTGGCTGCGCATGTCTACCGGTTCGCCCATCATCGCCCATGCGGTTTGCCGCGGCGATTTGGAAATGGCGATGGTTAATCCGTCGGGTCTTCTGACCCAAGCCTATCGCGGCACGGGTCTATTTTCCCAACCGCTGCCCGTGCGCGTGCTCGCCAACTACCCATCCTGGGACCGCTACGTCCACATCATTCATCCTCGCACCGGATTGAAATCGCTGGCCGAGATCAAAGAAAAAAAATATCCGCTACGGCTGTCGATTCGGGAAGACGCTACTCATTCGACTCGCGTGCTCCTGGACCAGACGTTGAAGCTGTACGGCTTCACCCTCAAAGACCTCGAATCCTGGGGCGGCAGTCTCCAACTCAACGGCGGCCCCGGCGATGAGCGCCGCATGCAGGCGATCAAGAACGAAACCATCGACGCGATTTTCGACGAGGGTTTGATTTTGTGGTTCGACGCGGCGTTGGCGGCGGGCATGCAGCCCATCACCCTCGAAGATAGGGCATTTGAAAAGTTGCAAGCGCTCGGCTGGCGCAAGGTTAAGATTCCGTTAGGCCGCTATCCGCACCTTAAAGAAGAACATATCTGCATCGATTACAGCGGCTGGCCGCTCTACACGCGCGCCTCTTTGCCCGATGAAGACGCCTACAAAATCTGCGACGCGATCAACGCCCGCAAGGATGAAATTTTTTGGGAAGACTCTTTTACCGGCGTCGGCCAGCTTGGCCAAGACACCGACGCCACGCCGCGCGATGTGCCGCTCCACCCCGGCGCGGAGAAGTGGTATCGCGAGCATGGGTTTAAGGTTTGACCGATAGGAGACGCGCTACTCTTTTGAATATCGTGGAAGCGGCGATCTAAGACTGAATCAAAACAAGTCGCCGATCCCCCTTTGTGTCCTAGTTGCCTGCCCTGAGTTTGATCGAAGGGAAGCTCAACTCCTCGTCCGTAAACCCAGAGTGGGCCGCCGGCACCCGGTCGATATTCCTCGGGCGAGATTGTTTCAGTGCTATTAGCTGCGGTTGAATTCTCCGAGTCTTACATGAAAGAAGTCAAGTTTGTCGATACGACCTTGCGCGATGGTCAAGCGAGCCTGTGGGCGGAAAATATGCGCACCGGGATGATGCTCCTGGTGGCGGAGCGATTGGATAACGCCGGCTTTCAGGCCATCGAGGTCATGGCGTCGAGCCACCTGAAAAAGTGCGTTCGCGAGTTACGCGAGGATCCCTTCGAGCGCATTCGCCTGGTGGCTCGAAAAATCAGCAAGACCCCCCTGCGCGCTCTTGGCTCCGCGCGCATCAGCCCCTTCGAGCTAACCCCGGATTCCGTGATGGATCTCTGGTATGAGCGGATGCTTGCCGCCGGCATACGACAACTTAGAGTGATGGATGCGGCAAACGATCCGGCCATCTGGCGCAAGTCGGTGGAGCGGGCAAAGCGCGTCGGCTTCGCCACCGTATTAAATCTAACCTTCTCGGTTTCACCGAAACACACGGATGAATATTACGCCCGCAAGGCGCGCGAGGCCGCCGCCCTCGAGCCGGACTTCGTTTGCCTCAAGGACCCCGGCGGCCTGCTGACCCCGGAACGGACGACGAGCCTCGTGCGGGTTATCCAACAGCACACACCCGGCATACCGTTTGATCTCCATGTTCACTGCACCACCGGCCTGGGCCCGCTGTGCGCGCTGGAAGCGATAAAATTGGGCGCGGAGATTATCGACACGGCCGTGCCGCCGCTGGCCAACGCTTCGTCGAACCCATCGGTTTTTAACGTTGCCCAGAATGCGCGCGCCCTCGGTTATACTCCTTTAATTGATGAGGAACCGTTGGTGCCGGTGGCCCGAGATCTGGACTTCATCGCGAAACGCGAAGGTTTTCCCATCGGCGCCCCCGTGGAATACGACTACAGCCAGTACGTTCATCAGGTGCCCGGCGGGATGATCTCCAACCTGCGCCACCAACTGAAAAATCTGGGCATGCTGCAGCGCCTCGACGAAGTCCTCCAAGAGACGGTTCGGGTCCGCGCCGACCTCGGCTATCCCATTATGGTGACACCTTTCTCACAGTTCGTCGGCAGCCAGGCGGCGATCAACGTCATTCGAGGTGAACGCTACGGGCAGGTGACCGACCAAGTGATTCAATACGCTCTTGGTCATTGGGGAGAAGAAGCCGCCGACGAGGTCGATCCCAACATCAAGAACAAGTTGTTGGGCCTCCCTCGGGCCAGGGAGTTCGCCAGGTGGCATCCCCCGCAGCCGTCTCTTGAAGAAGTCAGGGCCAAGCTCGGTGGGCCGGGCGTGAGCGATGACGAATTACTCATGCGCTATGTGGTAGGCGAGGATGACGTCGAGGCGATGCGCGCCGCCGCTTGTCCTAGAGAGTACATCAGCGCAAGAAAACCGTTGCTGCCGTTGTTACAAGATCTCACCCGGCGGTCGGACTGCCGTCAGATCTACATACAAAAAGATGGTTTTTCCGTCACGCTCGAAAAAAAAGCCGGTTCCGCCGTCTGAAAACCAGTTTCATTTAACAAGACGAATCTTTCGTAGACGCCGCTCACTCTGCGCCTCCGCGTGAATATTCCGAATCCGAGCCCGCGGCGCCGTCTTGCCGTACCTGCGCCGTGATGGGATACTGACGTTCGTCGAACATTGCATCCGCTGCGGCCCAATGATGAAATGAGGATGGCTTCCCTTTCATCAAGCAGGGCGAAAGATTTTGCGGAGAACCGAGGAAACCGCATGAGCAACGACCCCATCGCCCGATTCAAAGAATTGCTGGCCCAAGCCGGGCAACTCGGCGTCGAGCCCCACAACGCCGGAGCGTTGGCAACGGCCGGCAACGACCGCCAACCCACGGCGCGCATGGTTCTGCTGAAGGATGTCGATGAGGCGGGCTTTGTCTTCTACACCAACCTGCAGAGCCCCAAGGCTAGCCAGCTCTCCGATAACCCGCGCGCCTCGCTTTGCTTCTGGTGGGCGCAGTTGAAGCGCCAGGTCAGGATCGAGGGCCGGGTCGAACTGGTCAGCGACCGCGAAGCCGACGAATATTTCGCTAGCCGGCCGCGCGGCAGCCAGATTGGCGCCTGGGTCTCGCAGCAGAGCAGCGAACTCGCCTCGCGCGAGGAACTCATGACCGCGGTGGCGTCGTTGACCGCCAAGTACCAGGGTCAGTCCCTGCCTCGTCCACCCTACTGGTCGGGCTACCGGCTGGTGCCAGATCGTATCGAGTTCTGGAAAGATCGGCTCGACCGTTTACACGAGCGCGAACTTTACACACGCGAAGGTAGCGGCTGGAAGATCACGCTGTTAGCGCCGTGAGGATCGTTAAGTGGCGCAAGCCGGCCCACAGGACGACTCGGACTTTGACGTTTTGAGAATTCTCAAAGGATGAAATTGTTCGGGTGTAGAGGTGACGCGGTCGACGCGGGTTCGTCTCAAGATTGACATGAGCGTCATACCCGACCTGGTTCCCTCCGCGCCGCTGTGGTGAAATCTCCGAATCCGTCACCGCCGTAAAGCTGTCTAACTTCTAAGACCCAAATTGTTCCTGCTTTCCACTTCGTTCATTGTCCTATATACCTAGACTCGGAAGCGACGGAGGCATTCAATGATGAAAAAAGGCTCTCTCATACTTGCGGGGTCGATTGTTGCGGTTTTGGTGACGTTCTTCGTCTTCAGCCGCTTCTTCGTCGACCTGTTATGGTTCAGCGCATTGGGATTCCGCGCGGTCTTTACCAGGAGCTGGCTCACGGTGCTCACCGTGTTCGTCAGCGCAACTGGACTCTCCTCCGCGATACTACTGCTCAATGGCTTCATCGCTCTGGGAACGACTGCCGCAGGATCGAATCGACCGCGTAGCTTTAGAATTGTCGGTCGTAGTACCGAAGGGCTTCCTCAGGTCATTGAACTTTCCCTGGACAACCTTCCCTTGCGGCTGATTCTTGCCGCGGTCGCCCTGGTCGTCGGCCTGTTTATCGGTTTTGCCCAAACGGGTAACTGGGACACCCTTCTCAAGTGGCTGTATGCCACCCCCTTCGGACGGTCTGATCCGTTATTCGGCAACGACCTCGGGTTTTATGTATTTTCGCTTCCCGTCTATGAACTGCTACGGGATTGGGGACTCCTAATAATTGTTTTGAGCGGCGCCATCGCCGTCGTTATATATCTACTACGCGGCGCCATCGATTATGAGCACAAAGGATTTCCTAGGCTAAGCGCCGCGTGCATCCGGCATCTTTCAGGGCTGCTGGCGATATTTTTTCTCGTCAAATCCGGCAGCTATATTCTGCAGCGTTATGAATTACTGACCAGCAATAATGGGATCGTCTTCGGCGCCGCCTATACCGACGTCCATCTTCGCTTGCCGTTGTTAATCGCACTGGCAGGTGCGTGCCTGATAGCGGCAGTCCTATGCGCTTACAATGTTTGGCTCGCCGGTATCCGCCCGCCGATTGTGGCTGTAGTCCTGGTCTTCGCGGTGTCGGCTGTGCAAACGATCGTCCCCAGTGTGTTTCAGAGCTTTTGGGTGAAGCCGGACGAGTTAAAGTTGGAGTCGCGCTACATTGCTAATAACATCGAATTCACCCGCTACGGCTTTGCTCTCGATCACATCATTAGCGCGCCGTTCCCGGCAAAAGGGAAGCTTACGCCTGAGGTTGTCGCGGCAAATCAGGCGACGATCCAGAATATTCGCTGGTGGGATCCCCGTCCACTATTGGATACCTACCGGCAATTGCAAGAAATTCGTCTCTACTATGACTTTCACGACATCGATGTCGATCGTTACACCATCGATGGGAGTTACCGGCAAGTCTTGCTGTCCGCCCGCGAGTTGAATCAGTCGAAACTGCCGGCCGACGCGCAAACCTGGATCAATCAGCGCTTCAAGTTTACCCACGGCAACGGTATCGCCATGAACCCGGTGAATCGCTTCGATGAGGAAGGGTTACCGGTCTTTTACGTCAAAGACATTCCCCCCGTGGGCCCGCTGGAGCTGAAGATCGACCGCCCGGAGATCTACTTCGGCGAGGAGACGCGAAATTATGTGGTGGTTGGCGGCGGCACCAAAGAATTTGACTACGCCAAGGGTCAGGAAAATGTCTACAACGTTTATGAAGGCCGCGACGGGGTGTCCTTGCGCAGTCTTTGGACGCGTGCGTTGTTTGCCTGGTCCTTCGGCGATTTCAAGCTGCTCATCAGCGACAACGTCACCCCGGCGAGCAAGATCCTCTTTCGCCGTCTCATCCAGGACCGCATCCGACGAATCGCGCCTTTTCTCCGTCTCGATCGCGATCCTTATCTGGTCGTGAACGACGGGCGCATGATCTGGTTGCAGGATGCGTACACCGTCACAGATTCGCTCCCGTACTCGCAACAGCGTCAGCCGGACGGGATCAATTATATACGCAACTCGGTGAAGATAGCGGTCGATGCCTACGATGGCAATCCGATTTTTTATATTGCTGACCCGAAAGATCCGATAGTGCAAACCTACCAGCGCATCTTTCCGACTCTATTTCAGCCCATGGATTCGATGCCGGCGACGTTACGCCGCCACATCCGTTACCCGGAAGATCTTTTTATTATTCAAGCAGGCGTGTACGGGACCTATCACATGAAGGATCCGGAGGTGTTCTATAACAAAGAAGATCTGTGGAGTTTTCCTAAGGAGAGTCACAAAGGGCAAAACACGTTCATGCAGCCCTACTACACGATTATGCGATTGCCTGGGGAGCCCCGTGAGGAATTTATTTTGATGCTGCCGATGGTGCCCAACAATCGCGATAACATGATCGCCTGGCTGGCCGCGCGTTGCGACGGTGCCAACTACGGCAAGGTGATCGAGTTTGCCTTTTCCAAGGAGAAACTCATCTATGGTCCGGCGCAGATTGAGGCCCGCATCGATCAGGATACGACGATCTCCCAGCAGCTTTCTCTTTGGAACCAGACAGGCTCTCGCGTCATCCGGGGTAATTTGTTGGTGATTCCGATCGAAGACACCCTGCTCTACGTCGAGCCTTTGTACCTCAGCGCCGAAAGCCGCCAGTTGCCGGAACTAAAGCGCCTGATCGCGTCCACCGGAGATCGTGTCGTCATGGCTCAGGATGTTGACAGTTTGCTGGCCGCGCTGTTCACCCAGGAGGGAAGAAAGCCGGCCGTTGTCACGTCGACGCCTGCGCCAACGCCCGGAGCGCTGCCTCCCTCGGGGGCCAATGCGGAGGCGCTTAACCGTTACCGTCGAGCGTTCGACGCGCTAAGCAAAGGCGATTGGCGCACTTTTGGCGCCGAAATGGATGCGATGCAAAAGGCATTGCAAGGCGCCCCTGGGAAGTCGCCGCCATAACCAAGATGCGTGATCGTGGATTAGATGAATTTGAGTGAAATACTGATGTCCGACCTGCGAAATGCGCCGATGGTGCGCGATTGAGCGGCGCCAGGGTAAGACGTTGAGGTGGGAAGTATCGGGCGTAGAAAAACGAAGCCAGGCCAAATACTCAGGTCCGAAGAGTTAACCGATTTGGATATTCATGCCTCTGTGTGGCTAACCTGGCCAACGCTATTTCAGTGCACGGACTCGGAAATTTCACCGCGGAGGCGCTGAGGTCGCAGAGAAGGGGGAGTAGAAAGTAACCTCTGTGAACTCTGCGTCTCTGTGGTGAATAGTCTTTCACAGTAATCCCGGAAGACCCACCGATTTCAAGCACAGAGGGCCTTAGTGTTCATAGGTATACTCTTCACGGCAGTCCAATTTTGCCATTCCACAAAAGAACTCCCGCACCTCCGGCGCTTCCATGAACTTATGATAGTGATAATTGGGACCGTAGCTGGACCAAATTTCCGCTCCCGGCCGGATATCTTGTAAAGCGACGAAAACAAAATAGGGATAGGTGCAAAGCCGCTTGATCCCGGCGTTTTGGAAATGGGTCTCAACACCGTTGATCTTGCTAGGGGCAAAATTGATCCGGCTCACGTTCGCGCCAAACTCCTTGCTATCGAGATATTTGTACGGATGCGTTTCCTTCCACGCGCATTCCAATAACGCAGCCATGTAGTCATTCCCTGAAGGGTAGTCCTCCTCGGCAACCAGCCGCCCGCCCAACTCTCCGATCACTTCCCCCTTTTTGATTTCGACCGCGGCAAATAGTCCGTTGCCCGCATTGGGGACCGTCGATGGTTTGACGACCGTCCGCTTATCGAGTTCTTTGTTGATTTTTAGCACCGGCACCATCTTGACCGGCGTCTCACCCGACCGCAGCACAACACTGCCCGTGGCAAACATGACGGCCAAAAAAACTATGAGAATATGAATGCCTTTTTTCATGCCTCAAAATCGCACCTGGACGCCCTCACTGCTGTTGGACATTTTCATTCTAGGAATCATGGGCGGAAGCGCTTGTCAATTGCTATAAATAGGAATGACCGTCCGCCATTTCTTGTTCACGATCATTCTGAGCTGACCGCCTTTTCTCGCAGGTTCTTCAGGCTTTTGGGAGAAGATGGGATCGGAGTTTGCACCGCCGAGGCGCGGTTCGACGCCGCTCAGGATAGGTGCCGGGCGCAGAGAAATCGCTTAAAAACAGCAACTTGAACAATCCCTCTGCGGAATCTTGCCCTGTGGAATACCGGGCCGCAATTCCACAGGGCGAGTGTCTCTATGGTGAATATCCCTTCAATGGATACCCAGAAGAAGCTTCTCGCACGAGCCGAACATCTCCCTCTGACTCCTTTTTCTGAAGCGGCATATATTTTGCGGATAATTGCTAGTGACCGCTTTGCTCCTCAAGATCGGCCGAAGGAGGATTTCTAATGCTATCAACCAACCCTAAGCCACGGACTTACCGTATCGTGGGGCCCCAGCGGCAGATCGATGAGCGTGAGACTCCCCATCCCCGCGTAGACCGTGGCGAGCTTGGCGAGAAGCTCCGCAGTTGGCGCAAGAGCCGTATGGGCGTGGACCCGTTCAGGCGTGTATTCGGCGGTGGAGGCAGCGATGAGAACTCTTACAACTCGTTGTACGATATTTACAAGAACCTGCCGGAAGGAAAAGTAAACCCAAACAAGATTCCTGTCACCGATCCCGCAAGGATGACGCGCAACATTAAGGAGATCGCCCGTTTCTTCGGCGCCGATGCAGTTGGCATTACCTATCTTGACCAGGCATACGTTTACTCGCACCGCGCGCGCGGCAACCCTGCGTTAGGAGAGAAAAACGGAGATCCGATCGATCTGCCCCACCGTTACGCCATCTGTCTCGGTTTCGAAAGTGATTATGAAAAGTTTCTAACCAACAACAGCCGGATCTCCGATGCCGAGTACGGGCTCGGCAATATTCATTCGCTTCAGCCTACTTTCCTGCTGGCCGCTTATATACGCGAGATGGGCTACCCCGCGCGCACGCATGGCTACGGGCGCTTCGAGGTCAATCCCATTCCTCTGGCCGTGAACGCCGGCCTGGGAGAACTGGGACGCCACGGGATGCTCATCCACGAAGACTTCGGTTCTCGCTTGCATCTGGCCGTGGTCACGACGGACCTGCCACTCGAGGTCGACAAGCCGGTCGATATCGGTGTCGAAGAAGTCTGCAAATATTGCATGAAGTGCGCGCGCACATGCCCTTCGCATAGCATCGGGTTCGGCGGCAAGGAGGTCCACAACGGTGTCGAGCGCTACCGCATTAACGTGGATAGCTGCTACAAATACCGGCTGGCGGCGAGAGGCGAATGGTCCAATTGCGTTATTTGTGTCTCAACATGCTGCTACAACAAACCGGTAGCGTGGTGGCACACGTTGGCCGTAAAATCGATTGAATGGACGCCGCCCTCTTTGCGGGTGCTCATTATCAAGCCGCTGCTCTGGATCGACGATCTCTTCTGGGGCACGAGGCCGTGGAAACGGATGAAGTGGCTGGACTATGACAACGCCCCTGAGACAAATGCTAGAATCTGCAACATCCCGGGGTGCAACGTGAAGCACGCTAATCTACAGCACAAGCGATTACATACGGCATAACGGTGACCAAATCGCAGACCTATCGGCAGGCGTCTGCTAAAGGAGATTCAAGGCAATGACCTATATCATCACGGAACCGTGCATCGACGTCGTGGATACGGGCTGCATCGACGTGTGCCCAATGGACTGCATCCACGGAACAGAGAACGACAAAATGCTCTACATCGATCCCGAGGACTGCATCGACTGCGGCGGCTGCGTTCCGGCATGTCCGGCCAACGCCATTTTTCCCGAAGCCGAACTGCCGGAACAATGGAAGCACTATACTCAAATCAACGCCGACTACTTCAAGGGCAAAAAGTAAGCGCGAAGGAAGAATCCCGATGCCGTCAGCCAACCCGAAGCCGCGGTCTTACCGGATTGTGGGGCCCCAGCGGCAGATCGATGAGCGTGAGACCCCTCATCCCCGGGTAGACCGTGGCGAGCTAGGGGAGAAGCTCCGCAGGTGGCGCACGACCAATGCCGGCACCGATCCTTTCAGGCGTGTCTTGGGCCCAGCCGGTGGTGGTGCTCCAAACCCTTACAACTCTTTACAGCATATCATGTGCGCGGTACCCGAAGGGCCGGTGAATCCGGAACGTAGGCCCGTTCCCGACACCGCCAAGATGGCGCGCAACATTAAGGAGGTCGCCCGCTTCTTCGGTGCCACTGTGGTGGGGATTACTGAACTTGATCAGCTTTACGTCTATTCTCATCGCGCTCGCAACAACGCCACCATGGGAGAAAAATCAGGCGACCCTGTTAACTTGCCCCACCGCTACGCGATCTGTCTGGGGTTCGAAAGTGACTATGAAAAGTTTCTCGCCAACAACAGCCGAATTTCCGACGCCGACTACGGCCTGGGCAACATCCACACCATTCCAACGACCTTCATGCTGGCGAGCTACATTCGCGAGATGGGTTACGCTGCCCGAGCGCACCATTATGGGCGAAGCGAGATCAATCCTATACCTCTGGCAGTGAATGCCGGACTGGGAGAGTTGGGCCGTCACGGAATGCTCATTCATGAAGAGTACGGCTCGCGTCTTCACTTATCGGTCGTCACGACCGATCTGCCGCTGGCCGTAGACAAGCCCGTGGACATTGGCGCGGAGGAAGTCTGCAAGTACTGCATGAAATGCGCCCGCACCTGTCCGTCGCACAGCATTCCGTTTGGCGGCAAGGAAGTCTACAACGGCGTGGAAAAGTATCGCATTAACGTGGACAGTTGTTACAAATACCGGCTGGCATCAAGAGGTCAGTGGTCCAATTGTGTTATTTGTGTTTCGTCGTGTTGCTACAACAAACCGACCGCATGGTGGCACACGCTGGCAACAAAGTCGATTAAATGGACCCCGCCCTCCTTGCGTGTGCTTATTATCAAGCCGCTGCTCTGGATCGACGATCTCTTCTGGGGCAAGAGGCCGTGGAAACATATGAAATGGCTAGACTACGATAACGCCCCTGAGACAAATGCTAGAATCTGCAACATCCCGGGCTGCAATGTGAAGCACGCCAATCTTCAGCACAAAAAATTGCACACGGCATGACAGATTCTCCCTCCGCCTTCTTTCGATTCCGGGATTTAGCTCGATGGAGGTTGACGGACAGCTTTTCGTTGATTCTTACCTCACAAATGTTGGCCAAAACGACTGCAAGAAAATTTATCGCGCCAAGATGCCAAGGCGCAAAGTGACACTCCGTGTCATTTCGACCGAAGGGAGAAATCTTCCTTAGATCCCTCGCGTTCGCTCGGGATCACGGGCCGAGGGCGCGTCAACTTGGGATCTTCGCGTTTTTGCGGTTGAATCGGTTTTGCCACTCTTGATTGTTTTTTAACGCCCTGAACGGAGCGCCCAAGCGTCAAGAACTCGCGAGTGTTCCGCTGACTTCCAAACGCTGAATGTATTCGTCAATCTGCGTTTGCAGTTGCCGGAGTTGCTCCAGCGGGCCTTCCGCGAGTAAGGCGAAGTTACGTGGGTTCTTCGTGAGTATCTCATTGCGGTAGGATTCGAGGATGCGCTGCATCCGTCCCATCTGCTCGATGGCTTGGTAAAGTTCTTCGGCTGTCTCAATCATAACGTGATCCTCAAGATGCCTTTCTTTGCCCCGGGCCGTTGCTTGACCTGCTGAAAGAAGGCAACAGCGTGGTCGAGATTTTCGCTGCCATTTTTCACTACGACTATATCAAACCCAAACCGTCTTCGCACCCTCTGTTGGGCCAGCAGGTTGTATTGCACGGGCGGCAGATCTTTTGAAAAATCATAGCTCGCTTCCACAGCCAGCACCAGGTCAATATCGTTTGGGTCCGGCTTAGCGGTAAAGGAGGGCGGGGTCGGACCAACGCAATCTGTTGATTCAGCGAGGGAAATCACGTAAACAGGGCGCGTTCAGAGGCTTAAATGTGCGTTTTTGACTATGAAAAGCACAGTCTGAGATAGAACACGATGCCGCGCTCCAACCGGCACTTTGTTCCTGGCTATGTCTGACACATAACTCACCGCTGCCATCGTAAGGCATTGCTCCTGAAGTTTGCGGGGACCGGCGCCGGTTGCAAAAACACCTCCGCCGTTGAAGAAAAAGGTTAAGAAATCACCGCCGCGAAAAAATTCTGTTCCCGCTGCGTGTGTGACAGGCAGCGGGAAATTTGAAGGTCGCAATGCGGCCCGCAAAGCGCGTGTGCGCTGCACAACAGACGAACGCGCGCGCCGAGCTTGCCGCGATCGCCGCAATCATCTCTTAAATGTCAAGTTTTATTGCAGAAAAACTTGACACCAACCATGGAAAGACCTAAGCTCGGGCACATGGCAGCCCGCACCACATCATCAGGAACACGCCGGGTCGCGATCATAGTCCGCCAGCGGATCGAACGAGGCAGTGAGCGGTTGTGGCAGCTTGAAGACTTCCGGGAGCTTCCCTTCACGGCCGTGGCGCAGGCCCTGTCACGCCTCACGCGCCAGGGGAAACTCCAACGGCTAAGCAAGGGGGTGTATTACCGCGCCCGCAAAACGACCTTCGGCAAGAGTCTCCCAAACCCAGCTGAGATCCAGGAGCTCGCGTCCCGACACAAGCAAATCTTTCCGTCAGGGATTGCGGCTGCCAATCTTCTTGGCTTCACAACCCAGACCGCGAGCCGTGCCGAGGTTTCCACCAACACCCTCAGCCTGCCCAGAAAGCTCGTCGGCAAGGACACAATCATCCACACCCGCAGGCCGGAGTCATGGG
>Ga0326597_10006211_pt1 | contig 16416 bp, 15 predicted proteins | sample RVTome_12_FD_203789 | JGI IMG/M metagenome (GOLD analysis project Ga0326597, IMG submission 203789) | Soil microbial communities from uranium-contaminated site in the Upper Colorado River Basin, Wyoming, United States - RVT100D185 | ecosystem: Environmental > Terrestrial > Soil > Contaminated >...
CAGGCAGGAAGACCTCCTCGTCCCGCTTCGCCAGGCTCGCCAGGGGAAGCGCGGCAAGACCGACCTCCGCCGCGGCGGCCTGGGCCGCGGAGAGCTGTCCCTTGCCACCATCGATCACCATGAGCTCGGGCAGAGCCTTCTTTTCCTCGACCCGACGCCGCAAGAACCGCGACACGACCTCACGCACCGCCGCGAAATCATCCTGCTGTGCCCCCCGGATCCGGTAGCGCCGGTACTCGGACTTTTTGGGTCGGCCCGCTTCGAACCAGACAAGCGAGCCGACGGTGTCGCGGCCCTGATTGGTGGAGATATCGATGACTACGAACGCGCGCGGCACGCTCGCCAACCCGAGGTCCCGACCCAGCGCGTACACCGGATCAGCGGCCCGCTCTTCCACGTCGAACGATTCAAGCAACAGGCTCTCGAGCAGGTGTCGCGCGTTCTGGTCGGCAAGCTCGACCAGTTTCGCATTGGGGCCGCGCTGCGGAACGAGCCAATCCACCCCTGGCGCGATCGTGCCGAGGCTCTCGACATCCTCCGGCACAAACGGCAACAACACGCGCGGAGCGCGGGCATCGAGCGGCAGGTAAAACCGAACCAGAAAGGCCGCGAGCACCGCCGCCTCCGCTTCGCCGCCCGCCCGCTCCAGAAAGCGATGCTCCCGGGCGATCAGACGGCCGTCGCGGATACGCAGGATGGCGCCACAGGCGTCATCCCCGTCGCGCGCCAGCCCGATGGCGTCCGCGTCCCCTCGGCCCACCAGCTCGACGCTTTGTGGCCGCTCCACCTGCTCGAGCCACTGCAGCGCGTCGCGCAGCTGCGCCGCGCGCTCGAAGTCGAGCTCCAGGCTCGCCGTGTGCATGCGATCCCGCAGCTGGCCGCGCACCTCGAGCGTCTTGCCCTCGAGGAACAGCAGCACGTCGTCGATCATGCGCCGGTAGTCGGTTGCGCTTTGGTATCCCACGCAGGGGGCGCGGCAGCGCTCGATGTGATAGTCCAGGCATGGGCGGTTGGGCGCGTCGTGCGGGAGATCGTAGTGACAGCTGCGGACGGTGAACAGCCGTCGGATGATGCCCAGTGTCTGGCGCAGTGTTCCCACGTCGGTGTAGGGACCGAAATAGCGGGCGCCCTCGATCTGTATGCGTCGCACCACCAGGATCCGTGGAAACGGCTCCCTCACCGTCACGGCGATGCGGGGATAGCTCTTGTCGTCGCGCAGTCGGATATTGAAGCGCGGCTGGTGCTCCTTGATCAGGTTGTTCTCGAGCAGCAGCGCCTGCGCCTCGTTGGGCACGATGATCGTCTCAAGCTCGGCGATCTGTGTGGTGAGCGCGGCGCGCTCCGGTGTATCCTGGTGGTCGGGGGCGAAATACGCGGGCACGCGCGCGCGCAGACTCTTCGCCTTGCCCACATACAACACTTCTCCCACGCCATTCTTCCAGAGATAGACGCCCGGCCGATCCGGGAGGCTGGCGAGCTTGCGGGCAATCAGCGGAGGGATGTCCATAGGCGGGCGGCGTCGGGGTGCCTCAGAGCGAGCGTCACGGCGGCATAGGTCACCCCAAAGATACCCAGCGCCACCAGGGCCAGCGGAATCGGGCCCATTCCGGAGGCCAGCCGCGACGCGCCGGCTCCGGCCCCACCGGCCACCAGCGCGGCCACCACGCTGGTGCCGAACGCCCGCCAGTCGGGACCACGTAGCACGCGGCCGATCCGCGCGTCGAGACTGCGCAGCTGAAGCACCACGTTGAGCGTGGCGCCAATCGACGACCCCAACGCAATGCCGGCCGGCCCGTACCACTGCATGAACAGATAAGCCAGTCCACCCGACACGACCAGCGAGAACGACGCGATCTTGACGGGTGTGCGGGTGTCCCGCAACGCGTAGAACCCCGAGGCGAACAACTTCACCGTCGCCTGCCCCAGCAACCCGATTCCGTAGGCGGCGAGCACGCCCCCGACCACCACCGTGTCGGCGGTGGCAAAGCGGCCCGTCTGGAACAGCGCGCCGACAATCACCGGCCCAAGCGCCGCGAATGCCACAGACGACGGGATCACGAAAAACGCGATGCGGCGGAACCCGGTCGCAATGCGGGCCCGCAGCTGGTCGTTGGGAGTCGACGTCACGGCCTCCCGCGCGAGCTCGGGGAGGGACGCCGCCGCGACAGCGGTCCCGAAGAGACTCACGGGCAGTACCTGTATCAACTGCGCGTACACGAGGCTCGATACTCCACCCTCCCCCGCCAGGGAGCCGAGAAACGTGTCCACCAGGGAGGAGATCTGGGCCACTCCGGCACCGAGCACGAGTGGCGCCCAGGCGGTCAGCACGTCCCGCACACCTTCGGGCGCCGCGCTCACCCGCAAGGCGATCCCGTGCAGCAGTCTCCAGCAGGACGGGAGTTGCACCGCAATCTGCAGCAGGCTGCCCGCCACCGTCCCCCACGCCAGGGCCAACGCGAGCCGATAGAGCTGCTCCTCGACCGGCAGTGCGGGGCTCACGAGCCACGTCGCCGCCGTCACGAGGGCGACGATCCCAGCGACGTTCCACAGCGCCGGCGCCGCATACGGCAGGAAAAAGCGGCGATGAGTATTCAGGATCCCGAGACACCAGGCCGAAATCACCATCAGGCCCGCCATCGGGAACAGCAACCGCATGAGCGTCACGGCGATCGCCCGGGTGCCGGGCTCGAGTCCGGGGGCCAACACCGTGGTCAGCGGCTCGGCGAACACGATGCCGGCCACCGCCAGCACGCCCGCACCGAGCAGCAGCAGTCCGGCAACGGCGCCCGCGAGGCTGCGCGCGGCCGCCTTGTCCGGACGCTCGTTCAGGGCCGCGTAGACCGGAATGAACGACGCGGAGAGGGTCCCCTCGCCCAGCAGATTGCGAATGGCGTTGGGAATGCGAAGCGCGACTCGGAACGCATCCGCGATCGCGCCGTTGCCGAGATAGTGCGCGGTCACCCGCTCCCGCACGTACCCCAACACACGGGTGACGAGGATGCCGGCGGCCACGAGCGCAGCGTGCCGTCCGCCGCCTCCGGCGGGGCCTAGTGGCGGCACGGCCTAGCTGCCGGAGGGACCTGGGGTCTTCGGTTTCTCGATCAGCCGTTGCATGAACTGCAGCTCGTCCTTCATCCCGCCCAGGGAGCGATGCAGCTCTTCCACTTCTCCTTCGAGCAACTCGACCTTACGCTGCAGGTTTTGCAGATCACCGACCCCGGCACCGCCCCCTTCCATGCGGCGGGCCATCGAGCGACCCAGTGGCGAATCGACCAGAATCGCCACGATCGGGATCAGCAGGGCGACGAACACAAGCACGACGATGGCGATACTGAGCATGCCGACAACCTACGAAGCCGCTGCCCAGCGCGCCACTTCATCTTCCAGCTCGGCGAGCAACGGCGGGCCGTAGCGAATCGCCATCGAGGCGTACGTGACGACACGCTCCTGCGGCACGCCGCCGGGGAACACCGCGGCGCGCGCGCGGGCCAGCTGGCCGACCAGGGTCTCGTTGGACCGTTTGAGGGAAGCCACGACCTTCTTTTCGATCTCGTGCAACCCGCCCAGGGCCGCGTTGCGCGCCGACTCCACCGTACGCTCCAACGTCGGATCGAGCCGCGCGACCCCGGCCCCGAGCCGTTCGTACGCCCCCGTGATCTGGTCCCGCAGTTGAGCGAGCGCTTCCGCGACCTCCGGCGGCAGCTGATCGCGCACCAGCTTCGCCTCGACCGCGCCGGGCGGCGCGGCCAGGTCGGCGAGCGCGAGACCGTGCTTCTCGAGTACCCGGTCCACCCGCCCCTCGACCAGAATCCCCGACCAGCGCGCCACCGGCGTCTGCGGCTCGATCGCGAGCGCGCGATACAGGGGTGCTGCTTCGGGCAGATAGCGTAGCTCGCCCGGCCCGGCGAGGTATGCGACGGTCGGCCAGAGCGCCGCCTCCACCGCGGGCCGCAGCAACACGTTGGGCGAGAGCCGCTCGGGCGCGTCGCGGGCGACCCGCTCCAGGTCGGCGCGGCTGAACCGTTCGCCGCTACGTCGCGTGACGAAATCCTTCCCCTCGTGGCGCAGCCGGTCTCGTCCGAGGGACGCTTCCACCAGAACCGGGGTCAGGCCGTCCTCGAGCGTCACGTCCAGGCCGCGCAGCAGCCACGGAGCCATTTCGCGCTTCACCGATTCCGCATAGGGTCGCACGACCGCGAGCCCGCGCTCGCCAAGCAGCGTCTGGAGCGCCGCGGCAAACGCGTCGGCCAGATTGGTTTTCGGGTGATAGTGCGCCGCCAGCCAGTCCAGCACCGCCGGCTTGAATTCCGTGTCGGGTGTCCCCTGTCGCAGAGCCTCGAGGGCTCCGACGATCTCCGGGCCGCACGCTTCGCGAAACGTCGGCCAGGCCGGCGCCTCCGCCGCCCGCTCACGCAGCACGAGCTTCATCGGCTCCCCGGCGGCGTTCAGAATGGTGGCGTGATTCGCTTCGTGGAAATCGTGGTCGTCTCCCGCCACCCAGAATACCGGGACCACAGGCACCCGTCGTACGCGCTCCAGCCGCCGGGCCAGCGCCATCGCGGACAGGGCCTTGTAGACCGTGTACAGCGGACCCGTGAACAATCCCGGCTGCTGGCCGGTGGTGACGACGAGCACTTCGCCGGTCGCCAGCCGGTCGCGTCCCGGCCCGGGCAGGGTCGCTTCCAGCAGCGCTGCCGTCACCCGTCGGGGCGTGCCCTTCCTGGGCACCGCCAATGGCGCGATGGGCGTCGCCACGATGCGCGGATTCACGGGCGCTCCCCGACGAGAATCACCCGCGGTGTGTCCGCGCTCACCGGCCGGCCGTCGTAGTCCCCAAACCGTGCCGTGACACGGAGACCGGCCTCTTCCAGGAGGCCGGCCAGCTCCTGCGCCGTGAACAACCTCACCCGCTCCTGGAAACTCCGATTCTCGGCGCGTAACTCGATCTCTTTGACGACGTACCGCCCCTCTTCGCTGAAGCGTCGCAACACCCGCGCCGCCGTCGCACCATCGCGCACCTCCTCGCTGTCGCGCCGCAGGGTTTGGCGCACCTGGTCTGCGTTCAAGTAGTCGAGCACGAGGCGCCCCCCGGGCGCCAGTACGTCGGCGATTTGGCGCATCACGAGTCGATGCTCGGCATCGTCCCGGAAATACCCGAAGGACGTGAACAGATTGACGACCACCGCGAAGCTCCCCGAGCCGAACGGGAGCGCCCGCATGTCACCGCGGACCAGGGGAGCCGCGCTGAGGGTACGCGCGCGATGCAGCATCGCCGGCGAGAGATCGAAGCCCACCACCTGCGCACCGGCGAGCTCCAGCTCGGCCGCGTGTCGCCCGGCGCCGCAGGCCAGGTCCAACACCCGCTCCCCCGGTCGCCACGGCGCCACCCGCTGCACCAGCGCCACCGCGCGCTGGGCGTCCTCGGTGTCGCGGTGCGGATAGAGGGCATGGTACTCCTCTCCGAACCACTGCTCGAACCAATCGGTCATTCGCCGAAGATGTCCGCCTGGAAGACGTAGAGCTCGCTCTCGGCCTCGCGCCACGCATCGGCTGCTAGGCCGGCCTTGCGGCACGCGGCCGCGAGCAGGGCCTCAGGGCCCCAATCGAATTCCGTCGCCACCTGGGGCAGCAGCAGGCCTTGCCGCCCGCTGCGCCGCACGATCACGCCGTCTCTTCCGGGCTGGACGCGGGCCGCGTCCGGTGGATCGACGCGCACCGGTTCCGACAACACGGAGATCTCGATGCGCAGCTCGCACAACTCTTCCGGTGCCACGGGCGGAAATCGAGGGTCGGCGGTGGCCGCGGAGACCGCCATACGCGTGACGACCTCGGCCAGCGGCCGATCGGCTGGCACATGTCCGATGCAGCCGCGCAGCTCGACCCCACGACGCAGCGTCACGAACGCGCCGCGCCGCGCCCGCAGACCGGGGAGATCCGGAGGTGGTTCCGGCGCCCCGCCGGACAGCTCCACCTCAAGAGTGCGGCGGACCAGCGCCAGCAACGCGCGCCGTTCCTCCATCCCGAGCTCAGCGGGCGCGATGGTAGGGCTCCCCGCGGCGAATCGTGAACGCCCGGTACAGCTGCTCCAGCACGATCACGCGAGCCAATTCGTGCGGAAACGTGAGCGTCGAGAGGCTCCACACGCGCTCGGCTCGCGCCAACAGCGCGCCCGGCAGTCCGTCGGCACCGCCGATCACCAACGCGACATCCCTGCCATCCTGATCCCACCGCCCCGTCCAGTCGGCGAGCTCTGGGGAGCTCCATGGCTCGCCGGTACGGGACAACGCGACGAGGCGTGCCTCCCCGGGAATCGCACCCAGGAGTCGCGCCTCGTCCTTCACTTCCCGCTCCTCCACCCGCGCGTAGCGCCGCAACCGTCCCAGATATTCGTCACACGCCGCCCGGAGCGCCGCGTCCTTCACGCGGCCCACCGCGACGACCTCATAGCGCATCAAGCATACATCCCGCGGAGCCGGTGCATCGTCGCCACCCGGTCGATCCCCAGCATGTAGGCGGCGATCCGGGTATTCACCTTGTGCTTGTCCGCCAGCGCCACGACCTCCTTGAACGAGCGGGTGATGATCGCTTCGAGCCGGCGATTCACCGTCTCCTCGTCCCAGAAATAGCCGCCGCGGTCCTGCACCCACTCGAAGTAGCTGACCGTCACCCCGCCCGCGTTCGCGAGGATATCGGGGATCACGAACACGCCCTTCTCCTCCAGGATCTTGTCGGCGGCCGCGGTTGTCGGACCGTTTGCTCCCTCGCAGATGATCTTCGCCTTGATCTTTGAGGCGTTCTTGCTGGTGATGACGTTTTCGAACGCGGCGGGCAGGAGCACGTCACAGTCCACGGTCAGCAGCTCCTGGTTGGAGATCGCTTCGGCCCGCGGGTATCCCGCGAGGTGACGGTGCTCGCGCTCCCACGCCATCAGGTCGCCGATGTCGAGCCCCTTGGGATTGATGAGGCCGCCGGACTTGTCCGACACCGCCACGACCGTCGCCCCTTCTTTGGCCAGGAAATCGGCCGCGATCGACCCGACGTTCCCGAATCCCTGCACCACAACCCGCGCTTGCTTCATCGGCATTCCGAGTTTGGCGAGCGCATCGCGGGTCACGAACATGCAGCCTCGCCCGGTCGCCTCGCGTCGGCCCAGCGAACCACCCATCTCCACCGGTTTGCCGGTCACGACGGCGGTCACGGTATGGCGCTTGTGCATGGAATAGGTGTCCATGATCCACGCCATCACCCGCTCGTTGGTGTTCACGTCCGGGGCTGGGACGTCGGAGTCCGGGCCAAGGGTCTCGATGATGCTCGAGGTGTAGCGACGCGTCACCCGCTCGAGCTCGGCCATGGACATCGTCGTGGGGTCGCACACCACCCCACCCTTGGAGCCGCCGAACGGGATGTTGACCACGGCGCACTTCCACGTCATCCAAGCGGCCAGCGCCTTGACTTCTTCCAGGGTGACGTTGAGATCGAACCGGATGCCGCCTTTGGCGGGCCCGCGCGAGGTGTTGTAGAGCACCCGGTAGCCGGTGTAGACCTCCACCTCGCCGTTGTCCCGGAACACCGGCACCGAGACGATGATTTGCTTCTCGGGATTGCGCAGCACCTTGTACAGGCCCGGATCGAGGTTCAGCAGTTTGGCGGCATGGTCGAACCGCTCCATCATCGCCTCGAATGGATTCTCCTCGGACAGAAACCGATCCTTGTCCGGACGGATCAGCATGTGCGGCTCTGTATTCGATCCAGTGACTGTCATATCCGATTGTCGGTGAAGGTCGGTGTTGCGCCGATGTGGGCGGCCATGACGCCCTGGAGCGCGCGCTCCACAACATCCCCGTTCCGCTCCCAGATCCACTCCATGACGGCCACCAGAGGCTCCGGTCCCTCGGCCGGCCACAGCGCGCGCAGCTTCACGGCGTCTTTTTCGGTGACCACAAGATAACCGGCGGCCGCCACGGCCTGCACGAGCCGGGTCACGTCGGCCGCGTCGTATTCGTGATGGTCTTGGTACGCCGCCAGTTGCACCGTGGCCCCGGACGCCCGCACCTGCACCGCGAAGCTCTCCGGATCGGCGATGGCCGCAGCCGCCAGGACGCTTCGGCCCCGCAGCACGTCGAGCGCCATGGGCGTCCCGCTGCGCATCCCCGTCAACCTCGTGACGCTGAGCCGGGCCATGGCAATTGGCGTCCGCGGCCACCGCGCGGCAAGCCGAGACACGAATGCGGCGGCGGCCTCCTCGTCGGCACGCTTGCGTGTCACGACCAGCAGATCCGCACGCGCCAGCGCACCGCTCCCCTCGCGCCACGGGCCGGCAGGCAGCGTCCAGCGCGGCAGCCGCGCTTGTTCGACAGCGAGGACGACGATGTTGAGATCGCGCCGCGTGTGCAGGAGCTGGAATGCGTCATCCAGAACCAGAATATCGGCGCCTTGGGCCCGCGCCGCCGCGCCGCCCGCGACCCGGTCGGGGTTCGCGACGACGATCGCTTCTGGCACCAGACGGCGGTGCACCAACACCTCATCCCGCCCGTAGCCGCGCAGCAGGATCCCCGGTCGACGGCCGGCACGGACGAAGCGGGCGGCGATCCAGGCTGCCAGCGGAGTCTTGCCGGTTCCGCCGACGGACAGGTTTCCGACCGCGACGGCCGGCAGCGGCAGCGACCGCACGCGCGCGAGCCCGCTCCGGAACCACGCCGCCCGAGCCGACACGAGCCCGGCATACAGCCCTGCCAGGGGCAGCAGTACGGCCCGAGCGGCCCTGGCCTTCCAGCTGCGGCGGCGCCACAAGCGCCGCACCAGACGCACGTGCCAAGGGTACCCCGTCACGACGCGTGGGTAACCCCGTGGAGCCCTCGCTCCACCGCTTCAATGCCGGCGCGCAGTCCGTCCTTCCCCGCCCCGATGACGACCGGCGCGCCGTAGACGACCTCGATGGTGGCAAACGGCTTCGGAATGCAGAACTGGTCCCAGGAGCGCAGCCACCACGCGCGTGACGGCCGAGCCGCCGCCGGGACGATCGGCACCGCGGCGTGCTGTGCAGCCGCGACGATCCCCGGCTTCACTCGCTCCGACGGGCCGCGTGGGCCGTCGGGTGTCAACGCCACGACGCTCCCCGCGCTCAACGCGCGCACCACGCCGAGCAGGCCGACCTCCCCGCCGCGCTGCGAGGATCCACGGACGAACCGATATCCCCAACGCTCCGCGAGAGTCGCGAGGTGGCCCCCATCGCGGTGCCGACTGATCAACAGCACCATCGCCTCGTGTCGATGGAGAAAGAGCAGCGGCAGGATCCGATTGTGCCACAGCGCAAAAATGAACGGCCGCTTGGCCTCATACAGCGCCTGCGGGTGTTCCCACCCGCGCCGCCGATACCGCCAGGTCCGCGCCAGCACGTTTACGAGGCCCAGCCCCACCATCGCCACGAGCGGCTCAGCCCCACCCAGTTTCATGACACCATGTCCAGCGCCAGCGCGGCCACCCGGTCCGCCGCACCCGGCTTTCCCAAACGCTCACGCACAGTGGCCAGGCCCGCACGCTGGCGCCGCGTCGCCGGGTGGTCGGGATCGAGCAACGGCAACACGCCGTCCGCCAGGTTCCGCGGCCGGGCGGCGGCCTGGATGAGCTCCGGGCAGAGCAGCTCGCCGGCCACCAGGTTCACGAGGCCCACCCACGGGACGCGCAGCAAGCGCATGGCGATGAAATTGGACAACGGGTGTAGCCGGTAGGTGATTACCATCGGGAGGTCGGCGAGCGCGGCCTCGAGCGTCGTGGTGCCCGATTTGCAGATTCCCGCGTCCGCGGCGGCGAACACCAGGCTCGGATCGCCCGTCACCACACGGATCGCCTCGGCGTCCGGATAGCGCGCCACGCCTGTTCCGGCCACGACGACCTGCACCTCCGGCCGCGTCGCGCACACCAGCCGGGCCGCCTCCCGCGCCAGCGGCCAGATACGGCGCACCTCCTGCGTGCGGCTCCCCGGAAACACCGCGAGCGTGGGGCGGTCAGGATCGAGACCGAGCACCCGCCGCGCATCGACGCGAGACGGCGGCAGGGGACGGTCCTTCAGCGGATGACCGACGAATGTGGTCGGCACGCCTTTCTCGCGGAAAAACGATTCTTCAAACGGCAAGATCACCGCCAGCTGGCGCACCGCCGCCGCGAGGCGACGCACCCGCCCCACACCCCATGCCCAGAGTTGCGGCGCGATGTAGTACAGGACCGGCACGCCAGCGGCCGCGGCGGCCGCGGCCGCGCGCAGGTGATAGCCGGGATAGTCCACGAAGATCGCCAGATCGTAGCGGCCCGCGCGGAACGCGTTCCGGGTCCGCCGCAGCAGGCCATAGTGTCGGGGGATGCCCTCGAGCACCTCTACGAACCCGACCACCGAAAACGCCTCCATCCGGTCGAGGACGCGCGCCCCGGCCGCGGCCATCTGGGGGCCGCCGAAGGCGTCGATCGTGACCTCAGGCGATCTTCGGCGCAACGCCGCCACCACCGGCGCCGCGTGCGCGTCACCCGATGGTTCGCCCGCCGAGATATAGATGCGGGGAGCGCCGCTCACGGCCGCATGGCGCCGAGCGGCGAGGCGTGAACGGCCTCGGCCACGCGCCAAGCCAGCGAGAGCGCCTGCGCGCCTGCCTCCCCCGACACGACCACCTCGCCCTCCCCACGCACCGCGCGGAGGAAGCTTTCGAGCTCGAGGCGGAGCGGCTCCGCTTCCGGCGCTTCGAGCTGCACCGATTCCACGATGTCCTCGATGCGGGTGGCGCCGAGTCCCTGCCACCCCGGCTTCAGACGGAAAAACCGGCCGCCGCCCTGCGCCAGATCGAGCGAGAAGTAGCCCGACGGTTGGAAGATTCGCAGCTTGCGGGTGCGCTCGCGCGAGATCCGGCTCGCGGTCACCAAGGCCACCGCGCCGTTGGCGAACTCCACGCGGGCATTGGCAATGTCCACGTGCGGGGTGAGCACCGGGATTCCCGTCGCCCGAACCTCTCGCACCTCGGCGCGCACGAGCTCGAGAATGAGGTCGAGGTCGTGAATCATGAGGTCGAGGATGACCGCGACGTCGGTGCCGCGCGGCTGGAATGGGGCGAGGCGTTCGCACTGCAGGAACCGCGGCTCATCAAGGTACGGCGCGGCAGCCCGCACCGCGCGATTGAACCGTTCGACGTGCCCCACCTGCAGGACCACGCCCGTCGCCGCCGCCTGGCGCACCAGACGCTCGGCCCCCTCGAGCGAATCGGCGAGCGGCTTCTCGACCAGCGCCGCAATGCCGCGCGACAGCACCGCGAGCCCCACTTCGGTGTGTGCCGGGGTCGGCACCGCGATGCTGACGGCGTCTACCCTATCCAGGAGGGCATCGAGTGACGGATGGGCGACGGTGTCCAGCTCCCTGGCCACTTCTGTCGCGCGTACCGGGTCGACGTCAAAAATGCCGGCGAATTCCGCCCCCTCCATCCGCCGCAGCAACCGCGCATGATGAAAGCCCAGCGCGCCGGTTCCGACCACTCCGACGCGCAGGCGCTGTTGCGTCACACGAGTACCCCGCGCTGCGAAGCTTCGATGAAACGGAGGAAGGTCTCGACTTCGGCCACGGCGGGAATCTCGGTGCGCGCTCGGCTGATTCCCTGGCTGACGGTGAGGTGGGAATTGAAGATCAGACGATAGGCCTTTTTCAGGGCGAGCTTCACCTCGGGGCTGAACCCGGCGCGCTGCAACCCGACGGAGTTCAAGCCATAGAGATGCACCGGATTGCCCACCGCCTTGGTATAGGGCGGCACGTCCTGGTTCACGCGCGAGCCGCCGCCGACGAAGGCGAAGGTGCCCACCCGCACGAACTGGTGGATCGGGACCAGGCCGCTGATGATCGCCCGGTCGTCCACCGTCACGTGGCCGGCCATCTGGATGGAGTTGGCGAGGATCACGTCGTCACCGATGACACAATCGTGCGCGATGTGGACGTAGGTCATGATGAAGCAGCGCTGCCCGACGGTGGTCTTGCCGGTCGCGGGGGTGCCCCGATTGATAGTGCAATACTCGCGGATGATGGTGGCGTCGCCGATTTCGACCCAGGTCTCCTCGCCCTTATATTTCAGGTCCTGGGGGTCAGCCCCGAGCACCGAGCCGTACCCGACTCGCACGCCATTCCCGAGGCGCGTATTCCGCTCGATCACCACGTGGGCGGCGATCTGACAATGGTCGCCGATCACCACGTTCGGCCCGAGAATCGAGAACGGGCCAACGTTGACGTCCTCCCCCACCTGCGCCGCAGGATCGACCAGCGCGCTGCGGTGAATCATCGGTCCACCACGACGGCCATCATCTCCGCCTCGGCCACCACCTGCCCGTCCACGAACCCCACCCCCTTCATCCGGCAGGTCTTGCCTCGGAAGGCGATCAACTCGAGCTCGAAACGGATCTGATCGCCCGGCAGCACGGGCCGCCGGAACTTCACGTTGTCGAGCGACATGAAGTAGACCACTTTGTCCTCGACATTCTGCGCCTCGAAGTGCGTCAACAGCAGCATCCCGCCCACCTGCGCCATCGCCTCGATGATCAGTACCCCCGGCATGATCGGGTGGCCCGGGAAGTGCCCTTGGAAGAACGGCTCGTTGATGGTGACGTTCTTGATCCCGACGATCCGTTTGTCGCCTTCCACCTCGATGATGCGGTCGACGAGCAGGAAGGGATACCGGTGCGGCAGCACGTCCATGATCCGGCCGATGTCCATCGCCGGAATGCCGCTGCGCCGGGCGGCCCGGGCGAGCGCGCGGGCCAGCGCGACGTTGCCGCTGTGACTGGGACGCGTGGCCACCACGTGGGCCCGGATACGCGCCCCCGTGAGCGCCAGGTCGCCCACGATGTCCGCGGCCTTGTGCCGCAGGAATTCATCGGGCCAGCGCAGCTGCCCGCCGTTCACCACGCCGCGCTCGTCCAGCACGATCGCGCTCGCCGTCGACGCCCCCCGGATCAGCCCCTTCGCTTGCAGCGCAGCCACTTCGCTCGTGAATCCGAACGTGCGTGCCGGCGCCAGCTCCTTGGCGAACGCCTCCGCCGATACGTCGAAGCTGCCCGACTGGCGGCCGATCAGTGGATGGGGGAATTCGATCGTCACGGTCAACTGGAACCGCTTGCTCGGCGCGACCACGTAGCTCGAGTCGCCTTCGGTTACGGTGAAGGGTGCCTGCACCGTCAAGAGCGTCGGCTCGCCGTCCACTTCCACAGGTCCTGCCTGCTGCAGCGCCGCGAAATAGGGCGCCACGCTGCCGTCCAGAATCGGGGGCTCGGGGCCGGAGAGCTCGATTAGCAGGTCGTCGATTTCATGCGCCGCCACCGCGGCCATGAGATGCTCGACGGTGTGGATCGTCGCCGCCCCATGACCGATGGCGGTGCGACGCTCGAGGGCGTCGACTTCGGATAGCCGCGCCGGAATCTCGGGGGTGTCGGCCAGATCCGTGCGACGGAATACCACGCCCTTGCCTGACGGTCCCGGCCGGAACACGGCCCGGGTCGCGGCGCCGGTGTGGAGACCGATCCCCGCGACCGTCGCGTCACGCTGAATCGAACGTCGCTTAAGGATCGTGGTCATCCTGCTCCGCTCGCGCCAGAGATTCCAGCTTGGCCGCGAGCGGCGCCAGGCGGTACAACGCGGCCTGCGCCCGCAGCACCTCGCGGTGCGGTCGGGCCGGCGATCCCCATACGGTGGACCCGGCGGGAACGTCGCCGATCACACCGGCCTGCACCAGCACCCGAGCCCCGTGACCGATCGTGACGTGGTCCGAGATGCCGACTTCACCCGCGATGATGACGTCGTCCTCTACATGACTCGACCCTGCGATCCCGGCGAGCGCCAGGATCAGACAACGCCGGCCGACGTGGACGTTGTGCGCGATGTGCACCAGGTTGTCGAGCTTCGTGCCAGCGCCAATCACCGTGTCGTCCACACTGCCCCGATCCACACAGGCGTTGGCCCCGATCTCCACATCGTCCCCGATCACACAGCGTCCCACATGGGGGATCTTGCGGTGCGCGGCGCCTTCCCGCCCCGGCACGTACCCAAAGCCGTCACTGCCGAGCCGTACGCCGCTGTGCAGCGTCACGCGGCGCCCGATCGTGGTCCCGGGATAGCAGGTGACCTGCGGGTGCAGCTCGGAATCGTCGCCGATCGTGACCCCATCCCCGATAACGCAGTTCGCCGCGACCCGCACGTTGCGGCCCAGACGTACTTCACGCCCCAGGACGACATGCGGTCCAATGGCCACCGGATCGTCCCAGGTGGCGCCCATTCCGATGATCGCCGACGGGTGCACGCCGGGAGTCCAGGCCGGCGTCGGGTACAGCACCGCCAGGACGGCGAGGAGCGCCGCCTGTGGGTCCGGCACGACGATGCGGGTCGTGGGTCCCCCCCGCACCGCCGCGAATTCCTCGGCGCACAACACGATCGAGGCGCGCGACGGCTCAAAGTAGGGGAGGTACCGGGGACTGGCAAGAAACGTGAGGTCGCCCGGACCGGCCCGTTCCAGGGGCGCGATCGTGGCGACCGTGACGTCCGCGGGCCCGACGAGCCGCCCCCGCGTGAGCGCGGCCACCTCCGTGGCGGACAGCGTCCGCCGGGGCTCGGCGCTCAGCGACGGCACCGGCCTACGGGTTGGACCGTCGCACGCGCTCGATGACTTTCGACGTGAGATTCAGCATCGGATCGGCCGCCACGATGCCATTTCCCTGCGCGTCGGCGTCGAATATGATGGCGTAGTTCCCCTCGGCGCGGATGCCCTGAATGATCGTATTGATCCGGGCCTGGTAGGGGGCCAGCAGCTCCTGGTTGCGCGCGCGAGCCCGGGCATCGAGCTCGGATGACCGTTGGGTGATCCGGTCCTGCAGTTGCTGCAGCTCGCGCCGCTTGACGTCCTTGGCCGCGGGCGAGAGGGCGATCGAGGCCTGGTCGAACGCCTGCACCGCCGAGTCGAGCTGCTGTTGCAGCTTCTGCACCTCGTCGCGCATCGCCTGGAACTCCCTGAAAAACGTCGACTCCGCGGCCGCGTAACCAGGGGTGCTGTCGAGAATAGTGCGCGAGCTGATGAACGCCAGCCGCGAGAACTGTCCCGCCGCGGTCGTCGGTCGAGCAGGGGCTGCCGCTGGGGGATTCTGGGCCGCCGCCGACCCGCCGAGCACCGTCGCGAGACACACGAGGACTACCCGCCGCATAACCACTCCGTCGAGGAAGGGCATCAGAAGAAGTTGCCGAGTTTGAAGTGCAGTTTCCAGCCCGGGGCCGGCCGGCCATTCACATCGGTCCGGTCAAAGCCATAGGCCCAGTCGAGGCCCAGGGGCCCGAGGGGCGAGATCACGTCCACCCCGATCCCGGCCCCGCGGAACAGCCGCGTGGGGTTCCAGTTGATGGCCCGTGCCCACAGGTTGCCGGCGTCGAAGAAGGCGTTCACATAGAACATCTGGGACACCCGCACGCCCAACTCACCGGTCATGAGGAAGTAGGACTTCCCGAAGGCGTCCGGGGAGGCCCCGCGCGAATTGGCCAGCGGATCGAAGCCGCCGGGGGTGATCGAGAACTCGTCGTAGCCACGCATCGGGATCCCGTACTGCGTGCCGCCGAGGCTGAACAGCTGATCGAAGAACGGCGAGTTGCCGAACACGAAACCGGAACGCGTTGACAGTCCGAGCACCACACGCAGCGGGCTGCCGCCGGTCCGGCCGCCGATCTGGGCCAGCGGTGCGTACCAGCGAGCGTCGAGGTCGAGGCGCTGAAAGTTCCCCGTGCCACCCAGGGGCCCGCCGCTTTGCGAGAACCCGAGCGACGCCATCGTGCCGGCTGTCGCGAAGGGCAGGTCGATCCTGGTGTCGCGCAGCATCGAGACGCCTACCGTGGAGCGCACGCAATTCTGACAATTGAACACCGAGCTGAACACCGGGTTGTTCGCCGACCCGGTGTAGCTCTGCTCGTCGATCCCGTACGAGACGAACATCCGCGCGTAGCGGTCGTGGAACACGGGGAAGCCCAGCTGGAGGCTCGCGCCGCGCCGCCGCACCCGTCCCAGGTCGGCGATGTTGTAGCGCAGCCGCGTGTTGTGCGCGCTGAGCGTGCCGGAGATACGGGACTCCCGGATCGCGGGATCGGTGAAGGAGATATCGAAGTCGTTGATGTTCTTGCCGAACTGCCACTGGAACTTGCCCCGCTTCCCCTGGCCGAACAGGTTCGGCTCTTCGAGCCCGAGGAATCCCCCCAACCCGGTGCCCTGCCCCAGCGATGCGCCAAAGTTCACGTTGCCGGTGTGTTTTTCGGTTACGTGGAACACCACGTCGATGTCGCCCTGCTCGTTGGCGACCGGCGTTTCCGGCGGGGGGAGGGGCTGATTGAAGAACCCTAGATTCGAGATGTTCTGGTAGGAGCGCAGCAAG
>Ga0326597_10006212_pt1 | contig 16414 bp, 11 predicted proteins | sample RVTome_12_FD_203789 | JGI IMG/M metagenome (GOLD analysis project Ga0326597, IMG submission 203789) | Soil microbial communities from uranium-contaminated site in the Upper Colorado River Basin, Wyoming, United States - RVT100D185 | ecosystem: Environmental > Terrestrial > Soil > Contaminated >...
CTCGCGGGCAAGATCGAGAACCTGATCGGCACGTTGTGGGACATCGGGATCGAGGTCGGCCACAGCGTGCGCACCCTGGATGAATGCGTCGAGCTGGCAGCCGAAGACCTCACCGTGCAGACCACCCTTCTGGAAGCGCGCCTGCTCGCGGGCAAGCGCGAGCTTTTCGCAAGGTTCGTCAGGCGCATGCGCGATGCGCTCGACCCCGCCAAGTTCCTCGAGGCCAAATTGCTCGAGCAGCAGCAGCGCCATATGCGTTACGCGGAGACCAATCTCGAGCCGAATATCAAGGAAAGCGCGGGCGGCCTGCGCGATCTCCAGACCGTACTCTGGATCGCGCGGGCGGCCGGCATCGGGAAAAGCTGGCGCGAACTGGCGCACCGTGGCGTGATCACCGATGGCGAGGCGCGCGAAATCCACCAGAACGAGCAGTTGCTGCAGGCGCTGCGCATCCGCCTGCATCATTTCGCCGGCCGGCGCGAAGACCGCCTGCTGTTCGACTACCAGACCGCGCTCGCGCGCGAGTTCGGCCTGCACGACCGCCCGCACCGGCTGGCGAGCGAGCAACTGATGCAGCGCTACTACCGCACCGCCAAGGCGGTGTCGCAGATCACCACTATCGTCCTGCAGAATCTGGACGCGCGCATCACGCCTCCGCTCGACAAGGAATATCACCCGATCAACGAGCGCTTCGGCACACGGGACGAGTTGCTGGCTGCCCGCGACGAGCGCGTGTTCCAGCGGCAGCCTTCGGCGATACTCGAGAGCTTCCTGCTGCTGCAACAACATCCCGAGCTGAAGGGCATGAGCGCCGCCACGCTGCGCACGCTGTGGCGGTCGCGTCGGTTGATCAATCCCGCGTTCCGCAAGGATCCCCGCAACCGGGAGCAGTTTCTGCAATTGCTGCGCAGCCCTACGCGGGTGGCGCGCACGCTGCGCCTCACGAACCAGTATGGCGTGCTGGGCAGCTACATTCCCGCTTTCGGGCGCATCGTCGGGCAGATGCAGCACGACCTCTACCACGTCTATACCGTGGACGAGCACATCCTGCGGGTGATGCGCAACGTGCGGCGTTTCGCCGTGCCGGAGCTCGCGCACGAGTTTCCCCTGAGCAGCCGGCTGATGAGCAATTTCGAGAGGCCCGAGGTGCTGTACCTCGCCGCGCTGTTCCACGACATTGCCAAAGGCCGCGGCGGCGACCATTCGCAACTGGGAGCCGTGGACGCGCGCAGCTTCTGCCGCGAGCACGGCCTCTCCCGTGAAGACACCGAGCTCGTTTCCTGGCTGGTCGTGAACCACCTGGTCATGTCCTCGACGGCCCAGAAGCAGGACATCGCGGACCCGGCCGTCGTCAGCGCTTTCGCCGATCGTGTCGGCGACGAGCGCCGCCTCGTCTCCCTCTACCTGCTGACGGTCGCGGACATCCGCGGCACCAGCCCCAAGGTTTGGAACGCGTGGAAGGCCAAGCTGCTGGAAGATCTGTTCTGGGCGACGCGCAAGCTCCTCGCCGGAGACGGATTCTCGCTCACCAACAGCCTGCAGGTGCGCCAGAACGAGGCCCGCGCCAAGCTGCGGCTCTACGCGGTGCCCGAGGATGCCGAGAGAAAACTTTGGGCGCAGTTCGACGATCCCTATTTCCTGCGCCACGAGCCGCAGGAAATCGCCTGGCATTCGCGCATGCTCTACTATCGTGTGGAGACACAGGAGCCCGTCGTCAAGGCACGCCTGTCGCCCGCCGGGGAAGGCCTGCAGGTGATGATCTACGTGCCGGACCAGAAGGAGCTGTTCGCGCGTATCTGCAGCTTCTTCGAGCACATCAGCTACGACATCTACGAGGCCAAGATCTACACCACCCGGCGCGGCTACGCACTCGACAGCTTCCAGGTGCAGGACCCTGACAACCGCCGCCCGCAGTACCGCGACGTCATCGGCCTGATCGAGCACGATCTCGCCGAGCGACTGCTGCAGAAGACGCCGCTGCCGTCGCTCACCAAGCCGCGGCTCTCCCGCCAGCTGCGGCATTTCCCGATTTCACCCGAGGTCAACATCCAGCCCGACGAAAGAGGCACATCCTGGGTGCTCTCGATCATCGCCGGCGACCGGCCGGGTCTGCTGTCCCGTATCGCGCGCGTGCTGACCGCTTACGACGTCAATCTTCAAACGGCCAAGATCAATACGCTCGGCGCGCGCGCGGAAGACGTCTTCCTCATCACGGGGGCGGCGCTGAAGGACGCCAAGACGGTGGTCCGGCTGGAAAGCGATCTCGTCGAGCAGCTGCGCACCTAGGATTGAGGAATGTGGACTGAGGACTGAGTGAGCGCCAAATGCTCAATCCTCAATGCTCAATCCTCATTCCTCTTGCAGTTCCTCTCCCGGGAACAATTCCTCGTTGTAGCCGAAATTGCGCAGGTCGCGGATGCGCATCGGATAAAGTATCCCGGCAAGATGATCGCATTCGTGCTGTACTACCCGGGCGTGAAAGCCACTCACGGTACGGTCGATCGGCTTGCCGTGCTGGTCGCGCCCCTGGTAACGCAGCCGCTGGTAGCGCGGCACCAGCCCGCGCATGCCGGGAACGCTGAGGCATCCTTCCCAGCCTTCCTCCATCTCGTTGTCGAGGGCCGTCAGCACCGGATTGATCAGCACGGTGTACGGCACCGGTTCCACGTCGGGATAGCGCGGGTTGTGCTCCACCCCGAAGATCGCCACCTGCAGCCCCACGCCGATCTGGGGCGCCGCCAGGCCTGCCCCGTTCAACGCCTTCATGGTGTCTTCCATGTCCGCGATCAGGGCGTGCAACTCCGGCGTGTCGAACTCCTCGACCGGACGCGAGGGCTCGAGCAGGCGCGGATCGCCCATGCGCAGAACGCTCCTAACCGCCATCGAGCTAGGAATTTGCCGGATGATAGTCCGGCAAATTCCTTAGGCAAAACACCCCCGAGGAACGGAGATGGAAGTCATTCTGAGGCATGTCTTGATCCGTCTTTTCCAGTTCGATTGCGGAAATCCTCAACAGTTCGTCCCAGTCCAATTGAAACCCTGGGACAGTTCTTTCTTTAGCAGCCTCTTGGGAAGTCAGTCCCAAGAGGCTGCTAGCTGGTCGAGTATTCGGTGCACGCGCGCCATGGCGCCCCCCAGCACCGGCTCTATATCCGCGAGACGGATACCCTGCGCGCTCGCGGCGCGGCCGGCAGCGTGGTTGACCACGACCGAAACCGCCGCGTAGCAGATTCCCAGTTCACGGGCGAGCGCCGCTTCCGGCATGCCGGTCATGCCGACCATGTCGGCGCCGTCGCGCTCCAGGCGGTTGATTTCCGCCGCAGTCTCGAGACGCGGCCCCTGCGTGGCGGCATAGGTGCCGCCCGCCACGACCGTTTCGCCCGCCGCCCGGGCGGCCGTCAGCAACCGTTCGCGCATCGTCTGGCAATAAGGATGGGTGAAATCAATATGCATCACGCTGCGCCCGCGTAGCGGGCTGAACGTGGATTTGCGCCCGTGTGTGTAGTCGATGATCTGATCAGGGACCGCCAGCGTGCCGGGACCCAGATCCGCCCTTATTCCGCCTACCGTGGCAACAGACACCATATTCGTTACGTTGCTCGCATGCAGCGCCCACAGGTTTGCGCGGTAGTTGATCTCGTCCGGTGCGATGGTGTGCCCGCTGCCGTGTCGGGCCAGGAATATCACCTGGCGCCCGCCTAGCGTTCCGAATACCAGCGCAGCCGAAGGCCTCCCGTAAGGAGTCCGCACCGCCAGCTTGCGTGCCGTTGCCAGGTCGGCAAACCGCGCGAGGCCGCTTCCGCCGATGATCCCGAGCGCCGACTGTTTATTTCCGGTCTTCCTTGAGGGCATATATCTCAGGCAGATTGCGCCACGCACCCTTTACGTCCATGCCGCAACCGAATACATACCGGTTGGGCAATTGCACGCCGATAAAGTCGGCCTTTACCGGCTTCGCCCGGCCGGTGTCCTTCTCGGACAACACCGCGATGAACACGCGGCTTGCCCCCATGGCAATGAGTTTTTCACGTATCGCGACAAGCGTATTTCCTTCATCAAGGATGTCGTCCAGCACGAGAACCACGCGCCCTTCCACGGCCTGCCCGGGGGCCATCCGCCAGGAAAGCGCTCCGCCCCGGGTCGAGAGGCCGTAACGGGTCACTTCGACATAGTCGAGTTCCAGCGGAAACCTCAGCTGAGGCAGAATCTGCCCCGTGAAAACAACGGCCCCGCGCATCACGCACAGCACGAGCGGGAAGCTGTCGGCCAGGCGGGCGGTGATCTCCCGCGCCAGGCGCGAGACCGCTTCCGACACGGCCGCAGCCGGGCACACGAGATCCGCCGTCTCGAGTATGCTGCGCGCTTTATCAGGAGGGATCGACATTCAATAATTATATTGCTGGCATCGGAAATACGGGGCTTCAAGCCTTCTCGCCCAGCAATTTAAGCAATCCGTCTTCATCGAGCACGCTGATGCCCAGCGCCTGCGCTTTCTCGAACTTGCCACCCGGATCGGCGCCCGCCACCAGGTAATCGGTTTTCTTCGATACGGTGCCCGTGACCTTGCCCCCGCTTTGCAGGATTTTCTCTTTCGCTTCGTCGCGTGTGAGGCGCGGCAGCGTCCCGGTCAGCACGAAATTCCTGCCGGCGACGCCGCTCTTCGGCGGTGGCTTGCTCACGCGCTCGAATACGATGCCGCCCGCCAGCAGGTTTTTCACCACCTTCCGGTTGCGCGGCTCGGCGAAGAACTGCGCGATGCTCCGCGCCACGACCGGGCCCACGTCGGGCACCCGCTGCAACGCGTCCTCGTCGGCGGCCATCAAGGGCTCCAGGTCGCCGAAATGCAGTGCCAGGTCGCGCGCCGTGGTTTCCCCGACGTTGCGGATGCCGAGCGAATAGACCAGGCGAGCGAGCGTGGTGCGCTTGCTTTGCTCGATGCCCTGCACCACGTTGGCCGCAGACTTCTCGCCCATGCGTTCCAGTCCGGCGAGCATCGCCGCATCCAGGCGGTAGAGGTCGGTCGGCGTCTCGACGATCCCGCCATCCACCAGCTGATCGACGAGCTTCTCGCCGAGCTTTTCTATGTCCATGGCGCGGCGCGAAGCGAAATGGAGGATCGCTTGCTTGCGCTGCGCCGGGCAGTACAGCCCGCCCGTGCAGCGAGCGGCAGCCTCGTCTTCCAGCCGCTCCACCCGGGACCCGCAAACCGGGCAACTCTCCGGCATGACGAACTGCCGCGCCCCCTTCGGCCGCTTGTCCGCCATGATGCGCACCACCTCCGGGATGACGTCGCCGGCACGGCGCACGACCACGGTATCGCCGATGCGTATGTCCTTGCGCTTGATCTCATCCTCGTTGTGAAGGGTCGCGTTGGTCACGGTGACACCACCGACGAAAACCGGCTTCAGCCGCGCAACCGGGGTCAGCGCGCCGGTGCGGCCCACCTGCACGTCGATAGCCAGCACTTCGCTCACCGCCTCCTCGGCCGGAAACTTGTGCGCCACTGCGAAGCGCGGCGCCCGCGCCACGAAGCCGAGCCGTTCCTGCGCAGCGAGATCGTCGACCTTGTAGACCACACCGTCGATGTCGTAGGCCAAACCCGGACGCTTTTCGCCGATGCCGCGGTAGTAATCGAGCAAGCCCGTTACGCCCTTGACCACCTGGCGCTCTGCCGCCACCGGGAAACGGTTTTGCGCCAGATAGTCCAGCAGCTCGCTCTGCCTGACGAAGGCCGGCGCCCCCCGGCTCGCACCGACGCCGTACGCAAAGAAAGCGAGCTTGCGCGTAGCAGTAACGCGCGAATCGAGCTGCCGCAGGGCGCCCGCAGCCGCGTTGCGCGGATTGACGAATTCTTTCTCGCCACGCTCGCGCTGCGCGCGGTTGAGCGCCTCGAAGTCCTTTTTCAGCATCAGCACCTCGCCGCGCACCTCGAGCAGTGCCGCTACCCGGGCTCCGGCCAATCTCAATGGAATCGCGCGCACGGTACGCAGGTTGGCGGTGACGTCCTCCCCGGTGTAGCCGTCGCCGCGTGTCGCCCCCAGCTTGAACCGGCCGTTCTCGTAAGTGAGGCTGACCGCGAGACCGTCGAACTTCGGCTCCACGGCATATTCGATGGCGTTCCTGCCCAGCGCTTCGCGTACGCGGCGGTCGAAGGCCTCGACCTCATCGTCGCCGAAAGCGTTATTGAGCGAAAGCATGGGCGCCCGGTGAGTCACCGCGGCGAACGCTTCAGCCGGCGGCGCGCCTACCCGCTGGGTTGGAGAGTCAGGGGTCAGGAGTTGCGGATGACTTGCCTCCAGCGCCTGCAGTTCGCGGAACAATGCGTCGTACTCGGCGTCAGCTATCAACGGCCGGTCGAGGACGTAATACTGGTGGTTGTGCCGCTCGATCTCGCGCCGCAACGTCTCGGCCCGCGCGGCGGCATCGCGCGGCACGCTCATCCGGAGAACAGCCGCAACGCCCGCGCGCCGCCGGCCGGGATGCCGTACGCTTCCATGGCCGCGTGGATCGAGCGCACCTGCTCCCGGATCCTGGCGATGCCGCTCTCGCTCAGGACAGCGCGGTTGTCGTCCACGAGGCGCCCGCCCAGCGCCGCCGTGAAGCCGTTCGCGATGCCGATCATGCGATCCAGCACATCGATGCCGGCCGCCGCCCGCGGCACGTCCAGCAGAAGCGTAATGCCGCGCGTGGTCAGGCCCTGGATCCGCTCCGGCAGGAACGGGGCAGGCTCGTGATTGTCCAGCGTGAACAGCGTTTGCCGGTGCTCGTCGCGGTAGTGGAACACCCCGTCGGGCTCGAGCTTGAAGCCCGCCGCCTGCGCGAGCTCGCGTATCCTCGCTCCGGGGAACATTCCGCCTCCCTCGGCGACCACATTGACGCCGATCGCGACATCGACGCCCGCGCAGAACGCATCGAGCTCACGCGCGCGCTTCAGCGCGGATTGCGTCTCCGGCAACGTCGCCTGCGCGGAAATCCTGTTGGCACAGGCTTTGACCGCGTCGCCGAACAGGGCGAGTTGGGCCGGATTGACGGGGCCGGCGCGATTCACGAGTTGCAGCGCCAGGCTCAACCGGGCATAGCGCCCCTCATCGCCGCGCGCAATGTCGATCCATGCGCCTGCCCGGGAATCAAAACCGGCGAACTGTATGGGCTTGCCGCAGGACGCGAGCTTGCTCGCGAGCTCGCTGATCGCCGCATCGGCGATCGGCGCGTCCGAGTTAATTTCCGCCACGTAATCGAGGAGCGGATCGAAACCGGCCGCGGCAGCCTGCCCCTCCCTCTTCGGCGCGCCGGCAGGAGGCCCGTCGTCGTCAAGTTCGGTCCAGGGAGGGACGATCTGCGGCTCGAGCCGCCCGTCGGCCAGCGCGGATTCGACTCCCGCCTTGAGCAGCACGTCGTCGTACGCGCTTCCGAACGCCTGCTGCATGCGGCGGCGGAATCTGCGCTCCTGCAACCCGTTGTACAGGTAGACCGCGCCGACCACCACCGCGCCGATGACAAGCAGGCTCAACTGCAGGTCGCTCATCGAGCACCTAGCGGTGCTAGGAATCCGTCGGGGTCTGGTCCGACGGATTCCTTACACAAGACCAACTTCAATGGCAACGGCGGAAAAAGAATATACGGGCATGAATCTGACCCGTGTCGCACCTCTAAGGTTGAACCAAAATGGGCCACTGGGTTCAGTTTCATCTGGAATCCTTAGACGTCTTGGGAATCCTTAGGTGTCCTGTATAAGGAGTTTGTCGGCCCTAGGGACGGCAAACTCCTCAGGCCGCGGCTTCCCTCAGCTTCAGCGCCTCTTCGATATCGACCGCAACCACGCGCGAGACGCCCGGCTCCTGCATCGTGATGCCGAGCAACTGCTCGGCGATTTCCATGGTGATCTTGTTGTGGCTGATGAACAGGAATTGCGAGTGCTGCGACATTTTCCTCACCAGGTCGCAGAAGCGTCCGGTATTGTAATCGTCGAGCGGCGCGTCCACTTCGTCGAGCAGGCAGAACGGCGCCGGATTCAACTGGAATATGGAGAATACCAGGGCCAGCGCCGTGAGCGCCTTCTCGCCCCCCGACAGGAGATGGATGGTGGTGTTTTTCTTGCCGGGCGGTTGCGCCGTAACCTGCACGCCCGCGTCGAGTATCTCCTCGCCGGTCAGCACCAGCCGCGCGTGGCCGCCGCCGAACAGCGCCGGGAACAGCTCGCTGAAGTGGCGGTTGACCTCGTCGAAGGTGTGCTGCAGCCGCTCGCGCGTCTCCCGGTCGATGCGCCGGATCGCGTCTTCCAGCGTCGCCATCGCCTCGGTCAGATCGCGCGATTGCGCATCGAGATAGTCCCTGCGCTCGCGTCCGGACTGCAACTCTTCCAGCGCCGCGAGGTTGACCGCCCCCAAGCCCTTGATTTCCTCGTTCAGGCGATTGATCTCGCCCTGGAGCGCGTTGGGCCGCATGCCTTTCTCCAGTTGCCGGGCGACCTCGTCTTCGCGGGCGCCGGCCTCCGCAAGCTGCTGCGCGTATTGCTCCTCGTTGATGCGCGCCTCCTGCTCCTTGAGACGCGTCTCGGCGATCCGCTCGCGCAACGGATCGAGTTTCTGCTCGGAAGCGTGCCGCTCCTCGTCGGTCGCCTTGAGGCTGCCCTCCATGCCCTCCAGCGCATCGCGCGCCCGCGCCAGGGACTGCTCGCGCCCGCTGCGCACCGCCAGGGCTTGCTGCAAGCGCTGCTGGAGCGGGGCCTCGTCGTAGCTGGCGAGTTCCTTCTGGCGCGCGGTGAGCGTTGCGCCCAACCGTTGCCCGCTCTCAGATATCGCTTTAATAGAATTATCTATCTCTATGATTTTATTATCACATAACTGTTTATGAAATACCGCCTTCTGAGTCTCCTCACGGACCTGCTGCAAGGCGTTACGCTGCAGTTCAAGCACGTTCTCAGCGCGCTGGTTGAGATCGGAAGCCAGCGCCAATTGTCCGCGCTGTTGCCCGACTTCCGCCCGCAGTTCGTCGACCCGCCGCTCCGCGGCCTGCCGGCTGGCGGCGGCCGTTGCGGCCTGGGCCTCGATCTCGGCGAGCTCGGTCACGAGCTGCTCCGTGCGTTGTGTGACCTGCTGGTCGAGTCCGTCCAGCCGCAAAGCTTCCAGCTGCAGCGAATGGTGGCGCTGCTGCCTGTCGTCGATCATATCGCGCAGCTCGTCCAGGCGGGCCCGGCCGCTCCCGATGTCTTGCTCGACGGCTGCCGCCGCTGCCCGCAATGCCGCGAGCTCGGGGCGCGCTTTGCCGATGGCGCCGCCGAGTTGCTCGATTTCGCGCTGGCGGGTCAACACGCCGTGCAATTCACTGTCGGGCGCATGGAAGCTCACCGTGTGCCGGGTGAAGATATGGCCTTCGCGTGTCACCAGCATGGCCCCTGCCGGAAGCTGCCGCCGGCGCGCAAGCCCGTCCGCGGAATTGGCGATCACGTAGACCTGGTGCAGCCAGTCTCCGACCACCGCCTCCAGGCGGGCATCCCCGCAGGTGACATGGCGGCGTAGCGGCTCGCAACCGGCAAGCGAGCCGACGGCCGCGGGCGCCTCGGTCGCGGGCGCGAACGCCGTGATCCGCGCCGGTGGCGGCTCGCTGAACCAGCTGCCGGTCTGCTCCATCCTTTCGAGAGCAATGGCGTTCAAGCGCTCGCGCAGCACCGCCTCTAGCGCATCTTCCCAGCCGGATTCGATGCGAATCTGCTGCCACAACCGCGGTGCCTTCGCGAGACCGTGAGCTTCGAGCCAGTCCTTGGCGTTGGCGCCCCGGGCAAGGCGTTCCTGTAACTGCGCCAACGCCTGCAACTGCGCTTCCAGGCCGGCAAGGCGCTGGCCGGCGGCTTCCAGCACGGCATCGCGGTCGCGCAAGGCCCGTTCGGCCAGGGGCAACCGCTCTTCTTCGGCCGCCATCGCCGCGCGCAGGCTTTGCAGCTCGATATCGAGGGCCGCCATGTCCTTGCGCAACTGCGCCAGTTGACGCGCATCGGTGTCCGCCGGCCGCAGCGACACGCGCTCTTCCTGCAAACGCTGCGCGCGCTGCGCCAGTTGTTCCAGCGTCTGCCCGGTATGCGTGCGCTTGGTCTCCTCCACTCCCATCGCCTGCTCCGCCAGGGCGAGGGCGCGCTGCAGCTCGTCATGGCGATTGCGGGTGGCCCTGAACGCTTCTTCCGCCACCGGCAGCTTGTCGCTTTCGCTCTTGAGCGCCGCTTCACGCGCCGTGAGCTGCTCGGTGGCGCGCGCGCGTTCGCCACGCCATTCGGCGAGACTGGCCTGCGCCGCCGCGAGCTGATCCCGGTCACGTCCGGACTGCGCGCGCAGTTCCGCGAGCTCCCGCTCGACCCGCTCGCGGTTCTCACGCACGTGCGCCAGTTCCTGCTCGAGCCGGGCGGTCTCGGCATTGGCCTCGTAGAAAACACCCTGGGCGGCGTGCACCGCGTCGCTGCCGCGAAAATGCTGCGCCCGCATGTCCTCGAGGCGCTTTTCCGCTTCCCGCAGCTTCGCGGTCTCGGCCTCGAGCTCGAGCGAGAGGCGCTCGATTTCCTTGCCCTGCCGCGCCCTCTGGGCTCCCGCTTCCTGCTTTCTCAGCAGCCACAGCATGTTCTGTGTCGCGCGCAGCCGGGTCTGGAACTCGTGGTAGCGGCTCGCGACCTGCGCCTGCGCCTGGAGGTGCTCGAGCTGTTTCTCGAGTTCCGTCCGCACGTCATCCACCCGCAGCAGGTTTTCACGCGTATCCCTCAACCGGAGCTCGGTTTCATGGCGGCGCGCGCGGTACTTCGAGACGCCGGCAGCCTCCTCGAGGAAGACGCGCAGCTCTTCGGGCTTGGCTTCGATCACCCGCGAGATCATGCCCTGCTCGATGATGGCGTAGGCGCGGCTGCCCAGGCCGGTGCCGAGGAAGATGTCGGCTACGTCGCGCCGCCGCACGTGGACGTTGTTGATGTAGTACGAGGTGGATTCGCTGTCGCGGGCGAGCACCCGCTTGACCGAGATTTCGGCGTAGCTCGACCACTGCCCGGCGGCCCGGCCCAGGCTATTGTCGAATATCAGCTCGACGCTGGAGCGGTTCACCGGCTGTCGCTGGCCGGAGCCGTTGAACAGGATGTCCTGCATCGTCTCCCCGCGCAAATGCTTCGCGGAGGTTTCGCCCAGCACCCAGCGCACGGCGTCGATGACGTTGGACTTGCCGCAACCGTTGGGGCCGACGATGCCTACCAGTTGTCCGGGGACGGGGATGTGGGTGGGGTCTACGAAAGACTTGAAGCCTGCGAGATTGATCTGCTTGAGTCTCAATGGCGGGTTCTTATATGTGGTTTACGTATGGTTATAATCCGCAGGGTATTTGGGAATGACATTCTAACGGATTTGGGCCGTCGCTAATAGAGAATGCCGAGCAAACCAAGCAAGCGTCTGGAAACGTTTGCCAACCCCCATCCCGCCGGCGATTTCCGGATTCACATGGAAATACCGGAATTTACCTGCCTGTGCCCGCGCACCGGGCAGCCCGATTTCGCGACGCTGGTGCTCGATTACGTGCCCGACCGGCGCTGCGTCGAATTGAAAAGCCTCAAGCTCTACGTCTGGTCGTTCCGCAACGAAGGCGCCTTCCACGAGGCGGTGACGAACCGCATCCTCGCCGACCTGGTGCAAGCCACGCGCCCGCGCTTCATGCGGCTCACCGCGAAATTCAACGTCCGCGGCGGAATCATCACGACCGTGGTCGCCGAGCACGTGAAGCCGGGCTGGAAACCGCGCGCCACGATCGATCTGTCTTCGCTGGCGGCCGCTCCCGGCGCGCGTGACTGACCGCGCTCCACCGCCCGGCCTCGGTCGGGCCGCTGATTTCCCTTATAATTCACAACTTTAGTCGCGCGCCGCCGGCGCGTCCCTGCGATCGTGAATCCCAATCTCGAGCGGCTGCAAACCTATCCGTTCCAGAAGCTGAACGTCCTGCTCGAGGGGATCAAGCCCGACCCATCGCGCAAGCTGATTCCGCTCTACATCGGTGAGCCCAAGCATCCCACACCGGAATTCATCAAGCGCTCGCTCGTCGACAACCTCGATGGGCTGGCGAGCTATCCCCTGACCATCGGAACGGCGGAGTTGCGCGAGGCCATCGCCGGCTGGCTCAAGCGCCGCTACCACCTGGATGCGGTGGATCCAGCCACCGAGGTCATACCGGTCACCGGCAGCCGTGAAGCCCTGTACGCCATCGCGCAGACGGTGGTGGACGCCACGCGCCCGGACCCGGTGGTGGTCTGTCCCAACCCGTTCTACCAGATCTACGAGGGCGCGGCGCTGCTCGCCGGGGCCACGCCGCACTACCTCAACAGCGTCCCGGACAATGGCTACGCGTTCGACTTCGATCAGCTGCCGGCTGCCGTGTGGCGCCGCACGCAGTTGATCTATGTCTGCTCCCCCGGGAATCCGACGGGCTACGTGATGCCGCTCGCCGACTGGGAACGGCTGTTCGCGCTGTCCGACCGCTACGGCATCGTGATCGCGTCCGACGAGTGCTATTCCGAAATCTATTTTGACGAAGGCCGCCCTCCCCTGGGCGCTCTCGAAGCGGCACGACAGCTTGGCCGCAAAGGCAATCCGCGCCTGGTGATGTTCTCAAGCCTGTCCAAGCGCTCCAACGTTCCGGGCATGCGCTCCGGCTTCGTGGCCGGCGACCCGGCGATCCTCAAGAAATACCTGCTTTACCGGACCTACCAGGGATGCGCGATGAGCCCGCCCGTGCAGCAGGCGAGCATCACGGCCTGGAACGACGAGGCGCATGTCGTCGAGAACCGGCGGTTGTACCGGGAAAAATTCGCCGCCGCGCTCAACATTCTCCGGCCGGCACTTGCCGTCGAGATGCCGGATGCGGCGTTTTACCTGTGGCTGAAGACGCCGATATCCGACACCGAGTTCGCTCGCCGTCTCTACCAGCAACAGGCGGTCATGGTGCTGCCCGGCAGCTATCTCGGGCGTGAATCCGGCGGCATCAACCCCGGCACGAACCGCGTGCGCATCGCCCTGGTGTCTTCCGTGGCGGAATGTGTCGAATCCGCGCAACGCATCCGCGCCTTTGTGGAATCCTTGTGAGCCCGCGGTAGAATCAGTCCATGAACGAACTGCAATCCATCATCGAACAGGCTTGGGAGGGCCGCGCCGAACTGAAGCCCGGCAGCGCGCCCGCGAAAGTCGGCGATGCGGTCAACCGCGTTCTGGCCGATCTCGATGCGGGCCGTGTCCGGGTCGCCGAGAAGACCGGCGGCGCATGGAAGGTGCATCAATGGATCAAGAAGGCGGTGCTGCTGTCGTTCCGGCTGGAGGACAACGTTCCGATGCCCGGCGCGGCAACCCAGTACTACGACAAGGTGCCGGGTAAATTCGCGCATTATTCACGCGAGGATTTCGCGCGCGGCGGTTTTCGCGTGGTGCCGCCGGCCATGGTGCGGCGCGGCGCCTACATCGCGAAGAACGTGGTGCTGATGCCCTCTTACGTCAACATCGGCGCCTATGTCGACGAGGGCGCCATGGTGGATACCTGGGCCACCGTCGGGTCCTGCGCGCAGATCGGCAGGAACGTGCACCTGTCGGGCGGCGTGGGCATCGGCGGCGTGCTCGAGCCGTTGCAGGCGAATCCCACCATCGTCGAGGACAACTGCTTCATCGGGGCGCGCTCGGAAATCGTGGAAGGCGTCGTCGTCGAGGAAGGCGCCGTCATTTCGATGGGCGTCTTCATCGGGGCCAGCACCCGCATCTACAACCGCCAGAGCGGGGAAACGCTCTACGGCCGCGTCCCGGCGGGCTCGGTGGTCGTGCCGGGCAGCCTGCCCGACGCCGGCGGCAAGTGCAGCCTCTACTGCGCGGTGATCGTGAAGCAGGTGGACGCGAAGACCCGCGCCAAGACCAGCATCAACGAACTGCTGCGCAGCTCTTAGGCAAAACCGCCTGCTGGAACGCGACGGACGAGAATAAGGGAAATAGCGGCCCCTTTCGTACTGGGTTGCGGCCCCAAAGAACTTGGTTTCATTGCATTTCATTCCGGATCGTCAGGCGGTTTTGCATTCAGTAGCCTGTCGGGGTGTTAAGTCCGACAGGCTACTGCGCGCTAGGCAATGCGGCGGGGAGTTGGCACAATAGCCTCGAGAACCTTGCGCGCGCTGGATCACGGGATGCCAGCAGGCTGATTTAGAAGCGAAAACCGCTTAACCGGAGACGGTCATGTTCGTCACACCACTGTTCAAGCTGATGTCCGACAAGCAGGCCTCGGACCTGTTTTTCACCACCGGGGCGCCGATCCAGATCAAGATCAACGGCGTGGTGATGCCGATCAACAACCAGGCGCTCGACCCCGAGCAGTGCAAGAAAATCTGCTACGAGCTGATGACCGAGACGCAGGTCAAGGAGTTCGAAACCGTGCACGAAATGAACTTCGCGCAGAGCGCGGGCGAGATCGGCAATTACCGCATCAACATCTTCCGCCAGAAAAACACGGTGGCGATGGTGATCCGCTTCGTCAAGCCCGATGTGCCCGCGTTCGAATCCCTGGGATTGCCGCCGATCCTGAAGGAAGTAATCATGGAGAAGCTGGGCCTGATCCTGGTGGTCGGTTCGACCGGCTCGGGCAAGTCCACCACCATGGCCTCCATGATCGACTATCGCAACACCAACCGGACCGGCCATATCCTCACCATCGAGGACCCGGTCGAATTCGCGTTCAAGCACAAGAAATCGATCGTCAATCAGCGCGAAGTGCGCGTCGACACGCAGAGCTACGCGAACGCGCTGATCAGCGCGATGCGCGAGGCGCCGGACCTGATCATGATCGGCGAGATCCGCGACCAGCCGACGCTGCAGAACTGCCTGCTGTTCGCGCAGACCGGCCACCTGTGCATGTCCACGCTGCACGCCAACAACAGCTATAACGCGCTGAACCGGATCATCAACTTTTTCCCGCGCGAAGCGCGCGATTCGCTGCTGGCCGACCTCGCTATCTCGCTGCGCGCAGTCGTTTCCCAGAGATTGATACGCACGTTGGACGGCAAACGCGTGCCAGCGGTGGAAGTACTGCTGAACACGAAGCACATCCAGGACCTGATTTCGAAAGGCGAGATCGACCAGATCAAGGATGCCCTCGAGCAGAGCCTCTCGCCTGGGTCCCAGTCCTTCGAGCAGGCGTTGTTCTACCACATCAACAGCGGAAAGGTGTCGGTCGAAGAAGCCATGGCGCACTCGGACTCGCCCACCAACCTGCACTGGCTGCTCAACAACGCCCCGAAATCCACCGGCGCGCCGGCCGCCTCGACCCAGTCCTCCACTGGCGCCACCAAGCAGCCAGACGACATCTCCAGCGTCAAGCTGAATTTCGACGCACTGGGATAGGTCAGCGCTGAGTGCTGAGTGTTGAGTTGATGGTCAAGCGGGTCCAACTCAAAATTCAAGACTTAAAACTCAAAACTGCCACGGGCGCCTGGACCGTGGGCGGCCTCGCGCGCGAAGGCGAGCGCCGATTTCGCGCCGCCCGACTCGGGTTCGGCCACGGTAACCTCAATCCCCGCGACGAAGCCGCCGGTCTCGCCTTGCACGCGCTCGGGCTGCCGGCCGGCGCCGAAGCCGGCGTCTTCGCCGGGCGCGTCAGTGGGCGCGGGGCTCAACGCGTCCTGAATCTATTCGATCGTCGCATTCGTGAACGCAAGCCTTCCGCCTACCTGACACGGAAGGCCTGGCTCGGCGACTTCTGTTTCTACGTGGACGAGCGCGTCATCGTGCCGCGTTCCCACATTGCCGGTCTCTTGCGCGAGAATCTCGCTCCCTGGATCTCCGGGTCCGGCAAGGTCGAGGCCGCACTCGACCTGTGCACCGGCTCGGGCTGCCTTGCGATCCTGCTCGCACACTACTTCCCGCGGGCGCGGATCGACGCCGCCGACATCTCGCGCGCTGCACTGGCCGTGGCACGGCGTAACGTGGGGGATTACCGTCTCGCACGGCGCATCCGTCTGGTGAAATCCGATCTGTTTTCCGCGCTTGGCGGAAAACAGTACGACCTGATCGTCTGCAACCCGCCTTACGTAACCGGGGCCGCCATGCGGCGGCTGCCGCGCGAATACCGGCACGAGCCCCGTATCGCCCTCGCGGGCGGCACGGATGGGCTCGACGCGGTGCGGACGATCCTGCGGCAGGCGGCCGCCTATCTCGGCCCCGGAGGGATGCTGGTGATGGAGGTTGGCAGCGGGCGCTTGCGCGTCGAACGCGCATTCCCGCGGGTGGAGTTCACCTGGCCCGACGTGCCGGGCGGCGGCGATGTGCTGATCGCGCGCCGCGAGCAGCTTCCGCGCTGACGGTTTCGAGCCCGAGCGACACCAGCAACTGCCGGACTTCGCGCGGCGGCAATTCGATGAACTGCCCGCGCTTCAAGC